>Ga0315900_10012702_pt1 | contig 10309 bp, 9 predicted proteins | sample LakEriMetagenome_FD_203521 | JGI IMG/M metagenome (GOLD analysis project Ga0315900, IMG submission 203521) | Freshwater fungal communities from buoy surface, Lake Erie, Ohio, United States - Buoy 12 MA114 | ecosystem: Environmental > Aquatic > Freshwater > Lake > Lake biofilm | place: USA: Lake...
TCTTCAGTCGACCCCGCACCGTGACCACGCTCGTGCTGCTCGCGCTGCTCACCGGCACCGCAGGGCGCGAGGCGAGCGCGCAAACCCGCTCGCTCTCCGATCGAGGCGTGATGCTCGACCGCGTCGCTGCAGTGGTCAATGAAGGCGTCGTGCTGATGAGCGAGGTCGACGAGCAGGTCGCGCTCGTCACCGAGCGTTTGAAGACTCAGGGCCTCGAGATGCCACCCGAGACGGTGCTGCGGCAGCAGGTGCTTGAGCGCCTGGTACTGCAGGAGATCCAGATGCAGCGGGCGCAGCGCGCCGGCATCCGCATCAATGACGAGAACCTCAACCAGGCGCTCGGCGATGTGGCGCAGCGCAATGGCATACCGCTCGCCCAACTGCCCCAGGCACTCGCCCAGCAGGGTCTCGACTACGCGAGCTACCGCGAGAGCGTCCGTCGCGAAATGACGCTGCAAGTGTTGCAGCAGCGCGACGTGATCCAGCGCATTAACGTCAGCCCGCGTGAGCTCGACCAGTTTCTCGAAAAGCAGAAAAGCCGTCCCTCAGAGCTCAACGAATACAACCTCTCGCACATCCTGATCGCCGTGCCGCAGGAAGCCACGCCGCAGCAGCTCGACGACGCCTCGCGCCGTGCGGCCGACGTCGGTCAGCGCGCCCGCAGCGGTGAGGATTTCGCCAAACTGGCGGTCGCGTACTCGAACAGCCAGACCGCCCTCGAAGGTGGCGCACTCGGCTGGCGCAAGGGCCCGGAAATTCCGACCGTGCTCGCCGATCTCGTGGTGGGACTGAAGCCCGGTGAGGTCAGCGAACCGCTGCGCACGCCGTCCGGCTATCACATCGTTCGACTCAACGAAGTCCGCGGTAACGATCAACAGGTTGTGATCCGTCAGACCCGCGCCCGTCACATCCTGCTCAAGCCCACCGAAATCCAGGACGATGCCACCGTGCGCCAGCGCCTGCTCGATGCGCGTGAACGCATTCTCAAGGGCGAAGACTTCGCCGTGCTCGCCAAGACGCTCTCGGAAGATCCAGGCTCCGCTGCCGAAGGCGGTGATCTCGGGTGGAGCGCACCGGGCAACTTCGTGCCCGAGTTCGACCGCATGCTCGAGAGCCTGACCGAAAACGAAATCAGTCAGCCGTTCCGTACCCAGTTTGGTTGGCACATCGTGCAACTGCTCGGCCGACGCGAGTACGACAACACCGAAGAGTTGCGCCGTCAGCGCGCCTTCCTGCAACTGCGCGAAAGCAAGGCCGACGAGGAAACCGAGCTCTGGCTGCGCCGTCTGCGTGACGAGGCGTATGTCGACATCAAGAGCTGATCGACCGCGGCTCGTCATCACCTCGGGGGAACCTGCCGGCATCGGGCCGGAGTTGTGCGCGCAACTGCTGACTGAAGCCGCTCCCGACTGCGAACTTGTCATCCTCGGTGATCGGGAGTTGCTCCGCGAACGCGCTGCGATGGCGGGCGTTGCGCCGCTGCCCGACGAGTCGATCGAGCACGTGCCACTGGCGGCGCGCTCCGTGGCGGGATCTTTGGACGTGCGCAATGCGCCGTACGTACTTGAACTACTCGATCGCGCTCTGGCCGGAGTGCGTGCTGGCCGCTTCGATGCGATGGTCACGGCACCAGTACAAAAATCGGTGATCGCGCAATCTGGCGTGGCCTTTTCGGGGCACACCGAGTATCTCGCCGAACGCTGCGCAGCACCGCTGCCGGTGATGCTGCTGACCTGCGGCACATTACGCGTGGCACTGGCCACCACCCACCTGCCGCTGCGGCGGGTACCCGATGCCATCAATGAAACCGCGCTACTGAAAATCCTGCGCATCATGCGAGCGGATCTGCGCCGCTGGTGGCAGATCGAGGCGCCACGCATCGCCGTGTGCGGTCTCAATCCTCATGCGGGTGAAAACGGCCTGCTCGGTGAGGAAGATCAACGCGTGATCGCTCCAGCGGTCGCTGCGGCGCGGGCTGAGGGCATCGATGCGCACGGTCCACTGCCCGCCGATACGGCGTTCGTGCCGCGCGAGATGGCCCGCTACGACGCCTACCTCGCGATGTATCACGACCAGGGCCTGCCGGTGCTCAAGCACGCCGCGTTTGGTCACGCCGTGAATGTGACGCTCGGCCTACCCATCATTCGCACATCAGTCGACCACGGCACCGCGCTCGCGCTGTCGGGCACGGGTACGGCTGACGTCGGCAGTTTGCGCGCGGCGGTGGATCTCGCGCGCAGTCTCGCCCTGCGATCGAGCGGCTGAGCCGCGTGGTATTCGCCCGCAAGCGCTTCGGTCAAAACTTCCTGCACGACGAGGGAGTCATTGAACGCATCGTCAGTGCGATCGGCCCATCGCCGCAGGATGCTTTGGTGGAAATCGGTCCGGGACACGGCGCACTCACCGAGCCGTTGCTCGAGAGGGCGGGTCGGCTTGATGCGATTGAGATCGACCGTGACTTGGCCGCCACGCTGCAGGAGCGTTTCGCCGGGCGTGGACTCACGCTGCATGTGGCTGATGCCTTGCGCTTCGACTTCGCAGCACTCGCCCTGCAACGCGGGCGCAAGCTGCGTGTGGTGGGCAACTTGCCCTACAACGTATCGACCCCGCTGCTGTTCCATCTGCTCGAGGCGCACGGCGCGATCGAGGATCTGCACATCATGCTGCAGCGAGAAGTGATCGCACGGATTTGCGCAGCGCCCGGAAGCGACGATTACGGCCGACTGACCGTGATGCTCGCCCCATGGGTCGTCGCCGAGGCGCTGTTCGAAGTCGGGCCCGGGTCTTTCAGACCAGCACCGAAAGTCTGGTCGGCGGTCGCGCGCCTCACAGTACGCGCTGCGCCTGCCTTTCCGGTGGACGCACGCTTCGCTCGTGTGGTGGCAGCAGCGTTCTCGCAGCGCCGCAAGACGCTGCGCAACGGGCTGCGCGCCCTGCTCGATGCGGCGGCCATCGAACGCTGCGGAGTCGAACCGGGTGCACGTCCCGAGACGCTGACGCCGGCGCAATTCGCCGCCCTTGCACAGGCCCTGCCGAGCAGCTAGCGTGCAAGATGTCATGGACGAACCTTTCCGCATCCACATCCACATCGAAACGGCTTACCTCGAGGCGCAGTCCGAGCCTGAGGAACAGCGGTACGTGTTCAGCTACACCATCACCATCCGCAACGAGGGTACACAGGCGGCGCAGCTCGTCTCGCGGCACTGGTTGATCACCGATAGCAACGGCAAGACGCAGGAGGTGCGCGGCAAGGGTGTGGTCGGCGAGCAACCGCACCTGCGACCGGGTCAGTCGTTCCGCTACTCGAGCGGTGCCATCATCGAAACGCCCGTGGGCACGATGCAGGGCAGCTATCAGATGCGCTCGGATGAGGGAATGACCTTCGATGCGCCGATCCCGGCGTTTCGCCTGGCGATGCCGGGTATCGTCCACTGACATGGCGCGCATCGCGATCGGCGACGTGCAGGGCTGCCTCACGGAGCTGCGCGCACTACTCGAACGAGCGAAATTCTCTGCCGATCGCGACGAGTTGTGGTTCGTCGGCGATCTCGTCAACCGCGGTCCGCAATCGCTCGGCGTACTGCGCTTCGTCCGCGCCCTCGGCGGCAATGCGCGCGTCGTACTCGGCAACCACGACCTGCATCTGCTTGCCGTCGCTTTCGGCAGCGGACGGGAGCTGCGCAAAGGCGACACCCTCGAGGAGATCCTTGGGGCCAGTGATCGCGATGCACTGCTCGAGTGGCTACTCGACTGTCCGCTCGCCGTCTGCGCTCCGCAAGCCGGCCCCGGCGGCGTTGACGATCTGATGGTGCACGCCGGCGTCGTGCCGCAATGGTCCGTCGCCCTCGTGCTGGAACTCGCTCAAGAAGTACAACAGGTGCTGCGGGAACGCCCCGCGGAGCTCTTCGCAGGCATGTACGGCAACAAGCCTGATCGCTGGAGCGACTCGCTGCAGGGCATCGATCGCTGGCGCTTCGTCATCAACACGCTCACGCGGCTGCGCTATTGCCGCGACGACGGCCAGATCGATTTGAAGATGAAGGGGGCACCGGGCTCGCAATCCCCCGGCTGGCAACCCTGGTTCGAGGTCGGCACGCGGCGCAGCCGCAGCGCGCGGCTGATCGTCGGTCACTGGTCGACGCTCGGGCTGCGAACCGACCCGGATCTGCTGGCGCTCGACACCGGTTGCGTCTGGGGTGGCGCCCTGACGGCCGTATGTCTCGACTCCGGTCAACGTTGGCAGGAAGCCTGCTCCGGTTATCGCGAGCCCGGCTAAAATGGCCGCATGAGCCTCATCAAACAGCAAGACGTCATCGACAGCGTAGCCGACGCGCTGCAGTACATCTCCTACTACCACCCGGTCGATTACATCGAATCGCTCGGACGGGCCTACGAGCTCGAGGAGTCACCCGCAGCCAAGGATGCGATCGCGCAGATCCTCACCAACTCGCGCATGTGCGCCGAGGGTCACAGGCCCATCTGCCAGGACACGGGCATCGTCGTCGCCTTCGTCAAGGTCGGCATGAACGTGCGCTGGGAGTCGACGCTGACGCTCACCGAGATGATCAACGAAGGCGTCCGACGCGCCTACCTCGATCCGCAAAATACGCTGCGCGCCTCGATCGTGGCCGACCCTGCCTTCACTCGCAAGAACACACGCGACAATTCGCCCGCTGTGGTGCATGTGGAGATGGTGCCCGGCGACGCCGTGGAGATCACGGTGTCGGCCAAGGGCGGCGGTTCGGAGAATAAAGCGAAGTTCGTCATGCTGAACCCCAGCGACTCGATCGTCGACTGGGTATTGAAGACGGTTCCCACCATGGGCGCGGGCTGGTGTCCGCCCGGCATGCTCGGCATCGGCATCGGCGGCTCCGCCGAGAAGGCGATGCTGCTCGCCAAAGAATCGCTGATGGACCCGATCGACATGGCGGAACTGAAGGCCCGCGGCCCGCGTAATGCGACGGAGGAGCTGCGCATCGAGTTGCACGACAAGGTCAACGCACTCGGCATCGGCGCGCAGGGCCTTGGTGGCCTCTCGACCGTGCTCGATGTGAAGATCCTCGACTACCCGACGCACGCGGCGTCAAAGCCCGTGGCGATGATCCCGAACTGTGCGGCCACCCGGCACGTGCACTTCACGCTCGACGGCTCCGGCCCGGCGCGGCTCGAACCGCCGGATCTGTCGCGGTGGCCGAAGGTCGATTGGAAGCCGTCGAAGGAGTCGATTCGCGTCAATCTCGACACACTGACTCCCGCCGAGGTCGCGACCTGGCAACCCGGCGATCGATTGCTGCTCAACGGCCGAATGCTCACCGGTCGAGACGCGGCGCACAAGCGCATCGCGGATCTGTTCGCGAGCGGTCAAGGGCTGCCCGAAGGCGTCGACTTCCGCAACCGCGTGATCTACTACGTGGGACCAGTCGATCCGGTACGCGACGAGGTCGTGGGGCCCGCGGGCCCGACTACAGCCACACGCATGGACAAGTTCACCGAAATGATGCTCGAGAAGACGGGACTCATCGCGATGATCGGCAAGGCCGAGCGCGGCCCGACCGGCATCGAAGCGATCCGCAAGCATGGCGCCGCCTACCTCATGGCCGTGGGCGGCGCAGCGTATCTCGTCTCCAAAGCGATCAAGGCTTCGCGCGTGGTGGCCTTTGCCGACCTCGGCATGGAAGCGATCTACGAGTTCGAAGTGAAGGACATGCCGGTGACGGTGGCCGTCGATGCGCGTGGCACCTCCGTGCACCAGAGCGGTCCGGCGGAGTGGAGCCAGAAGATTGCTGCTGGCTTGCCGCTCCGCCGGCGCTGAGACGCGAAAGACTCGTTACGGCGCCTTGACGGGCGCCGGCTTCTGATCTTTGGCGTAGTGCTCGAGGCTCGAGAGGCTGCGATCCGAACTCCATTCGGTCGGCGCATCGAAATACTTCTTGTAGTGCTTCTCGGCGTAATCGAGCACCGGGCGCGTGAGCACCTCATCGAGGTTCTTGGTCGTGCCCATGAAGCAGCCGTACTGGCAAAAGCCCGTGCGCTGACCCATCAGCATCCACGGCAACCAGGGCGTGATGCGATTCCAGGTGCCGGTGTAGTCGATGGTGGTGAGCTTGGGGTTCTGCAGGTCTTCCACGCGGATGTGGTGCGCGAAGAACTCAGACACCTGCGCGATGCGCCCAGCCGACTCGCGCGGCCACTTCTCCGGTTGCAGCGCGCTCGGATAGGCCAGATGCACGTGGATTTCCATCTCGGCCATATCGCCGTGCTGATACCACGGCAAAATGAACGGGATACGTGGCGGCTGTTCCTTGTTGAGGCCGCCGAAGTCCGACATCGCCGGGAAGTGATCTTCGATGAGATAGTTGAACGGGTCGTTGGAGACGTGCACCGCCTTGACGGTCTCGTTGGTCAACGGGTTCTTCCACTCGTCGAGTACTTCACCGGTCTTGAGATCGGTGTAGACGATGATCTCGCGACACATCCGACGGATCGCTCCGTTCGGACCCTCGGCAAGGCGAATGACACCGAAGCCCGAGGAGCCCATCAGATCGACGACTTTCTTCTGCGGTTCGATGGCCATCACGTAGCCCTTGAACCAGAAGTATTTCTGCTTGCCGAAATCGAGATCGCCCTGGATACGCGCATACGCCAACTGGTTGCCGCGTCCGGTCGACAGGTCCAGGTAAGGCCCCTTCAGTCCGGGACCGGTGCCATGCCTCGACACCATGGTCGAACCCGCGGTCGCCGTGGGACCGAGCGTCATGCCAGCGAGGCCCGCCGCGCCCACCGCCAGCGCGCCGCCCAGACCACTCGCCGTGGTCAGGAACTCGCGACGTTCCGGTTGTTGTAGATCCTGCGCCTTGTCCATCTCACACCCCCGTGTAGTTGAAGCGCCGATGATGCCTCGCGATGCCGCCAATCGATGCGGCGGCCCGCCGCTCTGTCCATTTTCGCGTTGATAGCGTCAGGCGCCCCCTTGCAGACGCTTCAACTCGTTAAGGACGAGTTTGGAGTGACCCTCGGCGTCAACCTTTTCCCAGTGCTTGGCGATGCGACCCTGCGGGTCGATGATGAAGGTGTCGCGGCGCGAGAACTCCACCAGTCCCAGCATGCTGGTCAGCACGCCGTAGGTCTTGGTCGTCGCCTTGGTCGAGTCGGCGAGCACCGCGAAGGGCAGGCTGTGCTCCTTGGCGAAGTCCTTCTTGGAATTCACGTCATCGACGCTGACGCCGAGAATGACGGCGTTGGCCCGATTGAAGGCAAAGATATCGTCCCGGAAGTCGCAGGCCTGCGTGGTGCACCCTGGCGTGTTGTCCTTGGGGTAGAAATACAGGACCACCCACTTGCCACGGTAATCCTTGAGCGACACCCACTTGCCGGTCTGGTCCTGGAGGCGAAACTCCGGTGCCGGACTGCCGACCTTCGGGCTTGCCGCAAAACTGGGGAGAGACAGCGCGAGCACGGCGAGCGCACCGAGTGCGGCGGCCACGATGCTCGAGAGTCGAAGACTGTGCGCCATGATGGAACTCCTCCTTGAAGTGTGAAACCCTATCTTCCACGAGTGGCGACCCCGGATACAACAGAATCTTCCCTGCAGCGCAGACAGACCGCCCTGGTGCTGTCGGGGGGCGGTGCACGCGCGGCCTACCAAGTCGGCGTGCTGAAAGCGCTCGCAGAAGTGTGGCCCGGCGAGAAAGCGCCCTACGACATCATCGTCGGTACCTCTGCGGGCGCCGTGTGCGCCGCTGTCCTCGCGACCCATGCCGACGACTGGCGTGGGGGAATCCAGCGCCTTGAGGCCGTGTGGGCCAATTTCAGAGTCGAGCAAGTGTTCCACGCAGGGCTCCTGTCGATGGTCGGAGCCGGTCTGCGCTGGGGTCTGTCGGCGCTCAGTGGCGGTCGACTGGCCCATGCGCCGAGCGCGTTGTTCGACAACACGCCGCTGCGCACGCTGCTCGCCGCGCGCATCGACTGGGAGGCGATCCGCGATCATGTGGCGAACGGCTCGCTGCACGCGCTGGCACTCGCCGCCACGACATACGCCGGCGGCCACCATCGGGTGTTCTTCGAGGCCGAAGCCTGTGTGCCCGAGTGGCAGGGCGTGCGTCGCCGGGGCACGCGCGAGCGGCTCGACCTCGACCACCTCATGGCGAGCGCCGCCATTCCGTTCCTGTTTCCGGCGGTGCGCATCGGCGATGTGTACTACGGCGACGGCGCGATGCGTCAACTCGCCCCCCTCTCACCGGCCATCCATCTCGGCGCCAAGCGCCTATTGGTGCTCGGCGTTCGAGCGCAGTACGCCGCAGGACTCGGGTCTCTGGTCGGCATGCGGCATGCGCCCTCCTCCGGTGAAATCTTCGGTTTCATGCTCGACACGTTGTTCAGCGACCAGATGGACGCCGACTTTGATCAACTCGAGCGTACTAATCGGTTTCTCGGCGAGGCAGGGCGACCGGTGATGGGCTTGCGACAGGTGTCGGCGCTGCGGGTGATGCCGAGCGTCGACCCGCGAGAGGTCGCCATCGGTCATATCAAATCGCTCCCGGTCGCCTTGCGCACCCTGCTTGCGGTGATCGGCGCTCGCGGCGAGGCAGGCGGCTTGCTCGCGAGCTACCTGCTGTTCGAGGCATCGTTCACCCGCGATCTGATCGCGATGGGTTACGCCGATACACTCGCGCAACGGCAGACGCTGCTCGAATTTCTTACGGAGTAACCTGCTTGCGACGCAGTGCTGCCGTCGCCCGATCGAGACCATCGATGGTCAAGGGGAACATCCGCCCACCCACGAGTTCCTGAGTGAGACGGATCGACGGCGTCCAGTCCCAGCGCTCCTCGGGCTCGGGGTTTAGCCAGACGAGATAAGGGAAGTGCGCCGCGACGCGCTGCATCCACGCACTACCCGCCTCCTCGTTCCAATGCTCGACGCTGCCACCGGGCTGCACGATTTCATAGGGGCTCATGGTCGCATCGCCGACGAAGATCACCCGGTAGTCGGCGTTGAAGGTGCGCAGCATCTGCAGCGTCGAGGTGCGCTCGGTGTGCCGGCGACGATTGTCCTTCCACAGCCCCTCATAGATGAAGTTGTGGAAGTAGAAATACTCCAGATGTCGAAACTCACTGCGCGCCGCCGAAAACAACTCTTCGCAGACGCGCACGTGATCGTCCATCGACCCACCGACGTCGAGCAGCAACAGCACCTTGATGGTATTGCGTCGCTCGGGGCGCAGTTTGAGATCGAGCCAACCGGCATTGCGCGCAGTCGCATCGATGGTGCCGCCAAGATCGAGCTCGTCCGCTGCGCCCTGACGCGCAAACTTGCGCAGACGCCGCAGCGCCACCTTGAGGTTGCGGGTGCCGATCTGGCGCTGATCGTCAAAATTGCGGTACTCGCGTGACTCCCACACCTTGACCCCACGGCGCTGGCGCTTGCCGGCATCGCCGATCCGCACGCCCTCCGGGTTGTAGCCACCGGAACCAAAAGGGGAAGTACCGCCCGTGCCGATCCATTTGTTACCACCCTCATGGCGCTCTTTCTGCTCAGCGAGTCGCTGGCGCAGCGTCTCCAGCAACTTGTCCCAGCTGCCGAGGGCTTCGATCTTGCGCCGCTCCTCATCGGAGAGCACCCGTTCGGCCAGTTGCTTCAGCCAGTCGGCCGGCACCTCGGCGACGATCTTTTCGAACAGTCGCTCGGCACCCTCGAAATGCTGCCCGAATACACGATCGAAGCGATCGAAATGGCGTTCATCCTTGACGAGCGCGAGCCTCGCCAACCAGTAGAACTCCATCGCAGAGCACCATGCAACGCGGGCCTCGAGCGCCTGCAGCAACGAGAGAAACTCGGTGAGTGACACCGGCACCCCTGCCGCGCGCAAGTCGAAGAAAAAGCGGACCAGCACGCCTGCGGCCTCGCCTCAGCGCACTCGACGATTCAGGAACACCAATTGCTCGAAGAGGTGCACGTCCTGCTCGTTCTTCAGCAACGCGCCATAGAGCGGCGGAATGGCCTTTTTCGGATCGTCGCTGCGCAGCGCTTCGGGCGGAATGTCTTCGGCAAGCAGCAACTTGATCCAATCGAGCAATTCCGACGTGGAAGGCTTTTTCTTCAGTCCCGGCGTCTCGCGAACCTTGTAGAACGCACCCAACGCCTCCGCCAGCAGCTCCCGCTTCAGGTTCGGGTAGTGCACCTCGACGATCCGACTCATGGTGTCCTGATCGGGAAAGCGGATGTAGTGAAAGAAGCAGCGACGCAGAAAGGCGTCCGGCAATTCCTTCTCGTTGTTGCTGGTGATGATGATGATCGGACGGTGCCGGGCCT
>Ga0315900_10012703_pt1 | contig 10309 bp, 8 predicted proteins | sample LakEriMetagenome_FD_203521 | JGI IMG/M metagenome (GOLD analysis project Ga0315900, IMG submission 203521) | Freshwater fungal communities from buoy surface, Lake Erie, Ohio, United States - Buoy 12 MA114 | ecosystem: Environmental > Aquatic > Freshwater > Lake > Lake biofilm | place: USA: Lake...
AGCGTCCAGTCGGGTAAAAATATCCCCCGTTATGGAATTGGGCAATCCAAACTCTATCGCACTCAAGTTCATTTATTATATTTTCTAATTGATCATCTATTAGAGTAGAAATCTCTAGAGCATCATACATTTGAGTAGTAATAGGTTTTTTCTCAAGTTTTCTTTTAGCCCATTCTACTGCTATAGGTCCAAGTACAGCTGTTATTAAAGCAACGGCAATTGTAGATAATATCATTTTTTAAGATTTTCTAAATAGGTTATGATTTGATTTAATGATTCTTCAGCGCGTTCATTATCAACAGAACCTACCCATCTTTCAACCTCACCGCTTTCTGTAACTGTGCCTTGGTTACTTTCTTGGAGTTTTTCTTTGAAAAAAACTTTATATTCTTTTATTGTTTGATCTATTTCTTTATTAAATGTAGTGTTAACATAATCTTCCCATTTTCCTTCAATTTTAAGTTTAGTTTCAAATTCAGTTCTACAATCTAAACATGAACCGTAAGATTTATAATAATGAGAGTCTAATTGTTTATCCATAACTTGTTTGCAATTAGGGCAAAATAAAGGAACAGAAACTTTTTTAAATTTATCTAATTTAGTAATATTTTGTTTAATTCCATTTTTAATAGTCCAAGTACGGTTATCTTCTTGCCATATATCTCCTTCAATATGATCTTCAGATTCTTTGGTATAACCTACACTTTGAGTTATTTTTTCCCCATTTTTACCTTTTACAAGATTACGAATACGTTGTATATCTTTCTCAACGAATTGTTTTTTTAGGATGTTTTCTTTCATAACTTGCTATTTAAAGTATCAGTCCACTCTCTAAACATCATAGTACCTATAGTATTAGCTTCTTTTTCTAGTTCATATAGGTAATCATTTTCTTTAATATTAGTAGTGGAAATATTATTTAATCTATTTTCACAATTTTGCATATGGTGAACCATCTCGTGTGAAAATGAACGCATGATATCTTTTGGATGACGTCCCATAGTGTAAAGGATAATTATTTTACTTGTAGGATCATAATATGCTGTTTTACCAAAAAAATTTTTAGCATTTTCAACATCATTATCTATAAATTTTACTTTAGGTAATGGACGAATATTCATCCCTTTAGACAACATATACTCAGTAAGAGATTTAATTAATGGTGGGTAATTAAATTTACTTGGTTCAGCATATATCTCTTCCAATAAATGAGTTAAATACATCATGATTATACATATCATGATTCTCGTTTAGCACTTGTTCTAAATTCAGTAAATGACGGAGAATGATTAGGATTTTCTAAATCAAATATAGTTTTTACTGTTTTAAATAAGTTTAAATTTTCATCTTGGGTTCTACTAGATTCAAATACTTCCCATCCTTTACCTTGCATTTTATCTTTAGCTGGTTTACGTTTAGAGGATTTAAGCCAAAGGATACCTCGTCGGTCTGGTTTTACGCCAAAGCATTCTTCATAGCATTTATCATATACTGCTGTTTGGAACTCATATATAGTATGTAAATGATTAGATGATTTATAATCTAGGATCCATAATTGGTTATCTATAGTACAAGCTAAATCAAGAGTACCTGCTACTTTTAGTTCGTCTGAGAATACATGGATTTCGGTTCCTATTAATGTAGGGTTATATGTTTCCCAAAATTCAACAAATTTAAGAAACATTTGCCATACATCAGTATCATATAGAGGAGTATTATCTTTAGAGAGGAAATTTAATTCTTTTCCATTTAAATAATCTTCAATCATATTATGGACTTTTGTTCCATCCTCAGCTGATTTTCTCATTATATAATCAGCGTTGTTCCCCATTTGTTTTAACCAATCTTCAAAATACTTTCCCTTAGGATAATACTGTAGGACATAAGTAATTGAAGGGTAATATTCCCCATTTCTAAGGTAATACCTTGAATCAGGCATTGTGATTTGTTGTGCGTCTTCAGAAATTTGAAGAATGCGATTGTGTGGTGTTTTTATATTCATATAGTTAATAATTTTTTCTCCATAAGTTTATATTGGTTTAAAGGAGAAACGGTTTGTATTAATTTAGTAAAATTTTTAAATCCCATTTCACTTGGATCTTTTCCTTGCAATTCTACCAAGTAAACTTCTTTACCTTCATTAAATAACATTTCACAAAATTCTAAAGCTTTTTTAATAGCATCATTATCTAATGCTACATATACTTTTTGGACTTTTGAGGTAACAATTTTTTTCATTAAAGCTGGTTGGAGGTTTTTACCAAATAGGGGGATAGCGTTTCTTTTTATAGTTATGGCATCAAATGGGCCTTCACATAGTATTATAGGTAAATCCCAATTAATGAATAATTCAAATGGTATAATATCACGAGATACTTCAGGGTTACGATATTTAATGTATGGGTCTTTTTCAAATGATCTAGCGGTAAAATAATTTAAATTACCTTTATTATCATATGACGGGATTATAATCATTTTGGAATATAAACCGTATTCACAATAACCTATATTATATTTCAATATATCACCTTCAGTAATATTCCTTTTTTTCAAATAATTTAAAGCATGTTTTGATATTATAGTATTATCAAAATGTTTAAATTCTTTAGGTAACTCAACTAAATTAGTTATTAATACTTCATCAATAAATGTTTTAGACCCAATTAAAGGTTTAAGTTGAGATATTATATCAGATGAGGCATTTATTTGTTTAAATAAACTTTTTATAGTTTTACCTTTTTTACCACATACCCAACATTGCCACGGATTAGTTTTTTCTTTATTTTCTGTGAAGTTGATTTCTAATTTAGGTTTATGATGATGGCAAAATGGGCAAGTATATGCTTGGTTTCCACGTGCTGTGCGTTTACCTCCACCAAGAACAGAATTTACTAGATTAACTAAAAGTTCATTTACCATATCTTAAAGATATGATTTTAATCTATAGAAGCAAAATCTTTTGAGTAGAATTTTCCTAAAATATTATCATTAAACCAATCTTCTGGGGTTTCTAGAACTTCATGTTTAAAAAGATATTTACATTCATAGTATGTTAAGAGTTTTTTGGTAGGTACTAAACATAAAATTTTTCTTATAAAGTCATTTTGTTTACCCTGCTTTATTAACTCAACTATGGGTTTAGCTGATCCGTAATAGTTTTTCCAATCTGATTCTTTTTGGATTGTTGTTGTGGTAGATTTTCTTCCTCTACCTGTTTGTTCAGCTAATTCTTTTTTGGTAAGTTTTTTCTTTATATTATGGTATAAGGATTTTTTTCCTATATATGCTTTGCCTGTAGGTTCATGAACAGTAATGTATACAAAACCGTATGTGTCTTTAGGGAAATCTTCTATTGTGTAAATTTTTTTGTCTTTATATAACCAATAGTTCATAAAACTTAAATATCTAAATTAATTATTATATTTGTATCTGTAACTGAAGAAAGTGGGAGGGGTTGGGATAACTTAGCTACTGCTATCAGTTCTTTATCATTATTGTATAACCCAACAGTAGTAACATATGGATTAAAATAAGAACCAGTTGCATAATCATATAGTATACCACTATTTGAACTTCCTGAGATTAGTGTGGGGTTTTGGGAGAAATTAAATTCATTTTCTCTAAGGGTGCATTTATATTGGGTTTCATATATTGTTAAAGTGCTATCAAAAGAACAAGTTATTTTTTGAGATCCTATTAGACTTGATATATATAAAGCATCACTCGCCCCATAAGTTGTAGAACCATAATTTACATAACCATAACCACCTTGAGCGGGAATACCATTACTAGTTAAAATAGCAATTCCATGTTCATATATTAAATCTCCTACTTTTTCATTATTAAATATGAGATTTCCTTCACCGTCATCTTCTATAGAACCACTTTCATATGTTAAAATAAAAGTTCCGGGTTTGATATATTCCCCAAAGATATTTGAGGGAATAGAAATAACCCCTATTTCTTCTCCAGAACCAGTAGGAAAATATCTTGAAGCCGGAAAAGTAGTAGAAAGATAATTATATGCATTTGGAGTATAAGCTTCTCCTGTTATAGTACCATCAGGGTTAAAGGAGGCCGTAGCCACTGGGGATCCATCATCTCCTGTTAAGTAATTATAATAATATAATTCTCTAATGGAACGATATACTAAAAATTTATCTTGGAATGAAATATAACCTGTGGGGTTAGAGCCAGAAACCCAAAGAGATGGATCTGTATTTTCCCCAATAAAGAGGTCAATCCCAGATCCAGTAAGAGCAGCCGTACCAGTAAAAGTAAAGGTTTTATTTACTTTAAATGGTGAGACAGTAACGTCCGAAGTTATAAATGGTTTGAAGACGCTCATTCATTCTTAGAAATCTAGTTTTACTCTAACAAGAGCTTCTTTTGTAAAATCTTTAAGTAATGGCCTAGACATTTTAGCTACAGCCAATAACTCATTAGAATCATTGTAAAATCCTACAGTTGTAATATATGTTTGAGGATTATTTATAAAATTATCATAAATTACTTCACCAGTTGAACCTGAGATAAATGTTGGGTTTTCTGAATAATTAAATTCACTGTTTCTAGCTCTAACAAATATATAATCAGAAGTTATGGTTTCTTGGGAATTTAACGCAAATGAAGCTCCTAAAGAAGTCGCATTATATAGGTTTCTATTATTAAATCCTTCTGAGTTATTTGAGCGGGAAGGTGCAACTTGAATTGATTGAGATACAGCATATGGATTAACCATAATTACCCCTAAATCAGGGAATACTAAACCATATGAACCTGAATTGGTCACATATCCTCCTCCAGTAATTGCTGAACCATTAGAACCGGAAACTAATTGGAACACTCTAGTTGAACCTATAAAAGTATTAACTGAAACATCATTTGAATTATCAGTTAATTGTATAGTGCCTCCGGATCCTGAAAGGATTAGGTTAAGTGAGCCAGGAAATAAGGATTCTTTATATCTTGCTCTTTCAATATTGATTACCCAAAAATGATCTCCTGTTACTACATTATTTTCGGAACCAAAAATAAATGAAGCGTTTTCATCTTCCAAAATTAATGAACGGTATTGTCCATACATTGTCTTTGTAGGAGAATTACTTGGAACAATACTATTATATAAGGTACTCCCACTTCCTAAAGAATCACAATATACAATATCAAATTGCACAGTAGCGGTATCTTCTGTAGAAGCTGTTTGGTAAACTGAGAGGTAGAAATCTCCAGATGAACCCGCTTCTTGGATAGATGAAGTATAAAATGAAGTTAGTGTTGGGGTGTCAGTTGACCATAAAGTAGAGGTTATTGAATCACTACTTACAACGAAATCTTCAGGGTCTAGTCTTTTAAAGCTCATTTTTTATTTTTTAGCTAACTTTAGTAATTGTAATAGGAATAGTTAATCTAGCTCCACTATCTAAACCAACTACAGTTAATGTAGCGGCTAATTGAGTATTTGAACCAAATAATGTATTTACAGTAGTTGCTCTCAAGTTAAACTGAGTGCCTATAATAGTTTTGGAAACGTTAGTTCCTAGTGTAGTAGTAGCATTAACATTAGCTGTATTAGCTGCATCTGTATTTATACCTACTCCTGTGTATGTGCTTAATAATCTAACATCTGAAATAGTAGCTGAGTATCCACTGGTTTCATATGTTTGGTTGTTTCCTAAGTAATTTAAGGTTTGTGGTGTGATTGATAGGGCCGCTCCTTGTTGTAATGTAATTGCTGTGTAGCCCAAATCTAATACAGGTAATTTAGCTGTTCCACGAGGTAGGGTAGCTAATTTATATTTCATAATTTGAGTTTCTTGAGGAAATGCCTCAAGTAAAGGCATATTTTGAATAGCTTCACCATAGAATGAAGATCCAGAAGGATGTGTTGGATTATATAATGTGTAATCTATTTCATCATCTGCTAAAGCAAATTGAGTTATTCGAAAAGATCCATCATTTTTAGCCAATAATTCTCTACCTTTAGTAGTTAAAATGGCATCTACAGTTACAACTTGATTATTGAGATATCCCATATGTTTTTATTATAAATATATTATATTAATAAATATTATTAGAGCAAACCTTTTTGTGTAAAATCTTCAATATATTTTCCTATGTTTTGTTCCATTTTCTCACTTATGTATTCAGGTTTAATCAAATAAGGACCATCTAAACCAGATGTCTTATATCCATTAAATATTATTGAAGCCGGAGTATCAACATACCTTCTAATTAAAAACTGGTTTAGATTAATCCCAGATCCAGAAATTGGGGTTGAAAATTCTATACTTAATCTAGGTCTAGGCAATGATTCAGATACTATAGTTGCAGATTTAACAATAAATGTTTTTACTTCATCTCCTTCAAATCTAAATTCATCTCCAGGCTGTATTGTAAAAGGTAATGTAATAGGGAAAAATCCTGAGTTAGCTATATCTTGCTGGTGGGTTTGGGGGTTTTCATAATATTGGAGTAATAAGGAACTAGAAGCAAATATTCTGTTAGGAAATGCTGCTATGCTATAATTCCATAACCCAGTGCAAGAAATTGGTGTTGTTGGAAGTGGAATTTGAGAAATTTTAAAAGTACTTGCAGTAGTATATCTTACATAAGAATGGGCTACTAATACTTGTAAATAAAACTGATCTCCGGCTTCAATTTCATTTCTAGGGATAGTTGAAGAAAATACAACATTTGTTGTTGAACTTGGAGGGATTATTCCAGATCCATTAGCATATCCTTGTTCTATAGGCGTAATAACAGAAGATCTTTCTCTAACTAATCTTACATATCCTGTAGAATCGAATGGAAATTGGTTTGCATTTTGCAATTTAACATTTACATCAAATACTAGATTAGAAACTTCAGAAGGTAAACCGGACCCTGTAATTGTATATCGAGAAATATTATTTAATTCGTCTGTAATATCATTTCCTTCAGAAAGGACACTTGCCATATTAACATTTGTCCATATTAATGGAGTAGGGTTAATATTAGCTGCCGGGGATAAAGTAGCACCATAATCTCCTATAGTAACTGTGCCCTCAGAATTCCCATCAGTAAAATTAATTTCTGAGGCAAATGACATAGTTGTTGCTTGATAATGGCTTATCTGATTGGTTAGGATAGGTTCAATTTTGGATCCTCCTCTAATTATAGTTTTAAAATCAGGTTGGGTATTGGTAGAATCTCCTAAAGATTCAATATAAATATTTTCCCCAGATTGGAATGATCCTTGATTAATATATAATGCATTAGGGTCTGTATTAGGAGCTATTAAATCTCCATCTTCACTAATGAAATATTTAATTATAATACCTGAGGAGTTCATTTTTTCAGGGGGGTATCCTCCCATATTATTACTATAGGCAACATAAGTTTTAGTAGACTCAATAGTTGGGAGTTTACCGTATGTTCCTGTATCTCCATTAGACCAAGTGTTTAATTTCTGGGATGTGGTTCTACTACCATCATATCTAGGATTAGTATGTCTAGCTAAAGTGTAATTAGAATCTTGAATAGCTGCTTTAGTAGCACTTCCACTAATTAGAAGTGAAAAATTAGTAGGAACAAGAGCACCAGTTGAGTAATCTACATCTTGCCAAATCGTACTTAAACGATTATCATTTACACTATTTAATAAAGCATTTTCGTCACTGTTATAAAAATTTGGAGTAGTGATATATGGTTCTAAAATTATAGGATCACAAACAGATGCTGTAGGGGATATACTTTGAGTAACACATAAACTAGCACTTTCTATATAAACAGTAGCACCTACAGGACCTGTTCTAGAAATTTGAAGGGACAACTGGTTAGATTCTAATAAAAATAAAGAGGAAGATATAACATGAGTTGAATATCCTGGAGTTATAGATATCGGGTTAGATTGGTATGCTGTTGAGTTAAGAAGAATATCAAATTTCCCAGAAATGGGGGACCCAGCATTAGAAAATACATAAATAGATGCTGTTAAAATTAATGGGATATTAGGGGTATTTTCTAATGTATATACACCTGATGAGGTATTAAAGTATGGGGTTCCGTAATGAGGGACATTACCCGAGGAAGAACTCCAATTATTTATTGTAGTGGAAGTAGATGTGATCGTTAAGGTAGAAACTTTCGATGAAGAAACATAATAATCTTTTATCTCAGTGTCTATTCCTGTTCCTAGATTATCTATATTTTGGTTGGAAATTTCATATAAATAATAATTTGAATACTCAGAAATATTTAAAATATCATATTCAATATATGATGCTCCTGTGGTGTATTTAATTAAAAGTTTAGTAATTTGGCCTAATGGAATAGTGTTATCATTCCCGTTACAATCAAATTTATGGATTTTCAGATATGCTTTTTGTCTTTCTAAAGTTGTCTTTTTTAATCTAGGAGCTAAAATTAACATTTCACCACTATTAGGAGTAGTTAAATAATTTAAAAATTGTCCTTCGGTAAGGGTTGAAATGTTATTCACTCCATATAATCCATTCCTATATAAAATAGGAGTATATTCAAACGATTGGAAATCTAAAGGATATGCCTCATTTAATATTTGAGTTGTAACTATAACATTGGACCCATTAAATTCACCATCATAAAATTCTTCTTGTGAATCATGCAATACAGTCACATTACCTAAAGGAGTTGTATACGTTTCGTCCCAACTTTGAGTAATTCCAAATATATTATCAGGGCCATTTCCATTAATTCCGTATGGGGAGGTATTTATCCCATTAAATATTTCAAATACTCCTCCAGTACCACCATTAAATTCACCTATTTCAATAGATCCAGTATAAGTAACATCTTCCCACTCTATTTGTGGTTGTGGGTATCGATTTCGTTCAAGTAAATGTTGTTTAATAACGATTCCAGAGGCAAGACTTGTACGTGCAGGTACAAAATCTCGGATCATTTTAAACAATGAATTATCAAAAAATTTTATTAAACGAATAAAATCAACTAAATTATAATTTTTAGTATATTTTTCAAAATAATCATTTCTTAAATTGTCTAACTCAGTATAAGAAGTTAAACGTGATGATCTATATAAAGGATTTCCTATATAATCTCCTATATTGAAGAATCCAAGTTGATCCATTATATCCTCATTTATTTCATTTTGAGGAGAAAATGCTACTTCAAGATAATTTATATTTGGAGTATAACTCGAGCTAGCTTCAATTACTTGTTCTAATCTTCTAAAAGGAGATAAAGTACTTCCTGTTGGTAAAGTATTACCCTCTATCCTAATTTTATCACTAATAGTATTTTTAATTCCTGCTATGGGTTGATCATAGAAAAAATATTCTGTATTAGATATAAATACAGGAGGTTGATCAAAATAAAAATTACTATCTGAAGCGAATGATTGAGTTATAGGCCAAGACCCTGTTACTTTAGGATGAATTGAAGTTGAGCCTGTGTATAGTTCTCCACCTAAAGATGCTCTAAAGACTAGTTCATTTGGGCTTGAATTTAAAGAATGACCTTCAATTGAATAAGGATTCATTATATAATCTTTAAATTCGTCTTCTTCATAAAGAGAATTCCCAAAAGCATATTGATAATATCTAATTTCTTGTAAAGAACCAGAGAATGAATTATATATGTTTCCATTTATAACACTGCTACTAGCAAAAATAGATCCCCCAGTTGTATTTCTCCAGTCATTACTAACTACATTAACAGAAGAAGAAGCATAAAAACCTAATAAGGTTCCATTTTCTCCCCCTTCATATATTTTATTTCCTGAGTATATTGAGTAGGTGCTTCCGCTTTTTTCAGCCATTACTGACCACCACCCTCCATCAAAGAAAGGGAGGTAAATGCTAGAGGACACTGTAGGATTTGTATTGTATGCTGGGTATAGGGTTAGGGTAGCATATTGGTAATAAGGATCTTTTATTGATCCACTATATGACCCGCTAACATATCCTGATCCAGTGTAAGTTAAGACTACATGAACCCTATCCCCTTTATTCCATAAACTTTGAGAGTAGGGAATATTAGTTTCAGGCAAACCATTAGTTTTAAACCTAAATAAAACAGTTGACGGTCTTGAATCATCCCAATTAGCATTAATAGACCATGAAGAAGTAATAAAATTATTTCCTTCAGTATAAAAGGCATAATTAAATTCATTTTGCCAGTAATCCCAATCATTTGAATTTACTTTATCTTTACCTCCATATTCATTGATTCTTAATATTGTATCAGGAATACCATACGAGGTGATGAGAGCGCGTAATCCAGGTATAGTACCTTTTGCTTTAAGCAGGTATGGTAAGTTATGATAAAT
>Ga0315900_10012706_pt1 | contig 10308 bp, 10 predicted proteins | sample LakEriMetagenome_FD_203521 | JGI IMG/M metagenome (GOLD analysis project Ga0315900, IMG submission 203521) | Freshwater fungal communities from buoy surface, Lake Erie, Ohio, United States - Buoy 12 MA114 | ecosystem: Environmental > Aquatic > Freshwater > Lake > Lake biofilm | place: USA: Lake...
CTATACAAATGGTCAAGCGGCTTCATCAAGTAATAAAGGTTTTTTAACATCAACTGATTGGTCCACATTCAATGGCAAAGCTAATAAATCATCAGCAACTTCAGGAATAGATATATCATTTAGAACACCTGAAGTATACAATACAAGGTCATCTGCTGGAACAGGAAACCTAACAGGTGATTATACTAGTGCAATAATTGGTGTAGTTCAAAAGGTTTATCACAATGATTCAGTTGCACCAACGGTACCAGGTACTTGGATTAAGTTAGGTACAGGAACTTATACACCTTCAACATTGAATATTATCTATGTTGAGTGGACCAGTTCAAATATTGCTGAATATTGGATAGTTAAAGGAGTTTAATATGAGTTTATACTATAGAAGTTTAATACAAACAGCATCTTTACTTTTGGATTTATATCCTAATGCAGCAGTAGCTTATTCATTGCGTAAACTGAGGACTGCTTATTCAGGGAATTCTGTAAGAGTAAGAAGAGCTGTTGATAATACAGAACAAGATTTTGGATTTGATATAAATGGTGATCTAGACATCGCTGGTATTGAGTCATTTTTTGGTAACAATTTATTACTTCAATCAGAAAATTTCAATACTTCTTGGACAAAAGCAAATACTGTAGTTACTACTGGTGCCATTTCTGCTCCTGTTGGAGGAGGTACAGCTGATAGATTAGATGAGAATACAACTAATGCTGCACATACAATTACACAAGCATCTGGAACTATCAACAATTCATCTAGTTATTTTCTATCTATCTATTTAAAACCTGACCAAAGAAATATAATTGATATTGTAAGTGGGATTGGAGGATCTTCTCAAGTAGCAAGAGTTAATATAACAACTGGAGCTGTAGTATCTAATACATTTAGTAATACTCCAACACTTACATCTGTTGGAAGTGGTTGGTATAAATTTGAGTTATTTGTAACATCAGCTCTTACATCAACCCCTACTGGGTTTCAAGTTAGGTTGACTAATGGAACTACTCAGACTTATGCCGGGACTACAGGATTTGGTTGCTATATTTGGGGAGCACAAATTAGTGGAGGCAGTTCTGTTATTCCTTACTTTAAAACAACAACAGTTATTGCTGCTAATGCATTTGTTGCAACTTGGTATGATCAATCTGGTAATACTAATAATTCAACACAAGGAACAGCTGGAAATCAAGCTCAGATAATTGCTAATGGTTTTAAAATAACTGATGCTATTACAGGTAAAATAACAACAACTTGGACTACTGACCGATATACATTAGCAACAGGAATAGATCCTAATACTAAGTACTTATCAATAGGTGTTGTTAATAGAACTGCTAATACTAATAACATAATACAATTAGGTGTATCTGGAAGTATTGGAGGAGTAAATGGACAACAACCATTGTTTTGGATAGCTACAACAGGAGCAGTTAGAAGTGATATGTATTCAACAGTTACTCATGCTAACAATACTTCTACTGGAGCTTTTATAATGACTTCAGAAAAAAATGGTAGCAATTTAAAAACAGCATATCTAAATGGAAGTGCACTAGCAACAACAGGAACGGAAGCACCATCAACAGGAACTAATATAAATTCATTTGGTCAAGCTGGAGGTAATACTACAACATGTCAATATGCTGAATACATATATTGGAACTCAGAACAAAGTGCTAATAGAGCAGCAATAGAAACAGCTATTAATGATTATTACAATGTGTACTAATGGAAATTGAAGGATACAAATATATAGTAGAACAGGATGCAATAGATGCACGTAAAAAATGTGCTGATTATTATGGTTTACCAATCAATCAACAAGATGTAACTAAGTATTGGGTAGATTATGAAACAGCTTATTTAGATACTCCTATCTTTTGGTACATAATCTTTGATGAAAGTATTAGAGTAATATTAGGAGAACCAATTAACTTTGAAGTAAAATTTAACAATATATAATGGCAGAAAAATCAGTAGTATTCTCACTTAAGGTCAACACTGGCAATAGTGTCAATGACATCCAAGCAATGGATGCAGCTGTGAATGAATTGAATCAAGATTTAAAAGCAACACAAGCAACAGCTTCTGACAATACTGGCATAGATAATTTTGACCAGAAACTACAAGAACTGAATGCTAGAGTTGAAGCTGGTGGACTCACTATGAGAGAGTTGACTAAGACAATGAAGGAGTATCAGACTTTAGCATTGCAAGCTGGAGATAAAAGTCCAGTAGGTCAACAAGCAATAAGAAACGCTGCAGATTTAAAGGACCAGATTGGAGATTTAAAAGCTCAGACTACAGCCTTGTCATCTGACTTTGTTGGACTTGATACTACATTGCAAGGGATAGAGACTGGAGCTGCTGCATTTCAAGGTATACAATCTGCTGCTGCATTAGCTGGAGTTGAAAATGAGAAGTTAGCAGAGACAATGGTTAAACTTCAAGCTGTTCAGGGCCTTGTTAATTCTGTGAGTATTATTTCTAACAACTTAAACAAGGAGTCAATCTTAGGTCTACAGTTAAGAAATGGACTTGAGAAGGCTAAAGCATTTATATTAACAGGCTCTATTGGTGCAACAGCTGGACTAGCAACAGCAGAAGGTGGATTAACTGTTGCAACTAATACAGCAACATTTGCAACGAAGGCATTTAGAGCAGCATTAATTGCTACAGGTATTGGAGCTATAATTGTTTTGATAGGTACTTTGATAGCTAATTTTGATACAGTAACTAGGGTAGTGATCAAGCTATCTGGTTATGTCCTTAAAGCTTATGACTACTTTGATAAATTAGGAACTGGAGTCAAAGTTTTGATTGGTATTTTCTTCCCATTTATTGGAGTTGTTTATGCTGCAATTAAAGCACTAGAATACTTCAATGTAGTAGATACTAAGCAAGAAAGAGATGCGGCTGCTAGACATCAAGCCAATATGAAAAGAATTGATAAAGAGCTTGAGAAAAGAGAGAAGCAAAAGAAACAAAGAGAGGAGAACTTTAACAAAGAACAATCTGCATTAGATAGAGAGATAAAGTTATTAGAGTCATTAGGTAAGAATACAGATGCATTAGTAATTAAAAAAATACAAGGATCTATAGCATTTCAAAAAGAGCAACTTAAAGAGCTTGAGCTTAATCGAAGAATATTAGAAGCTACCAATATCTCTGGAATAAATGACCAGTTAATAGCTCAGACTAAGACTGCTATAAATGACACTAAAGAAGCTATTCTTGATGGCCAAAATTCTATAGAAGTAATTAAGAATAAAAGTATTACTAAGCAACAAGAAGACCAAAAGAAAGGACATGATAAAGAGAAAGAACTTGTCATCATGTCTAGAGAAGAGCTTGATAAGATATATACTGATTTCTTAGAGAATGAGAAAAAGAAAAAAATAGATTTTGATAAGTGGTCAGCAGAACAACAACAAGCGGCATTTGATGCAGAAGAGAAGGCATTCCTTGATGAAATGCAGAGACTTGATAATGAAGACAAACTTAAATTAGAATTGTTAGATAATTATAATTCTATAGTATTATCTAAAGAGGAGCAACAGATAGCAGATGTTAATAGTGAAAGAGATAAACAAGCAAGTGAGTTAGTATTAGCTCTATCAAGAAATCTTATCACTGAGGAAGAATATGCTAATGCTCTTATATTGTTGAATCAACAGACTGAGGATAAGATAACTGGCATTAAAAAGAAGACAGCTGAGGAGCAAACTAAGATAGATAAAACCAAGACAGATGCTATCTTAAAAAATATTGATGAAGTCATTAAGATAGCTAGAGCATTCCAAGAAACAATGGGTGCATTGAATGGATTACTTAATGCTAATGATCAAGAGAGAATTAAGAAGTTAGAAGGTAACGAAACAGCTCAGAATGAAATTAGAAAGAAAGCATTTAACAGAGAGAAAGCTCTTAAGATATCTGAAGTTATCATCTCAACTGCTAGTGCAATCAGTAAGTCAGTAGCAGCATCACCAACTACATTTGGTTTACCATTCTCAGCATTCTCAGCCATTACAGGAGCAGCACAAATAGCAGCAATTTCTAAAACAAAATTTGACTCAGGAGGAACACCACCAACAGCCCCACCACCAGGTGATACATCATTAGGAGCTACAGCTTCATCATTCACAGCTAATACTAATACTCAACAAACTGATTTAAATAGTGATAATGTTACAGGTACAAATCAACAAGGAATGATAAAGGTTGGTGTGCTTGAATATGACATTACTAGTACTCAACAAAAGGTAGCTGTCCAGGAGGTGAAGTCAAGCTTTTAATCCATTTTACTGTGGCTTTATTCCAGAAGTGGTCACCTGTTGAGAAGCATCCATTGATAGATATAAATTCTTGAGCCTTCTCTATAGATGGTACTGATACTTTTGAATTGACACCATCTTTAGAAGGTACCTGGTAAACATTGCAGTAGATTGATTTAATGAAATGGTTATCATTCTGCCAGTTGATATTGTCAAATAAATCAATTAACTTTTGACTATTCATTAGTACAGGTGTATGAGTCTCAAAATTGTAAGCTGTGAAGTTGTTATGCTTAAGGAATTCAAGAGTATTACTTTGAGCTATCTGAGTATGTGGAGCATGTTCAGGATTAACAATCAATGGTCCATTATTAATTGCAACATGAGGCTGCCATGATTCAGTGATATAGAAGTCTTTATTCATGTAGATAAAATCTCCTCCAATCTTCTTGGCAAAAGTTAATATTCTATTGGTTACATCACAGCCTCTGATGTTATTGTGTTGATTGCATGGTATATTATTGACTCCTTCAACTTCTCTACCTATGGTCCATATCTTAGCATTAGGATATAGATTTCTAATTAGTTCAATAGATTGATTTATCTCAAAGTCATATACTACCTTGCTATGGTATGGATATACAAAATTCATTTCGAACAAATATACATAATAATTATATGCTAAGAGAATTACCACTTTATGATATTGTTATAGATCTTGATGATCCAGAAACAACTGTATCATTCAATAGCCTTGTAGCTAATCCAGCTCATGAGAAATCATTTGAGACATTCTCACAAAAGATTGCTTATCAATTCAATGATGAGGAGCAAGTAATAACAGGTGTAGCAATATCTGCTAATACTCCAATATTCAGAAGAGATCCAAGTACTGGAGAAGAGTATTATGTAAATTTCTCCCCGGCATCAATTAAAGATATTGTTTTTGATTATGCTAGAAGAGAGAACTTTAACAATGTCAATCTTGAGCACAATAGTAAGAGAGTAGTAGATGGTATCTACATGATAATGTCTTATATCATAGATGAGAAAAAAGGATTCACAGCTCCTGAAAGATTCAAAGATGAGAAAGATGGATCATGGTTAGTATCTTACAAGCTTACTAATAAAGATGTATATGATGCTGCTAAAGCTGGTATGTTTACAGGATTCTCAATTGAGGGTGTCTTCCAATTGCTTGAGACAGGAAAAGGATGGGAGCATGAATTCAAAGCAATCTATCAAGAGCTTAAGCAAGTACAGGAATACATTACATTTTATAATGACTATCCTGAATCTGTAACTAACAATGCTAAGAAAGGTATTGAGCTTAATCAAAAGTATGGTAACAAATGTGCCACAAGAGTTGGTAGATTAAGAGCAACTACTTTAGCTAATAGACAAACAGTATCAGTTGCTGTGATTAAAAGAATGTATTCTTATCTATCAAGAGCTGAGGAGTACTATGATCCAAGTGATGAATCTGCTTGTGGAACTATATCTTATTTATTATGGGGTGGACCAGCAGCTAAACAATGGACACAAAGTAAATTAAAAGAATTAGGAATTTTCGAACAATAAATTATAATAGAATATGAATAAAGAACTAACTACCATTAAGGAATTGATTGCTGAAATGAAAGCACAATTCTCTAAGTCAGTTGACAAATTTGATTCAGCAGTTTTAGCTGATGGTGTAACAACTATTGAGTATGATGCTCTTGAGGTTGGAATGCCAGTTTTTGTTGTTGCAGATGGCGAAAGAATACCAGCTCCTGAAGGAACTCATTCATTGAGTGGAGAACTTGCTGGTGTATCTATTGTTGTTGATGCAGAAGGTATCATTACTGAGGTTATTGATGAAAGACAAAATGAAGGAGCTGGAGAAGTTGTTGTTGAAGAAACAACAGCAGAATCCATGAGTGCTGATCAAGTTGAGTCAATTGTAAATGCAAAGCTTGAGTCATTCTCCAAAGCTGTCGAAGGATTGGCAGAAATGACTAAGACTATTGTAGAAACTAATAACACTCTTATCAATGAGTTAAGCTCTCTGAAAAGTGAATTCGAGGCTTTCAAAGCTAAACCATCTGTAGAGACAAAAGAAGCTGAAAAATTCAGCAAGGTTGGCAACCTGACAGCTAGACAACTATTCTTAAAAAATTCTAAAATCTAAAATAAAATGTCGTTAAAAAAATATTTAAGCACAAAATTTAACTGGGATGTATCTGGGTTAGCAGCTTATGTTGATGAGCAAAGAGAAGACTTAATTGTAAAGTCAGTAACTGAAGCTAGAACATTGCAGTATGTATCAATTCAACAAGGGATTAAAGGATCTCAAGAATTGAAATTAATGGATGATTCAATTGTATACCAAGATGGTGACTGTACAATGACTCCTGATGGTGACACTGTGTTCACTGATAGAGCAATTGCAGTTGAGACATTAGGTTACATGAAATCTTTCTGTCAAAAAGACTTAGATGGTTTCTGGACTCAGTTAGGTCTTAGACCAGGTGCAATGGCTGAAGATAAAACTCTTCCATTTGAAGCACAAATCATCAGCTACTTATTGCAATTGCATTCATTTGAATTAGATAAATTAATCTGGAAAGGTAACAAAGCTACTGGATCAGGTAACTTATCTAAAATGAATGGATTCCGTCAATTCTTAACAGTTGCTAATGGTTGTGTTAACTTGAATGACAATTCTGTTGCATCAATCTCTGCATCTAATGCATTTGATGTATTCTACAATTGTTTCATTAACACTCCAGCAAATGTTGCTGAAGCTAATGACTTTATCTGTTTTACAGGTCGTGAGAACTTCAACTTCTTAACTAAGAATTTAGTAGATGATAACTTATTCCACTACAATCCAGCTAACATTGGTGACTTGAATGAGTTAATCCTTCCAGGAACAAACATGAGAATTGTTAAAGTTAACGGATTGAATGGATTAGATAACATCTATACTGGTAGAGCTTCTCAATTTGTATTTGGAACTGACTTAAGTTCTGACTTTGAGAACTTTGACTTATGGTATTCTCAAGATGATGATGTAATCTACTTAAGATCTAAATTCAGAGCTGGTGTACAGGTACCTTTCTTGAGCCAAATCGGAGTTTGGAACGGAACATCTTCTCCTAACTAAGAAAAATAATGGGAGGGGGTAACTCCTCCCTATTTAATAACATTAAAAAAAAGAAAAAGCAATGAGCTGTAATATGACACAGGGATATAATGACAGAACTTGTACCAACGGTAAAGGTGGTATAAAATCTGTTATGTTATTTCCATTAGAGAATGTAACTGCCTCTACAATTGTAGATAATGAAGTGACTGCTTTAACTGTTACAGGTGAAGTATTTTTGTATAAGTTAAAATCTAACTTATCAAGCTACACTGCACCAATCAGAGTGAATAAAGGAAATGGAACTCTTTGGTATGAACAAACTTTGACTATGATCTTAGCATCAGATACTAAAGAATTACGTTCAGAGATTCACTTAGTAGGACAGAATGAAGTTGTTGCATTGGTTGAGAAAGCTGATGGAACTTATGTAGCTCTTGGATTCGGAGAAGGACTTCAGATTGCTGAAGCTTCTGCTTATGGTTCTGGAGTATTGAAATCTGATAGATTAGGTCATGATATCATCATGGGTGGATTAGAAAATGATCCTGTTCCAGATGTACTTTCATCTGTTTATTTATCATTAATAGGTCAACAATCACCATCTTTCTAAGAATTGATTAAAGTGATATTTAAAGGGAGGGCTATGTCCCTCCTTTTTTTGTATATTTGAACATGGAAATAAAAGCAAAGTTTATTGGATCAAAACAATGGTCAGTATTATTGAGCAAATGGATTGATATTAAAAGAGGTGAAGAAGACTTCTACCAATCAATTGGATTTATCCACATATTTGAAAGAAAGAAACCTAAATTAATTAAAAATGCTAAAAATACTGAAGCAATCAACTTCAAATCTGATAGTGACAGTAACGGAACTGACAACAGTTAGTCCAGTTTACTACCTATTTGAATTTGAACATGAGCAATCATTCTTAAAGTATTACTGTATTCTAACTAATATAAGCTTAGCTACAGAAAGATATGATGAATTTGAGCTTATTGATGGAGTAGATTTAACTTTTGATTATGATGGATACTATACTTATAGAATCTATCAACAAACATCATCAACTAATTTAGATCCAAGTTTATCTGATGGTTTAGTAGAAGAGGGGAGAGCTCATGTTTATGTTATTGATTCTCCATCTAATGAGTATAATGAAAATATAACATTCAATATATATGAATAAGTTTGAATCAATGTCATTTAGAAAGGACTTTGTCCTACCAGTTGAGGAGCAAGATAGATTGCTTGGTTTCATCAAATGGGGAAAAAAGAATGACTATCCTTATTTTTTGGTGGACCTTTATAATGGTTCAGCATGGCACCAAGGAATTATCAAGAATAAAACTCACTACATTGCTGGTGGAGGACTTGAGGTTGTTACAGGTAACTTAGAAAGGTTCCTGAATAACTCCTATTCTGATTTCACAATGGATGAGATTGTTGAGCAATTGGCATTTGATTATGAATTGTTTGGTGCATTCGCTGTCAAAGGTACTTGGAATCTAGAAGGAACAAGAGTAGCTGTATGGGAATATCTACCAATAGATGCAATAAGAATATCATCAGATGAGAGAATGTATTATCTATCAGATGATTGGACAATGCAACAACAATCTCCTGAGAAAACAAATCTTAGAACTATTCCAGCTCTAGATGAAGCTAAAAAAGTTGGATCATTTGTATTGTATTATAAAGATCCAGCTAAGAAAGCACGTAAAGAACATGGAGTATATCCTAAGCCAGTTTATCAAGGTGGAATAACAGCTATTCAAACTGATGTTGATATATCTAAATTCAACATGTATGAGTTACAGAATGGATTCAAATCAGGAACTATGATCACATTCATGGATGGATTTCCTGAGACTCAAGAAGAGGCTGAATCATTCAAGAATCAAATTAAAGGACCAGCATCCAATATTGAAAATAGTGGTGATATTATAATCACATTTGCACCATCAGCAGATCAAGCTCCAAAGGTTGAGAATCTAAATGGAAATGACCTTGATAAGAGATATAATGCTCTTGAGAAATCAGTGCAACAGAACATACTTGTGGCACATTCAGTTGTATCTCCATCATTATTTGGTGTGGCTCCAGAAGGATCATTTAATGCTGCTGAATCTGCAGAGCTTTTTGAGATTTTTAAAAATACTTATGTCAATACTAGACAGAAAAGAATTGAATGGATATTAAATTACATGGTGACACTATCTGGTGATGTAGGAACTCTTACTCTTAGAGATGTTAATCCAATTTCAGCTAATAATAATACTCCAACACAATCAAATCCTAATCAAACAACTGTAGAAGCACCAGTTGATGTAGCTAAAAGTGCATTAAATGGAGCACAGATTGCATCACTTATTGATGTTGTTGCTAAAATCAAAGAAGGTATATTGACTCCTGATTCTGCATTGCAAGTATTACTGGCATCATTTCCAACAATTGATGAAATACAAGCTCGTAAAATTGTAGGATTGAATTCAGCTCCTCAACAAATGTCATCTTGTAAGCATGTTGATACATTCTCTGATGATGAGATTGGATACTTTGCTCAGTATGGTGAATCAGCACATCAATATGAAGTATTTGCTACATTTCCAATTGCTTGGGATACTCCATCCGCTGATGTATTCTCAAAGCAAGATCAACTATTTGCAACGATTGGAGAGATATCAGCAGAACTAAATGACTTTGATAAGAATGTACTTAAGATGTTAGGTGATGGTGAAGACTCTAATGCTATTGCTAAAGCTCTTAATAGTAACATTGAAGAGATTGCTAAGTCAATGGCTAAGCTTATGAAATGGGAAGTCATTACAAAGGGAGAAGTAACTGATTTAGGAAAGCAATTAGTAAGAGAAGAAAATATTCCTATTGAAAGATTTGAG
>Ga0315900_10012708_pt1 | contig 10307 bp, 7 predicted proteins | sample LakEriMetagenome_FD_203521 | JGI IMG/M metagenome (GOLD analysis project Ga0315900, IMG submission 203521) | Freshwater fungal communities from buoy surface, Lake Erie, Ohio, United States - Buoy 12 MA114 | ecosystem: Environmental > Aquatic > Freshwater > Lake > Lake biofilm | place: USA: Lake...
AGGCATCCTCGAGATCGACCTCCTTGCTCACCGTGACGCCGTCCTTGGTCACGGTCGGGCCACCGTAGGACTTGTCGATGATCACGTTGCGGCCCGTGGGCCCCATGGTCACCGCCACGGCGCCGGCCAACTTCTCGACGCCCTTAAGCAGCTTGGCGCGGGCGCTGTCGTCGAACATCAGTTGCTTGGGCACGGGTCGTTCTCCTGGTTGAACCGGGTATGGCCGGCCTCGACGGAGGCCTGGATCGATCTGGTGGAAGTGGAAACGCGGCCGTAGGGCGGCCGCCGATACGTCAGTTCATCACCTTGGCGAGGATGTCACCCTCGCGCAGGATCTTCACCTCGTGGCCGTCGACCTCGATGTCGCTGCCCGAGTACTTGCCGTAGATGACCTCGTCGCCGACGGCGACCGACAGGGGAGCGCGCTGGCCGCTCTCCAAGAGCTTGCCCGGGCCCAGCGCCACGACGTGGCCGCGCTGCGGCTTCTCCTTGGCCGAGTCGGGCAGCACGATGCCGCCCGCGGTACGCTCCTCGGCCTCGACGGGCTCCACAACCACGCGGTCATCGAGCGGACGAATCTTGAGGTTCTTAGCAGCCATGTGACATGCACTCCGAAAACGTGTGAAGGAAAAACAAGTTCGTGTCAGCGATCCGTGTCAGTCGCGCGAGCGGGGCGGCCGTCGCTCACATCATGCCAGGCATGCCGCCCATGCCACCCATCCCGCCCATGCCACCCATGCCGCCGCCCATCCCCCCCATGCCGCCGCCCATGCCATGATGGTCGTGGCCGTCGCCGCCCGACTCCTCCTCGGCCTTGGGGATCTCCGTGATCAGCGAGTCGGTGGTGAGCAGGAGCGCGGCCACGCTGGCGGCGTTCTGCAGGGCTGACCGCACCACCTTGGCAGGATCGATCACACCGGCGCTGACGAGGTCGCAGTATTCGCCCTTGTCGGCGTCGTAGCCGTCGTTCTTGCCCTTCATGTGACGCACCCGGTTCACGACCACGGAGCCGTCCGTGCCAGCGTTCTCGGCGATCGCCTCGAGCGGATACCGAAGGGCCTGCCTGACGATCGTGGCCCCCATCTTCTCGTCCCCCTCGACGTCGAGTTTCTCGATCGCTTTCTCGCTCCGCAGCAGGGCCACGCCGCCGCCGGGAACGATGCCCTCGGCGAGGGCCGCCTGAACGGCGCTCTTGGCGTCATCGATAAGCGCCTTGCGTTCCTTCATCTCGGTTTCGGTGGCCGCTCCGACGTTGATCTGGGCCACACCGCCAGCCAGTTTCGCAAGCCGCTCCTGCAGTTTCTCGCGGTCGTAGTCGCTCGTCGTGGCCGCGATCTCGTCGCGAATCTGCGCGACGCGACCGTCGATGGCCGACTTCGTGCCCGCCCCGCTCACGATCGTGGTGTTCTCGGCCTCGATGATCACCTTCTTGGCCCGGCCCAGATCGGCCAGCTTCACGCCATCGAGGGCGATGCCCAGGTCCTTGTAGATCGCCTGACCGCCGGTGAGCACGGCCAGATCGCCGAGCATGGCCTTGCGGCGGTCGCCATAGCCGGGGGCCTTCACGGCCACGGATTGCACGATCCCGCGCAACTTGTTGACGACCAGCGTGGCGAGAGCCTCACCCTCCACGTCCTCGGCGATCACCACCAACGGCTTGCCCGCCTTGCTGATCGCCTCCAGCAGCGGCACGAGATTCTTGGCCGACGAGATCTTCTCCTCGTAGACGAGGATGTAGGGATTTTCGAGTTCGCACACCTGGGACTCGGCATCGGTGACGAAGTGCGGCGAGAGGAAGCCGCGATCGAACTGCATGCCCTCCACCACGTCGACCGTGGTCTCGGCCTGCTTGCCCTCCTCGACCGTGATCACGCCGTCCTTGCCCACCTTGAGGAAGGCGTCGGAGAGGACGTTTCCAATCGTCGGGTCGTTATTGCCCGCGATCGTGGCGATCTGCATCAACTCCTTCTTGTTCTTCTCGTTGATGGGCGTGGCCATGGCGAGAACCGATTTCGAAACGGCCTCCACAGCCTTGTGGATGCCGCGGGCCAACGCCATCGGGTCGGCGCCCGCGGCGATCATCTTGATGCCCTCGCGGAAGATCGCCTCGGCCAGCACGGTGGCGGTCGTTGTGCCGTCACCAGCCACGTCGTTGGTCTTGCTGGCCGCCTCCTTGACGAGTTGGGCGCCCAGATTCTCGTAGGGATCCTCGAGGTCGATGTCCTCGGCGACCGTAACGCCGTCCTTGGTGACCTTGGGGGAGCCCCAGCCCTTATCGAGCACGGCATTGCGGCCGCGCGGGCCCAACGTGCTCTTTACGGCACGGGCCAACTTCGACACGCCTGCGAGCAGGGGCTGCCGGGCCTCATCCTCGAACACCATCTGCTTTGCCACGGTTAATCCTCCGGAAGGCGGGGGTCGGTCGTCGATCGGAAGCCTGGCGTCGGGTCGCCCGCCTGGGCGACGACGCAACCACTCCTTGATTTGGCAGGCTCAGTGTGGGTCGGCCAAGCAGGATGCAACCCGCGTGCCGGGAACCATCGCGACCTGCGGACGGCAGTTTTTCCGGCGAAAAACACGATCCTGGGACACGGCCCTCGAAGGCGAACCGCCGCCACGTGCCGTTTTGGCAGTGACCGATCATGGTGCCCAGGAGATGGTTCCCTCCAGCCCGCGGACGAAGGCCGCGAGCAGGTCAGCCGCCCGGTCGGCGTCGGCCAGCGAAACCGTCTCCACGGCCGAGTGCATGTAGCGGTTGGGCACGCTCACGAGCCCTGTGGCCACGCCGCTGCGGGTGGTCTGCAGGACGTTCGCGTCGGTGGGCGTCGCCCGGCCGCTGGCCCCGAGTTGCACCGGGATATCCCGGGCTTGTGCCGCAGCCAGCAGTCGATCCACCACGTGCGGATTCATGTTCGGACCGCGGTACACCACCGGTCCTTTCCCCAGGGCCACGTCGCCCTCCGACTTCTTGTCGATGGTGGGGCAATCCGTGGCGTGAGTCACGTCGACCGCAATCGCCACGTGGGGATCGACGCCATGGGAACTGGTCTGGGCACCCCGCAGGCCGATCTCCTCCTGGACCGTCGACGCCACGAACAGGCCGCAGGGCAACGGGCCGGCAGCCACCGCCCGGCGGAACGCCTCCAACACCACCCAGAGCCCGATCTTGTCATCCATCGCCACGGAGCAGACCAGGTCCCGCCGCAGCGACAGCACCTTCAGTTCGAACGTGACCGCGTCCCCGACCCGCACGACCGACTCGCAGTCGGCCCTGTCGGCGGCGCCGATGTCGATCCACAGATCCTTCATCTTCGGCACCACCTTCCGCTCCTCTTCCGTGAGCAGGTGGATCGGCTTCCTCGACATCACGCCGGAAACCGGCCCGGAAGCCGCCCAGATCACGACGCGGGCGCCAACGAGCTGGATCGGGTCCCAGCCGCCGATCGGCTGCACCGAGATGAAGCCGTCGGAGTCGATGTATTGCACGATCAGACCGATCTGGTCGCAATGGCCCGCCAGCAGCATCCGCGTTGGGGCTGACGCGTTGGCGGCCCCGATCACGTTGCCGTGCGAATCCGTCGTCACCGTGTCGGCCAGGGGGGCCAGATAGTCACGGACGAGCCGCTGTATCGGCTGTTCGTAGCCCGACGGGCTGGGCGTCTCCAGGAGGCGGACGAGAAAGTCGCGGGCCGCAGGTTCCACGGGTCGTGCTCCGAGGGGAGGCCGCCGCGGAGATTCCGCGACGCGAGATGAGAGTTGTACGTGATCCACGCCGGCAGCGACAGCCGGCCCGCGGGTATGATCGTCGTGATGCGTCGCCACATCCGATCCGCCGCACCGCGAAGCGCCGTCCTGGCCGTCCTCACCAACCTGCTCGTCGCCTGTGCCTGCGGCACCGCCGGCGCAGCCGAGCAACTGGTGGCACTCGAGAGCTGCACGCTCGTGCCCGCAGAGTGGGCCGACGGCGACAGCTTTCGCATCCGCACGTCGACCGGCGAGGAGCACACCATCCGGCTTTACGGCGCGGACTGCCTCGAGCATCACGTGAGCGGGGAGACCGACGCCCGTCGGCTGCGCAGCCAGCGCCGCTATTTTGGGATCACGTCCGCCAAGGCAGACGCCGGCGCCTCGATCGAGTTCGCCAAGCAGCTCGCGGCCCAAGCCAGCACGGAAACGCGGCGCGTTCTCGGCAAGCCTTTCACCGTGCACACGAGTTTCGCCGACGGCCGGGGCGACGGCCGCTTCAAGCGCATCTACGGGTTCGTGTTCGACGCCGAGGGCCGCGACCTGGCAGCCCACCTCGTGTCGGCCGGACTGGCCCGGGCCTACGGGGTGAGCCGCAGCACGCCGACCGGCGAGTCGGGCGACGACTACCGCGCCGTGTTGCAGGATCTGGAACTGCAGGCGGCCCATCGAGGCGTCGGCATCTGGGCGCACACCGACTGGAACGCGCTGCCGGCCGAGCGCCGGCTGGAACGAGACGAGGAGCGTGAACTGCGTCGCGCCATCGATGGCGGCCCGCTGCCGGCGGGGCTGGTGCTCGACCCCAACACCGCCACGCGTGACGAGCTGATGAGGCTGCCGGGGATCGGCGAGGCCCTCGCCGACCGGATCATCGAGCGGCGGCCCTACCGGCGGCTCACCGACCTGCTCGAAGTCGACGGCATCGGACCGACCGCCTATCGCAAGCTCAAACCGCTGCTGAAGCTCGACGCCGACCCGACGGCCACACCGGCGGAGTGACGGGAACGCAACCGGCGTTCACTCCGCCAGCCCATAGCCCCGCGCTAGCGACACGAACGCCGCGGCGGATGCGTTGGCGGCGAAGGACGGCCCCAGTTCCTCGGCCATGATCGCCGCCACGGGTCCGGCAGCCGCGGCCGCCCGCGCGGCGTCGAGAAACAGCCAGCGCGACCGCCGCGCGAGCACGTCCTCCACCGTGCGGGCGTATTCAACGCGGACCGCGAACCGCACCATCGCCTCCGTCAGCCCCGGCAGCAGTTCGCGATCGGCACCGGCCAGGCTCCGCACGACGACGGCCTCGCTGCCGTACAGGTGCAGCCCCGGGGCCGCGCTGAGCGGCAGAGCGGCGGCACCGGCTGGTGGAGCCCCCACGAGCCGCAACGTCCGCGTCGCGCCCGCGGGGCGGGCGGGGAGCAGACCGGCCGAAAAGCAGGCGGCGAGCACGTCCTCGGCCATCGCCCGGTAGGTCGTCCACTTGCCACCCGCGACCGTAACGAGCCCCTCGGCGGACACCACGACCGTGTGCTCCCGTGACAGTCGCTGCGTGTTGACACCGGCGCCTCGGGCCGGCTTCACCAGCGGCCGCAGACCGGCCCAGGCAGACCGCACGTCGCCGCGGCTCGGCGGCCGGGCCAGATAGCGGCCCGCTTCCGCCAGGATGTAGTCGATCTCGGCCTCTAGGGGCCGCGGCTCGAGCAGCGCGTCGTGCCGCGGCGTGTCGGTGGTGCCAAGGATCACGTGGCCCAGCCAAGGGACGGCGAACAGCACCCGGCCGTCGGGCGTCCGCGGCACGAGCAGCGCCCGACTGGAGGGGAAGAACTCGCGGCCCACCACGAGGTGCGCGCCCTGGCTTGGCGCCACCATGTCGCCGGCCTGGGGTTCCTCCAACCGCCGGACGCCGTCGACCCACACGCCCGCCGCATTGACCACGCACCGCGCCCGCACCTGCCGCCGGATGCCAGTCTCCCGATCCTCGATCTCGACCTCGTGAAGGCCGTCGGTCGGAACGAGCGCGGTGACCCGGCAGTGGTTGAGCACGCAGCCGCCGAGCCGCAGCGCCGTGCGTGCCAGCGCCACCGCCAACCTCGCGTCGTCGAACTGCGCATCGAGGTAGCAGATCCCGCCGCACAGCCCCGCTTCACGCAGGCCCGGTGCCAACTCCGCGGTGGCAGCGGCGTCGAGCAGCCGCGTGTGGCCCAGGCCGGCGCGGCCCGCCAGCGCGTCGTAGGCCACGAGCCCGGCGCCGTAGAACCAGCGATCCCAGAGCCGGCCGCGCCAGCCGTAGGCGGGCAGGACGAATCCCAGCGGCTGCACGAGGTGCGGTGCGTTGTCGAGCAGCAGGCGGCGCTCGCGCAACGCCTCGCGGACGAGCGCCACGTCGCCGCGCGCCAGGTAGCGGACGCCGCCGTGGACGAGCTTGGTCGCCCGGCTGGAGGTGCCCTTGGCGAAGTCCTCGGCCTCGAACAGGGCCGTGGAGAATCCGCGCGCGGCGGCATCGACCGCCACGCCGAGTCCGCTTGCGCCGCCGCCGACGACGACCACGTCGAACGGCTCCCTGCGGGAGTCGAGGCCGCCCAGAAGCGCCTCGCGGCTGGGCTGTTCCAGGTCGGGCATGGTCGGGCACCGTGATGCGTGGACCGCAGGGACTCGATTCCGGGCCGCCGCCGGCACGACACCGCCGGACAGGCCGCACGACCGTCATAGGCGGCCGGCGGGCCGCGGGAACCGAGGCACCGTCCTTTCGCCTTCAACCTACGCTCATTAGGATCGGTGTTTTCCTCCCCGGATGGAAGGTTGCATGGTCGAGCCAGTACGAGTCGGCGTCGTCGGTCTGGGCACCGTCGGCTCAGGCGTGGTCCGCCTCCTCGTGGAGTCGGCAGACCACATCACCCGCCACGCCGGCCGACCCATCATCGTGGAGCGGGCCGTCGTCCGCGACCCCGCCAAACCCCGCAGCGTGCACCTGCCGGCGGATCGCATCTCCACCGACATCCGCGACATCTCCCGCGATGCTTCGATCTCGGTGGCGGCATTGCTCGTGGGCGGCCTGGAGCCGGCTCGGTCGATGATGGTGGAGTTGCTGGAGCAGGGGAAGGACGTCGTCACCGCCAACAAGGCCCTGCTCGCCGAGCACGGCCCGGAGCTGTTCGCGCTGGCCCGCGCTCGGGGCCGTTCGATCGCCTTCGAGGCGGCCGTGGCCGGCGGCATCCCCATCGTTGCCGCCATCGGCGAGTGCCTGGCCGCCAACCGCATCGAGTCGATCCGCGGCATCCTCAACGGCACGAGCAACTTCATCCTTTCCACGATGGAGGAGGACGCGGCCGACTACGCCGAGACGCTCGCGCTCGCGCAGGCCAAGGGCTACGCCGAGGCCGATCCCTCCATGGACGTGGACGGCACCGACGCCACGCAGAAGCTCGCGATCCTCGCGCACCTCGCGTTTGGAGCCTGGGTGCCGTGGGCGGACATTCCGCGCACGGGGATCGAGCAGGTCGATCAGTCGCTGATGGCGTGCGCCGCCGAACTGGGCTATCGCATCCGGCTCGTGGCCGTGGCGGCCCGCACGGCCGCCGGACTGCTGGCGCTGCGGGTGGCGCCGGCGCTCGCGCGGGTGGGCACGCCGCTGGCCGAGACCCGGGGCGCCTACAACGCCGTGAGCATCGTCGGCGACGCCGTGGGCCCGATGTTTTTCCACGGCCTCGGCGCCGGGCAGATGCCCACTGCATCGGCCGTGGTCGCCGACATCATCGACACGGTCGTGGGCCGGGCGGCGATCACGTTCCGCACCACGGGTGTGCTCGACGCCGACGGACAGGCCTCGCCGATCGGCGGCGACACGCAGGGCCGGCACTTCCTCCGCCTCCACGTCAGTGACCGGCCCGGTGTGCTCGCCCGGATCACCGGCATCCTCGGGGAGCACGGCATCTCGATCGCCTCGGTGATCCAGCACGACGCCGATGCCGATTCGGTCGACGCCAGCGTGCCGCTCGTGATCATGACCCACCGGTCGGCGTCATCCGCGATTCGCGCCGCCGTGGCGGCGATCGACCGCTGCGACGCGGTCCGCGGCCCCAGCGTCTGCCTGGGTGTGCTCGACGACTAGCCGCGCCGCGGTGCAACCCCCGAACACAGTCCTATGAAATACCTGATCGTGATTCCGGACGGTGCGGCCGACGCCCCCCAGGCGGCCCTCGGCGGGCGCACGCCGTTCCAGGCGGCGCGGACTCCGCACCTCGATGCCCTCGCGGCGCGGGGCCGCGTCGGCCTCGTGAACCACGTGCCCCCCAGCCTGCCACCCGGCTCCGAGGTGGCCTGCATGAGCCTGCTGGGCTACGACCCGCTGACGTTCTTCACCGGCCGCGCACCGCTTGAGGCAGCGGCGCAGGGGATCGCGCTCGGGCCCGACGACTGGGCCGTGCGTTGCAACCTCGTGACGATCCGCGACCAGATGATGGAGGACTTCACCGCCGGCCACATCTCCACGGAGGAGGCCACGTCGCTGCTCGCCGCGGCGCAGGAGGGATTGGCCCGCGACCTGCCCGAGGTGGCGGCCACGTGGACGTTCGTTCCCGGCGTCAGCTACCGCAACCTCCTCCTCCACCGCGGCGCGGGATCACTTTCGCCGCTGGCGGCGGACCTCCGGGCCACGCCGCCGCATGACCTGATGGACAAGCCGGTGGTTGACGATTTCCCGCGCGGCACCGGGAGCCGACTGCTCACGGAGATCATGGCCCGAAGCGCCGGCTGGCTGGAGAACCACCCCGTGAACCGATCGCGGATCACCGCCGGCCTGCGGCCCGCGACACACGTCTGGCTCTGGGGCGCCGGCCGGGCACCCGCCATGGAGCCGTTCCGGACAAAGTACGGAATGTCCGGCACGATGATCACGGCGGTCGATCTGCTGCGCGGTCTGGCAGCCCTGGCCGGCTGGAAGCGGCTCGAGGTGCCTGGCGCCACCGGATACCTCGACACCGACTACGCCGCCAAGGGTCGGGCCGCGATCGCTGAGCTGGCCACGACGGACCTCGTCTGCGTCCACGTGGAGGCGCCCGACGAGGCCAGCCACCAGGGGGACGCCGTGGCCAAGGTGAAGGCGATCGAGGAGATCGACGAAAAGATCGTGGGTCCGCTCGCGGCGCACCTCGCGGCCGCAGGGCCGCATCGCATCCTCGTCTGCCCCGACCACCCCACCTTCCTGGCCACCAAGACGCATTCCCGCGGCCACGTGCCCTTCGTGATGGCGGGGACCGGCATCGCCGCCTGCGGCGCGAAGACCTACGACGAAGTGTCGGCCGCCGGCGGTGGCGCGGCGCTCGAGCCGGGCTGGAAACTGATGGGTGAATTCCTCGATCGCGCGTGAGCGCAGGAGCAGGCGGCGATGGCCCTGGTGGTGCAGAAGTTCGGCGGCACGAGCGTGGCGGACGCCGCCAAGATCAAGGCGGCCGCCGGCAAGGCGATCGCGCGGCACCTGGCCGGCGACAAGGTCGTGGTGGTGGTGAGCGCGATGGGCCACCAGACCGACATCCTCGTCGACCTCGCCAAGCAGATCTCCGACCGCCCCAGCGCCCGCGAGATGGACATGCTGCTCTCCACCGGCGAGCAGGTGAGCGTGGCCCTGTTCGCCATGGCGATCCAGTCGCTGGGGCACAAGGCAGTGAGCCTGACGGGGGCCCAGATCGGCATCCGCACGGACAGCACCCACACCAAGGCACGCATCAAGTCGATCTCCACCGATCACGTCCGCGCCCTGCTCGACGACGGCGCCATCGTGATCGCGGCCGGCTTCCAGGGGATCGATCAGAACGGCAACATCACCACGCTGGGCCGGGGCGGCTCCGACACCACGGCCGTGGCGCTCGCCGCCGTGCTCGGGGCCGACGTGTGCGAGATCTACACCGACGTGGACGGCGTCTACACGACCGACCCGCGGGTGCTCCCCGAGGCCCACCGTCTCTCCTCCATCAGCTACGACGAGATGCTGGAACTCGCCAGCCTGGGCGCCGGCGTGATGCACTCCCGGTCGATCGAATTCGCCAAGAAGTTCGGTGTCCGCGTCATGGTGCGGTCGAGCTTCAAGGACGCCCCGGGCACGATGATCCTCGCCGCCGATCAGGCCACGCCCCGGCCCGCCAGCGGCGTGGCACTGGCCCGCGACGAGGCCCGCATCACGCTCGAGGCCGTGCCCGATCAGCCGGGCTCGAGCCACGCCGTGTTCTCACGGCTGGCCGCGGCGGGGATCGCCGTCGACATGATCGTGCAGAACGTGGGGCACGAGGGCCGCGCCGACATCTCCTTCACGGTGCCGGCCGACGACCTCGCCGAGGCGCTCGAGGTGTCGGGTGCCGTGGCCGCCGCCCTGGGCGCAAGCCGCGTCTCCCACGACCCGGACCTCGCCAAGGTGTCTGTCGTGGGCGTGGGCATGGCCCGCGCGGAGGGCGTGGCCGGCCGGATGTTCACCGCCCTGGCCCGCGAGCGCATCAACGTCCGCATGATCACCACCAGCGAGATCAAGATCTCGGTACTCGTCGACCGGGCCTCCGGTCCGGCGGCGGTGCAGGCCGTCC
>Ga0315900_10012709_pt1 | contig 10307 bp, 10 predicted proteins | sample LakEriMetagenome_FD_203521 | JGI IMG/M metagenome (GOLD analysis project Ga0315900, IMG submission 203521) | Freshwater fungal communities from buoy surface, Lake Erie, Ohio, United States - Buoy 12 MA114 | ecosystem: Environmental > Aquatic > Freshwater > Lake > Lake biofilm | place: USA: Lake...
ACCTGGCGGCATGGGGCATCCACTTCGCTGCTGCGGGCGACGGTCAGACCGCCTGGGAGATGATCCAGGCCGAGGCCGCGCGCGGGCGGCGCTTCGACCTGATCCTGCTCGACCATCACATGCCCGGGCTGGACGGCATGCAGGTGTCGCGTCTGATGACCCAGGATCCGCAGGTCAGTGCCGTGCCGCGCATCCTGCTCAGCTCGAGCGGGCGCCTGACCCGGGAAGAGGGCGCAGGCTACGGACTCACCGCAAGTCTGGCCAAACCGCTGCGTGCACGTCAGCTCTACGAGGCCATCGCGGTGGCGTCGGGGCGGCACGCCACCCAGGCGCCTGTGGTCGCAACGCCAGCTGCGACGAACGCAGCCCGCTCGGGACGGCTGCTGCTGGTGGAGGACAACCCGGTCAACCAGAAGGTCGCCCTGGTGAACCTGAAGAAGCTGGGTTTCGACGTGCAGGTCGCCGGCAACGGGCGGGAGGCGCTCATCGCCCTCGCAGGCAACCGGTTCGACCTGATCCTGATGGACTGCCAGATGCCGGAGATGGACGGCTTCGAGGCCACGCGCGCCATCCGCCAGCGGGAGGAGCAGTCCGCGGCCAGGCGCGTACCCATCGTCGCGCTCACCGCCAACGCCCTCGAGGGCGATCGCGAGCAGTGCATCTCCGTGGGCATGGATGACTACCTCACCAAGCCCTTCAAGCAGGAACAGCTGCGTGAGGTTCTCGACCGCTGGCTGCCGGTCGCGGCCTGACACCCGCCCGAGGGTGATCGGGACGCACCCGGAACACCCGCGGAGGCGCCGCTGGCGCGTCCGCGCACCGGGACGGGGTCATCCCGGTGCCGCAGGCCTTCCGCGTCAGAACATCGGCTTCGACGCGGCGCCGTCGTAGCGCCGGATGCCATCCAGGATCTCGGCCTTTGCCTCCTCCGGGCCCACCCAGCCGGTGATCCTGACCCACTTGCCCGGCTCCAGGTCCTTGTAGTGCTCGAAGAAGTGCGAGATCTGCGAGGTGACGAGCTCCGGCAGGTCGCGGGTGTTGACCACATCGCGGTACAGACTGCAAAGCCTGTCGATCGGGACCGCGAGCACCTTGGTGTCCTCGCCGGCCTCGTCGGTCATCTTGAGCATGCCCACGGGCCGGCAGCGCACCACGACGCCGCTGATCAACGGCGCCGGCGAAAGCACCAGCACGTCCACCGGGTCGCCGTCCCCGGACAGGGTGTGCGGAATGTAGCCGTAGTTGCAGGGATAGCGCATGGCCGTCGACATGAAGCGGTCCACGAACATGGCGCCGGTTTCCTTGTCCACCTCGTACTTGATGGGGTCGGCGTTCATCGGGATTTCGACAATGACGTTGAAATCGTTCGGGACGTCACGGCCGGGGCCGACGCGGTCGAGGTTCATGGCGGATTCCGTCGCTTGGAAAGCCGTTATTATAGGAAACGCTTGGCGGGTCCTGCGCCGGCGCCTCGCGCATTCATTTCCGGAACATGTTTTCCCCGCCCCGATCCCGAGACGATTCTTTCTGCCTGGCCCATGCCCGCTCACCCCACTGGCGCATGGCGGCGGCGGAATGCCTGGAGCAGCTGGGCACCCCCGGCCCGCGCCACAATCTTGGCTTTCTCTACGTCACGGACGTCTATGCGTCGCGCATCCAGGACATCCTCGAGGTGCTGCGCATGCGCACCGGGGTCGGGCACTGGGTGGGCACGGTGGGCATCGGCGTGCTGGCCACGGGTGTGGAATACGCAGACGAGGGGGCGATGGTGGTGATGCTGGGTGCATTCGAGGACGGTTCCTTCCGTGTGCTGCCCCAGTTGCGCGGTCCCGCCGATGTGGCGCGTGATCCACTCACCGTGGGTGGTGCTGCCGGCGGTTTCGCCGTGGTCCACGGCGACCCCCGCAACGCCCACCTGGGCGCGATGGTCACCGAGCTCTCGTCCCGGCTGGACACCGGCTTCGTGGTGGGCGGGCTGTCCAGCTCACGCTCGGCCCTGCCGCAGATCGCCGACGGCATCGGTGACGGAGGCCTCTCGGGTGTGCTGTTCACCGACAGCGTGGTGGTGAGCACCCGTCTGACCCAGGGGTGCACGCCGCTCGGGGAGATCCACACGGTGACCCAGAGCCGCAGCAACGTGCTGATCGAGATCGACGGGCGGCCTGCTCTGGACGTGCTGCGCGAGGACGCCGCGCTGCGCACCGACGGCGAGCTCGATGGCATCGGCGGGCATCTGTTCGCCGCGCTGCCGGTCAGTCGTGATGACGCCGCCGACTACACGGTGCGAAACCTGGTCGGTCTCGATGCCGAACGCGGCCTTGTGGCGGTGGCCGAGCTGGTGCGTCCCGGCTCGCCACTGATGTTCTGTCGGCGCGATCGCCGTTCCGCGCTGGAGGATATGGCGCGCATGCTCGACAGCATCCGCAGCGGCCTGTTCTGCCGGCCCCGCGGCGCGCTCTACTTCTCCTGCGTCGGCCGTGGACGCAGCCTGTTCGGTGAACCCTCGCGCGAGGTGGGGATGATCCGCGAGGCCCTGGGCGACATTCCGCTGGCGGGGGTCGCGTGCAACGGCGAGATCTCGCACAACCGGCTCTACGGTTACACCGGCGTGCTCACGCTGTTTCTCTGAGAGGCTCCTTCATGCCGCTGCCGCTGGGCTGGCTCGACTGGATCGCCCTGCTGTGGTTTGCGGCATGGTGGGTGGGTTACGTCCAGTTTGCCGAGTGGCACCGGCGCGGCCGCGCCAGTCTGGTCGGCACCATGAGCTCGCTGCGCGAGTCCTGGATGCGCGCCGCGGTGCTGCGCGAGGTGCGCATCGGCGACGTCAACATCCTGGCCAACCTGTCCAACGGCTCGACCTTCTTCGCCTCGACGACGCTGCTGATCCTTGGTGGCCTGCTGGCGCTGCTCGGCACGACGGACAAGCTCGTCTCGGTCGTCACCGAGCTCCCCTTCACCAAGGTAGGGCCGGAGCGTCTGTGGGACATCAAGATCCTGCTGCTCACGGCGATCTTCATCTTCGCCTTCTTCAAGTTCACCTGGTCACTTCGGCTGTATCACTTCTGCTCGGTGATGGTCGGGTCTGCCCCGGAGCTGGGTGGCGCGGAGGTGGAGCGCGAGGCCTTCGTAAGGCGCGCCAGCAAGACCGCCTCCCTGGCGGCGGACAGCTTCAACAACGGGCTTCGTGCCTACTACTTCGCGCTCGCGGCGCTCATGTGGTTCATCAATCCCTGGGCCTGGATGATCGCTACCAGCTGGGTGGTTCTGATCCTCTATCACCGGGAGTTCCACTCGGGGGCGTTGCGCACTCTCGGTGACTGAGCGCCCGCTCGGGTGAGGGGCCGGGCGGCCACGGCACGCCTCCGAATGAAGGGTCGGGCGAATCAGCCAACGACGAACAAGGCCACCACGCAGCCGAACCCTGCCAGCCACGCGAGCGAGCGCAGGCTTGCGCGGTCGGTGATGTAGAACAGCCCATGGAACACACGTGCCGCGATGAAGGCGAGGGCAAGAGCGTCGATGGTGGCCTGCGGCATGCCGCGGACGTGCGCGATGATCACCGCTGCCGCGAAGGGGGCGAAGGCCTCCCACGCGTTCTGCTGCGCCCAGTTGGCCCGCTGTCGCCAGCCCTCCAGGTTCGCGAGATAGGCGCGGGGCACCCGGTTGTCGTAGGCGGAGCGGCTCTTGGACGCGCCGGCCCAGAGCAGCGGCAGGACGGCGGCGGCAAGAACGCACCAGTAGGCGATGGTCATGTGTGGCTCCAACGATGAGATACTCGGATTTCGCATGATACGGTCCCCAGGTACCCGCCATGTCCGCTACCCCACCTCCGTTGCCCTCCGCCGACCGCGCCACGGCGCCGCGCCATCGTCCCCTGCCGGCGGTCCTGCCATGAGCGCGCCACGGGTCTGGATGGGGACGGAGGGCATCGTGCATGTCGACTACGACGCGCTCAGCATCCTCACGCTGGCGGCAGTACGCACCGGGTTCGAGATGCGCCGCCATCTTGTGCCGGGGCGGCAGCTCGTCATGTCGCGTCTGCCGGGCATCTGGCGGGTGGACGCCGAGGCGGCCGCCTTCCTGTCCTGCGATGAGATGGTGCGACACACTCGTGCCCAGGCCGGCGTGATCGATTCCAGTCTCGGCATCTCCGCCGTGCGGATTCTCGAGCAGCACCATCCGACGCCGTTTCCGTTCCGCGTCTTCTTCACCGAGCAGGATGCGCGCGACTGGCTGCTGGGCCTGGACGCCGGCGCCGCCCTCGGCGACGCGGCCGACGAACCTCCCACCCTGAGGACACACTGGTGACCATCTCATTCCGCCGCCGGTTGCGCGAAGGCCGGCCCATGATCGGTTCTCTGCTGCAGATGCCGCTGCCCGAGGCGGCCGAGATTTTCGTGGCCGCGGGTTACGACTGGCTGTTCGTGGACCTGGAGCACTCGCCCATGGAGGCTCGCCAGGCTCTCGACATCCTCACCGCCGTTGACTCCCGCTTGCCCTGTGTGGTGCGGGTGCCCTGGAACGACGAGGCATCCATCAAGAAGGCGCTGGATATCGGCGCAACCGGGGTGATCGTGCCCCTGGTCAACAATGCGGACGACGCCCGCCTGGCGGTGGGCAGGTGCAAGTACCCGCCCCAGGGCTTCCGCAGCGTGGGCATCACCCGTGCCCAGCGCTTCGATCTCGAGTTCGACGACTACATGGCGCGCGCCAACGAGGACATCGCAGTCATCGTGCAGATCGAGCACGTCGAGGCGGTGCGCAACATCGACGCCATCCTCGAAGTGCCGGGCATCGACGGCGTGTTCGTCGGGCCTTTCGACCTGTCGGGCTCGATGGACAAGCCGGGCCGCATCAACGACCCGGAGGTGCAGGCGGCGATCGGCCGGGTGGTACAGGCGTGCGCCCGGCGCGACATCGCGTTGTGTGCCTATGCCCACACGCCGGCACATGCGCGCACCTACCTGCAGATGGGCTACCGCGTGATCGGCTTGTGCACGGATTACATTCTGCTCGCCCGGGCGGCGCGGGCAGCCCTCGCCGAGGCGCGCCAATAGACCGGGCCCTGTGCCGCCCTGGCCGGCATTCCTCAGGGCGCCAGCACGATCTCTGTGGTGCCGATGCCTTCCACCGTGAAGCGGAAGCGGTCGCCAGCTTCCGGGAAATGGGTCGTGACCAGGTTGCCGGTCGAGACGATCTCGCCGGCGCGCAGGGTCTCGCCCTGGCCGGAGAGGTGGTTGGCGAGCCACACCACCGGGGCGAAGGGGTGGCCGAGCGCAGCACTGCCCGCACCCTCGTCCACGACCACGCCGTTGCGTTCGACCACGGCGCGCACCGAAGCGAGCTCCGGCCAGTGTTCCTGGAACTCGCCGAGAACGATGCCCTCGTTCCACGCGTTGTCGGCCACCAGCGACAGCAGGTCCAGGGGATATGGCGAGTGACGGTCGTCGATGACCTCGAAAGCCGGGGCCACCGCTCCCACGGCCGCCGCGATGTCGTCCATGCCGTAGGCTGCCTCGCGCGGCGGCAGATCGTGGCCCATGCGCACGCAGATCTCGAACTCCAGGCCGAGATGCACCAGATCCGACAAGCGCCTGACGATGCCGCTGTGCTGTCGCCGGCTCGCCAGCACGCTGCCCACCAGGGGGTGATCGATACCGCACAGCTGCTGCATGCGCACGGAGGTGAGGGCGATCTTGTAGCCCACGCGTGGACCGTGCACCGGAACGAGCGCATGCACCAGCGCCTCCTGGATCGCGTAGGCCCCAGCCAGGTCGGTGGCGCCCCAGTCCCGGGCGAAGGGCACCAGTCGGCGCTTCTCCCGATGGTCCGACAGCAGCGCCCGGGCTGCCTCTTCCGCTCTCACCGTCATCCTGTCCTCCGCCGTCTCGGGGCTCTTATCATCCGGACCATGATAGCCACGACGCACCGAATTGACGACTGATCCCCCGCTGGACTGGAGTGACGGCACACCGCGTTCGCGCCACTTCGGCGACATCTACTTCTCGCGTGACGGCGGACTGGAGGAGACGCGCCACGTTTTCCTGCGCGGCAACCGGCTGGAGCAGCGTTTCGCAGCCCTCGGGGCGCGCGACGCCTTCGCCATCGGCGAGACCGGCTTTGGCACGGGCCTGAACTTTCTCTGCGCCTGGCAGCTGTTCGACCGCCTCGCGCCGTCCGGGGCGCGGCTGCACTTCGTCAGCACCGAACTCCACCCCCTGACGGGAGCGGACCTGCGCCGCTGTGCCGCGCTTTGGCCCGAACTGGCCCCCTGGTACGGCCCGCTGTGCGAGGCGTGGGGGCCGCTGCCGCCGGCGTTCCACCGCTTCGTCTTCGCCGGTGGCCGGGTCACCCTGACCCTGCTCACGGGCGACGCGCAGCGTACCCTGCCCGAGCTGGATGCCAGGCTGGACGCGTGGTTCCTCGATGGTTTCGCACCGTCCCGCAACGCGGGGCTGTGGTCCGAGACTGTGCTGCGGGAGGTGTCGCGGCTGAGCCAGCCCGGCGCGACCTTGGCGACCTACACGGCAGCCGGTGCGGTACGGCGCGGTCTGGAACAGGTTGGCTTCCGCGTCGAGCGCGTACCTGGTTTCGGGGCCAAGCGGCACATGTTGCAGGCCGTGTGCGAGCGACCGGCAGCCTCCCCCTGGTGCCCGCCGTGGCAGCGGACGCCTGCCCCCGCCCCGGCGGGTCGCGAGGCTGTCGTGGTCGGGGCGGGCCTGGCCGGCTCGGCCGTCGCGGCCAGTCTGGCGGCGCGCGGGTTCCGGGTGCGCCTCCTCGATCGGGCGAACACCCTCGCCGCCGGCGCGTCCGGCAATGCGCAAGGGGTGTTGTACGTGAAGCCCTCGGCACACGACACCCCGCTCACCGCGCTGGTGCTGGCGGGTCTGGGGGTGACACGTCGCAACCTCCCGGTCCTCCTGCCGGAAGACGGCGAAAGCTGGGCAAACTGCGGCGTGCTTGTGCTTCCCGAGGACGAGGCCGAGGCGCTCAGGCAGTCACGTCTCGCGGCCCTCGGGTGGCCGGAGGCCTTCGTCCGGGCGGTGGATCGCGAGCAGGCCTCGTCGCTGGCGGGTCTGCCACTGACGATGGGCGGGCTGTTCTATGCCGACGCCGGCTGGGTGCACCCGCCGGCACTATGTGCCTCGCTGGCAGCGCAACCCGGTGTCGCTTTCCGCCCCGGGGTGGACGTGCAGTCCCTGGGGCGCGAACCCGGGGGGCGCTGGTGCGTGGGTTGCGCAGGCGGTGAGGTCGTGCGTGCCGACGTGGTGGTGGTCGCCTCCGCTCTCGAGGCCTTGCGACTTGCGCCCCTGGCCGGGTTGCCCCTGAAAGGCATCCGAGGGCAGATCACGCTGCTGCCCGCCACGCCGGCTTCCATCGCGCTGCGGACGGTGATCTGCGGAGCGAGCTACGCCGCCCCTGCGCGAGCCGGATATCACTGCATCGGCGCCACTTTCGACGTCCACGATGCTTCGGACGAAGTGCGCGCGGCAGACAACGCTGAGAATCTTCGCACCCTGGCGGACTTGGCCCCCTCGCTGCACGCGGCGACCACGGCCGGTTCGCTGAATGGCCACGTGTTGCCCGCGCGCGCGGGTGTGCGCTGCGTCACGCCCGACTACCTGCCCGTGGCCGGCGCCGTAGCCGACGCCGCAGGATTCGGCGAGTCCTTCGGCGCGCTGCGGCACGACGCGAAGCTGCGCCTGGAAGTCGGGATGCCCTGGATGGACGGCCTCTTCGTGAGCCTCGGACATGGCTCACGCGGTCTTGTCACTGCCCTGGTGTGCGCCGAGCTGGTGGCTTCTCAGGCCGCGGGGGAGCCCTTGCCGCTTCCCCGGCGCGTGGTCGCAGCCGTGGCACAGGCGCGCTTCCTGGTGCGCGCCCTCACGCGCGGCCCCCGCGAGGGCAGGGTTCAGGCCTGACGCGGGGTCACCGCGCCCGCGCCAGGCCCGGGACGGCTGCCGCCTTACTTTGCAGCGACCGGCGGGAAGTAGGGGATGCCGTAGCTTGCGAGGATCTCCTGCAGTCTGCCCTGGGCACGCAACTCGCCGATGCGCTGCTCGAGGAATGCCCGCAACTCGGACTCCTTGGCCTGGGTCGCCCAGGTGTTGCTCCACTCGACGGCATCCTGGGGCTCGATGGTGACCAGGGTCCGGAGCGGCTTGTCGGGGTGGCTGCGGCGCGCCTCGGCAAGGCTGGTGGAGGGGACAAGCACCACGTCCACCTGGCCTTCGGCCATGGCGGCGATGGCACGCCTGGCCTGGGGGAAGCTTTCGTGGGCAATGCCGTGCGCGGCCAGGTAGTTCTCGCCGGGGGTGAAGTAGGTCGCACCCGCGCGCACCTTGGCCGCTGCCAGCGCCTCCAGGCTGCCGGCCTGAAGCTTGGGATCGAAGGTGGCGAACACGTAGTGAACGCCGAACGTGGGAGCCATCAGGGTGAGCTTGGACTTCTTCAGGATGTCGTCGGACCCGCCGGTGCCCAGGCCGAGGAAGACGTCGCATACGCCCTTGCGGATGCTGGTGCGAAAGGCGCGGTTCAGCCCGCCCCGGCCCTCGGTGACGACCCACACGAACTGGGCCTCCCAGCCCTCCGACTCGGCCACCGCCTTGAGCAGGTCGATGTCGAAGCCGCGCGCCACGTCCGTGATCTCGGTGTAGGGGAAGGCGTAGGGGTCGGCGCAGGCGATGATGCGCTTCATGCCGCGGACGCGGGTGAGGGCATCGACGTTCTGCAACTCTTCCGGCACGGCTGGGGGTGCGACGTCGCGCTGGCCGCTCATGTAGCGCTGGTCACGGAAGGGATCGGCGGTGGTGGTCTGGGCCTGCACGGCGGAGACGCCGGCCGCCAGGGTCAGCAGGGCGCAGAGCGATGCGCGGGCAAACAGCGCCCGCGGAGCGGAAATGACCAGCATGGATGGACCTCTTGGAAGGGACGTTGCGGGAACACCACTTCGACCCGCCGTCGCCGCGACGGTTCACGGTGCCTGGCCGGCATCCGGCGCGACCTGCGACGAAATCGGTGATACTCCGGGACGATGATAACCGACGCATGGCGGTGGTCCGTCCCGTTCCGGGACGATCCGCGACCGCTGCCGTGTCACCCCCAGAGGAGATCCGAGATGCAACGACACCACACCTGGGCAGCTGCGCTGCTGCTGTCGGTCCTGGCTTTCACGGCCCGGGCGGGCGAGACGGTCACGGCAGCCGACGAGCGGACGCTGCTTGGCACGGAATGGGTGCTGGTGGACCTCGCGGGTACGGGCATCAGCGAGCAGGGGGAGGCGACCCTGGGTTTCCCCCAGCCGGGGACGTTGGCCGGAAGCGCCTCTTGCAACCGCTATCGTGCGGTGATCGAGTTCGACGACACCGGCCACGCCCGTCTCTCGGCGCTGGTCTCCACCCGGCGTTTCTGTTCACCCGACACCAACGCGCAGGAGACCCGGTTCCTGGAAGCCCTGCAGGCGGTGTTGCGCCTGGAGCGTGACGGAGACGGCCTGCTGCTGCACGCCAGCGGCTTCGATGCCCCGTTGCGTTTTGCGGCGCGGCCGTGACGCCGGCCTGCAAACGTCTCCGCAGCTGAGGCGCGCATGGTGGTCCGTTCGGATGTCCTGATCATCGGTGCCGGCATGGCTGGCGCCTCGCTCGGTTTCTTTCTGGCGTCCCGGGTCCGGGTCGCGCTGCTGGAGCGTGAATCCCAGCCCGGATACCACACGACCGGCCGATCGGCGGCGCTGTTTGCCGAGAGCTATGGTACGCCGCAGGTGCGCGCCCTGACGCTTGCGACGCGCGCCTTTCTGGAACGGCCTCCGGAAGGATTCACCGAGCATCCCATCCTGTCGCCGTGCGGCGCCCTGTTCGTCGGGGATGCGAGCCAGCGTGCCGAACTCGACGCTCTCCACGCCGCCCTGGATGGCCTGTGCCCCGGTGTGCGCCGGCTCGACGCAGCCGAGGCGGTGCGGATGGTCCCGGTGCTCGAGCCGGCCTGGGTCGCGGGCGGGGTGCTCGACCCTGTCGCTGCCGACATGGACGTGCACGCGCTGCACCAGGGGTTCCTGCGGGGTGTGCGTGCCGCGGGCGGCAGCCTGCATTGCGATGCCGCCGTGTCGCGCATCGAGCGGATTGCGGGCGGCTGGCGTGTCCACTGCGACGGACGCAGCTTCGAGGCGGCGGTGCTGGTGAACGCGGCGGGCGCGTGGTGCGACCAGGTGGCGGCCATGGCCGGCGTTGCCCCGATCGGGCTGGTGCCGAAGCGCCGCACCGCGTTCACTTTCGCCCCGCCGGCAGGGGTGGACATCTCCGGGTGGCCGG
>Ga0315900_10012710_pt1 | contig 10306 bp, 9 predicted proteins | sample LakEriMetagenome_FD_203521 | JGI IMG/M metagenome (GOLD analysis project Ga0315900, IMG submission 203521) | Freshwater fungal communities from buoy surface, Lake Erie, Ohio, United States - Buoy 12 MA114 | ecosystem: Environmental > Aquatic > Freshwater > Lake > Lake biofilm | place: USA: Lake...
ATCGCCACCAGCGATCGGCCTGGGAGTGTGGGGTCTGCGGGCAGGTTTGCGTTGTCAAGCACGGTCGGGGCGATGTCGACCAGGTTGACTTGGGTCGCACAGACCTTGCCCTCCGGGATCCCCGGCCCAGCCAAGATCAACGGAATGTGGGTGGCTTCGCGGTAGAGCGTTGACTTGTTCCACATCCCTCGCACGCCTTGGTTGTCGCCATGATCGCTGCTCAAGATCACGCGGGTGGATGCTTGCAAACCGGTTTGCCCCAGCGCTTGAAGCACTTTGCCGATTTGCTCGTCAATGAAGCATGTCAATGCGTAATAGCAAGCCAAAGCCAAGCGGCGGCGCTCAGGCGTGCCCAATTCATCGTCTGCATTCGAAAAGTCGGCGTGTCGCTGCACCCAGGGGTGGCGCTGGTAGCCGCTGTTCGGATGCAGCCGTGGGTCGGCAATGGCATCCAGGTCGATGGCATCGAGATAGCGTTGGGGCACGACCAAAGGGAAATGCGGCGCGACGAAACCGACGAACAAGGTCCACGGCGCAGCCTCTTTTTCGGCGGCTTTGTCATGCAGCCATTGCGCAGCGCGCTCTGCCGAGGAGATGTCGTACCGGTTGTAGCTGGACAGCCCTGCACCGAGTTCGGTGAACAGCCGTGATGGACGTGGCGTGTTGGGCAAGGGGTTGCGCACCGAGCCCCAAACCTGACCGATGCCGTCGGCCAAATGCAAGGGATCATGCTGCTCGGAAAATCCGGTGGGCGCGGCAGCATGGACATAGTGCAATTTGCCGATTGACTCGACGCCGTGACCTGCAGCTTGCAGGGCATGCCCCCATCCGGCCACACGCCCGTCGTAGCCCATGGCGTTGTCCCAATAGCCGATGTCATGCACCCAGCGCCCGGTGGCCAGCGCAGCCCGTGCGGGGACGCAGATGGGCGAAGGTGTGAGGGCTTGGGTGAATCGCGTGCCACGGGCAGCCAGGGCATCCAAATGGGGGGTCTTGACGACAGGGTGACCCGCGCAACCCAAGGCATGTGCATCTTGCTCGTCGGTGAGAAGAATCAGGGTGTTGAATGTCATCGTGCAATGCCTTTAGGCAGGGCCAACAGGCTCAGGCAGCGGGGAGCGAATATCGTCGGGGCGACTCAGGAGTCGCTGCATCAACTCCTCACGCAAGCCCCGATGCTTGGGGTCGTCAAACAGGTTGGCGCACTCGTGAGGGTCATTGCTCAGGTCATACATTTCACCGACGCCACTGGTCAGTTCAAGCGTGAGCTTGGCGCTGGGGGTGCGCACTGTGCGCAAGTCCAAGGCCACGCCACAACGCGAAGGGCCCAGCCGCCATTCGTTGTAAGCGTGATCGCGCTCTGCATGGCCATCGCCGGTGAGCAGCGGACGCAGGCTCTGGCTGTGCACGGCAGAAGGCACAGCTGTGGCTGCATAGTCGCCAAAGGTCGCCGCCAAATCCAGCGTGGAGACGGGCTGCTGGTTCTGTTGATCGGCAGCGATACCGGGGCCGCGCATGATCAGGCCGACGCGCAGCAGGCCGTCGTAATGCATCGGGCCCTTGAGCATGAGGCCGTGATCGCCCAGCAATTCACCGTGGTCAGACGTGAAGACCACGAGCGTGTTGTCTGCCAAGCCTGCATCGTCCAGCGCTGACAAGATACGCCCCACTTGGTGGTCCACCAAAGAAATCATGCCGTAGTAATTGGCAATGATTTCGCGCAACTGGGCATCGGTTTGCGGTGACATGCGGGAGTATTCCTCACGCACTTTTCGGCTTTCTGGTGTGCCGCCCGGGGTGTTTTCCAGAGCGGCTCTGTGCCACCACGGCCGTTTGTCCAAATCTCGGCTCCGATGGGGTGGCAGATCCACCTCATCCGGCCGGTGCATCCAGCACCAGGGCGCAGGTGCATCAAACGGATGATGCGGGTCTGCCATCGACACCCAGGCGCAAAAGGGATTTGCATCATCGGCATCTCGCTGCCGCCGACCTTGCTCAGCGATGTACTCGACCGTGCGATCCCCCACCCAAGTGCTGTTGTGCCAAGCTGTGGGCAAGGCGCTGTTGTGTGTTTGTGCGGCTTGCGTTGGCGGGTCAAGGCGCTGGCTGTAAAGGGCGTTTTTCATGGCGCCCAAGCCATCGCGGTGGTACCAGCGCTCGTAATGCAAGCCGCCGGGGCTGGGCTCGGGCAGCCAATAGTTGTGCCCCAACTGCATCAATTCGACCTGCTCAAAGCCCATGTAGGGGCCTCGCCAATCGTCTGCAAACAAATGCGAACTGGGAATGTTCTCGCAGCGGCCGGTGGGACGGTTGGCGTAGGAATGGTTGCTCGAAAAATGCGCCTTGCCGATGAATCGCGTGTCGTAGCCCGCTTTGCTCAGTGACCCTGCAAAGCCTTGCACTGCGATGGACTCGTCCAGGTCGATGCCGTTGTCGTGCACCCCACTGGTCAGCGGCAGCATGCCGGTCAAGATGGCACTTCTTGAGGGCATGCACACCACATTGGGCGTGATGCAATTTGTGAAGCGCGTGCCTTGCCGGGCCAGCAAATCAAGATGCGGCGTGCGCACCCTGCGCCCTTCGAATCCATAGCAATCAGCGCGGTGCTGATCGCTCATGATCAGCAAAATATTAGGTCGTTTCAAAGCGGGTTACCGAAGTTCGCGGAGTGAAGTGCATCAATTTTCAGCGGTGTATCCCGTGGCTTTGATGACCGGTCCCCAGCGTTCAAAATCTTGTTTGAGATGGCGTGCCAAATCAGCCGAAGACCTGATGTCAGAATCAAATTCCAGCTTTTCAATGGCGGCGACCAAGCGCGGGCTGCGCGCTGCAGCTGTGATCGCTGCTTCCAGTTCGCGTTGGACCGCTGTGGGTGTTTTGCTGGATGCAAAGAACGCAAACACCTCGGTCAGTTGCAAGTCTGGATAGCCTTGGTCTTTGAAAGTGGGCACGCCCGGCAGGCCCGGCAAGGCCTTGTCGCCGCTGAACGCCAGAATGCGAAGTTTGCCGGACTTGTGATGCGTCACCAGATTAGGCAGCGTGGTGGCCAGTGAGGGAATCGTCCCGCCCAACACATCTGTCATCGCCGCTGCGCCACCCCGATAGGGCACATGCTGAAAATCGATGCCCGCCCTGCGTGCAAACATCACCCCCATGAAGTGCATGGCCGTGCCAGCGCCCGGCGTGCCATAGCTGGCTTTGCCAGGGTTGGCCTTGGCCCAATCCACAAACTCCTTGAGTGTCTTGGCAGGCGTACCTGGCCCGACCCCCAAAGCAAACTGGAAAGAACACACACTGGCCAGCGGTGCGAGATCACCCATCGCATAACGCAGCTTGGGATAGACATGCGGGAATATCGTCGCGTTGCCCCCTGGCATCATCACAATCGTGCTGCCGTCGGCGGGTGCGGCCAGCATCGCCTCGGTGGCCAATTGACCTGCGGCACCCGTGCGGTTTTCAACGATCGCGTTGTAGCCTGCAGCGCGAAGCTCTTCACCGACTTGGCGAGCCACCACATCCACAGCGCCCCCGGCAGGGTAGCCCACCAGGATCTTCAATGGTTTGCCTTGCGCGAAGGCCAGACTCGGGGCGAGACCTGCGAAAGCACTGGTTCCGATGTAGCTCAAGCAGTGACGACGATTCAACATGTTGATCCTTTCAAGGAAGCTGAAACCAGCATTGGATGAGGGCATGTTCGCTGTGAAGCCCATGAACAAACGGATTGATCATGTGCCGGGCCTGTGCTTGTTTCAGTATCTTCGGTAACAATCAAGGGATGACCCCTACTCCGCCAAACGCCAACGATCGCTTCGCTGCAGAACTTTTGCAAAGCCGCCGATTGGGCCGCAAGTTTGCGAACGCTTTGGCGCAACCGCTGGCCTTCAAGAGCAGACCCTTGCACCGATTGGATGCGGGCGTGAGCTTGTGCAAAGCGGGAGATCGCGTGACGCAACTGCCCTACGTCATGAGCGGGCGGCTCGATGCCGTGGTGCACGTGCCGGGCGTCCAAGGCGGGCAAATTGTTCCGATCTCTTTTCGCGCGGGTGAGATGGCTTTTCTGTCTTATTTATTCAACCAGCTGCCCAGCGGCAGCGACTTGGTGGTGGCAGAGCCCAGCACCATTCAATGGCTGCCACTGCAAGACATTGAGTCTTGCCTGCTCCATGACCAAGGCTTGTTGCTGATGCTGGTGCGGTTTCTCGGGCAGCGCCTGCGGGAGGTGCAAGCACGTGAGCGCAGTTGGGCGTCAAGAGGCGTGCAGCACCGGCTGTGTGCAGGCTTGGCGCGCATGGCGGCTGATTTGCCCAACCGTTCCGATGGGCGTACCGTCGTCGTCGCCACGCATGAACAGATAGCAGCCAGCTGCGGCATCAGCCGTCCGAAAGCCTCCATTGCCCTCAAAGGGCTGGAGGGCGACGGTGTTTTGAAACTAGGTCGCGGTTGGATCGAGGTGTTGAATTTGCGGGGATTGATCGAAAGGGCCGACTAGAAATCGCCAGACTTGACCGATGCGAAAAGGCAGGCCAAATTTGCCCGCCTGATTCAGTCCGATAAACTGACACTCTGAATTCACCATGGAAACGCGACGCATGCCCCATCCTGTCTTGTCCCATCGGATGGGTCTTTCTTGGCGTGATCTCGGCTGCCTTGGGGGGCAGCGGTGAGCGATTTGCCCACCTCACGCGGCATGAGCCGAGGGGCACTTGTGCTGGCGGCGGCCACCGTGGTGAATCTGCCCTTCGGCACCGTCTATGCGTTTTCGGTCTTCCTCAAGCCCATGGAGGCCCTGCTCGGAATTGGTCGGGCCGAGATGGCCATCGTGTTTTCCATGGCGTCGATCTTCCTCACGATCGGCATGCTCATCGGTCCCGCCCTTTACCGTCGTTTTGCACCTGTGCCCCTGCTGCTGGTGTGCGGCGCATTGAGCGCCTCTGGCCTCTTGATCTGCGCCACTGCACAAGGTATCGCGCATTTGCTGCTGGGCTACGGCGTTCTGTTCGGGCTGGGCGGCGGGGTGGCTTTCATCATGATGCAGCAGGGTCTGAATCAGACCATCAGCCCGATGAGCGGGCTGGCCAACGGGTACGTGGTGAGCCTGTATCCCATGGGTGCCATGTTGGGTGCACCGGTTTTTGGCTGGGCCATCGAGGCGTTCGGCCTGCGCGCCACCCTGGCGGGCCTTGCGCTGACAGTGCTGAGCTGCTGCGCCATCGCTGCCATGCTTTGGCGTCGTGCCCAGGTTCGGATGCAAGACCCTGGCGCGAGTGCAGCCGACAGCGAGGCTCGCCACTGGGGCTTGTTTGCCCGGCTGTTCACCGTTTTCTTTCTGGCCGCCTCTGCAGGCCTGATGGTGATGAGCCAGGCCGCAGGCATTTTGCAGGCCTATGGCGCCAAAAGCCTGTTTGCGCTGGGCGGCACCACATTCATCACCGGTGCGATTGCTGCTGCACGCATCGGCGGGGGCTGGCTCATCGATCGTTTCGCGGTACCGCGCGTGGCCTGCATGGCCCACCTGATCGCCCTCAGTGGTTCGTGCCTGCTGCTGACCTGGCCGGGACCAGGCATGGCGGTCCTGTCCATGACGCTGATCGGCTGCGGTTATGGCTTCATTTCGGGTCTGACGGCGGGTGCCATTGCGCGCTACTGGCACCCCAATGCCTTTGGCCGGGTGGCGAGTCAGTTGTACATTGCCTGGTGCATCGCGGCCATCAGTTTGCCGGTGCTGGCGGGCTGGCTGTACGACCAGACCCAGGGCTATGACCAAGCCATGCGCATTGCCGCTGGCGTGAACCTGCTCGGTGCATTGTTGGCGCTGAGCTTACCGGCGACGGCGAGATCACCGCGTCCAGCTCAGACACAAGCGGGCGTCGACAAGACCTGATCTTGCAGATGCACTGCCGCCATGTCCAAGCCGTCTGGCGTTTTGGCTCAGACGAACCAATGGCGATCCAGTTGGACTCAGCAAACCCAAGATTATTCAGAAATGGGCCGCATCCATGACGGGATCCATTTCATAATGACTTGATCAACCCCCGGAACTGGAAAGTTTATGCCCATCAAAAAAATCATTGATGTGACTGAAAAAGTTTTTCTGGTCACCATCGCACTGTTCACTGTGGGTGCAATGTTGCAAGAAGTCATGCTGCTGATCGAGCAGCGCAGCGTAGCGCTGAAAGACCTGTTGCTGATGTTTATCTATGCGGAAGTATTGGGCATGTTGGGCGCCTTTTACAGCAGCCACCGAATTCCAATCACCATACCTTTGGTCATTGCAATGACGGCATTGAGCCGCCTGATCATCCTTCAGGGCAAAGACGGTGACCCTTCCATTCTTTTGTATGAAAGTGGAGCCATTTTGATGATTGCCATTGCCTGTTGGGTGATCAGCAAAATACAAGACCGCGATTGACCCAAGGCGCTGGCACAGAAATGCAGCGCAGGCACGATTTCAATGTCTATGAGAAAATTTCATCAACCTTAACCCATCCATAGGAATTCACATGACCAGCGTCAAAGCATGCCTTGCGCAAAAAGGAACATCCGCTGCCGTGATCAGCGTCAGGCCCGATGAAAAAGTGGTCGTCGCTTTACAGCTGATGCGCGACAACCGGGTGCGTGCGATCCTGGTGATCACGGACGAAAAACTGATGGGCATCATCACCCAAGGCGACTGCGCCATCAAGGTACTGTTACCCGGCCTGGATGCCAAACAAGTGCTGGTCCAAGACGTCATGACCGCCAACCCGATCTCGGTCAAGCCAGAAGATCCGATCGAAGCCTGCACAGGCTTGATGGCGTCCCGCAATTTCCGCCATCTTCCGGTGGTGGAAGCTGGCCGGGTCGTTGGTGTGATTTCCATTGGTGATGTCGTCAAGGACAACATTCGCCAAATGGGTCAGCAGATTGGTTTTTTAGAGACTTACATCAAGGGGCACAGCGCTTCGCTTTGATTTGAACAACAAGGGAGTTCCATGCCCGAAAAGGTCAACGCGTCGACACCCGCAGGCATCCTGATTGAAGGCGGCCATGATTTCTCTCCTGCTTCCACGGCTGACGAATGCCATCGTTTGTTGCAGCGCTTTGACCTGCAAGACCTTGCCCTGATCTCGCCCTCTGCCCACAAGGCCGATGTCGGTTTGGAGGCCCGCCTGCAGGATCGGTATTTCGACCGTTGGTGCCCGGGCTTTGACACTCTGCAGGTGAGAACGCTTGCACATGACTTGGGCCTGTCAGGTGAGCAGACTCTGGCACGTGAAGTGGTTCTGACCATGCTGGCTGCACCTGTGCCCATGACTTTTAAAAGTGTGGCGCAACTCGAGTCACACATTCGTGTTCGCGTCAACATCGCCAGGGCAGCAGCCAAAACCTCCCTGGCATTCAACACCGAAGCGGCCGAGCGCCCTTCAGAATACTGGCAAGGAGACGCCGAAAAGGGGTTTGTCATCCGGCAAGGTGTCAGTCTGGAAGATGCCATCATCGCGGCCACCCAGCCCGAAGTCACAGGTCGTCAGTATGAGTTTTCTTGCTACCGGGCAGCTGAATATTTGGTGCTGCTCGGCCTGGCACAGGAAGCCAAGCTCGTGAATCCGACGTATTTGAACGAGCTGGAAGCACAGTGTCGTCTGGCAGTCCCCAGGTCGGATCCATTCCACACCACCTATGTCTATGAATACGGGACGCCTGAAAACCCAATTCCCATGCGCTATTACGTCCCGGGGGATCGTTTGTGGTTCAAGAACCCTGACGATCGGTCCTCGGATGTCAAAGGTTTTGAAGGCTCTTGGGTGTTTTACTTGGGTGGGGGTTTGTTCAGCAATTTCTGGCGACGCGACCAGCCCTTTGACTTGGCTTCCAAATGCCTCGAAATCTACCACTGGCGTGATGGTGCCTGCGCGAATTCCAGCGGCAAATTGTCAATGGATGAAAGCATCGTTGAGCAACAGGTCGCACTCACACGACAGTCTCCTGATCAATTGAATCTCGTCATGTCAAAAATGATGGCTTATCGCGATCCTGCAGGTGTTTACGCCAATGGGGGATGCATAGACTCGACACGTGAAATCCCGCGCGCTTTGTTCTGAGCATGTCAAAACGTTTTTGCGCCCCACCACGGCCCCAGGGATTCAGGGCAATGCCAACTGTTGCTCGGAAGATGTGCGTCAGGGCGCTTTTCTGAACACGCTGCCGCCAGCAAAACTGGCTTGTGCCCCCAGTTGTTCTTCGATGCGCAGTGCATGATTCCACTTGACCATGCGTTCACTTCTGGCGAATGATCCGACTTTGAGTTGTCCCACATCCCAAGCCATGGCCAGGTCGACGATGGTGGTGTCTTCGGTTTCACCAGAGCGGGCAGACACGATGGCTGAGTAGCCCATCTCTTGGGCCACCTGCCAAGCTTGCAAAGTTTCGCTCAGTGTGCCCTGCTGGTTGGGTTTGAGGAGCACCGTGTTGGCAGCGCCCATCTGGGCGGCTTCGCGAATGAGCTTTGAATTGGAGACCAAAAAATCATCGCCCACAATTTGCAGCCGATGGCCAATGGCTTGAGTAAAGCGAGCAAACCCCACAGGATCGTCTTCGGCCAATGGGTCTTCGATGGAGACGATGGGGTACTTCTCAACCCATCCCAGGAGCATTTCAATCATGCCGTCGGAGTCCAGTGCCCGAGATTCAAGTCCAAGACGGTATTGGCCCTGTTGCCCAAATTCAGACGCCGCAATGTCCAAAGCGATGGCCACTTGATCACCCGGAATAAAGCCTGCGCGTTCGATGGCAAGCACAAGCATTTCCAGAGCTTGCTCGTTGCTTGCAAAGTCAGGCCACCAACCCCCTTCGTCGGCGACGCCAAACATTGAGCCGCGTTGCGCCATCAGCCAGCCTGCATGGCGGTAGACCTCTGCCGTCCACTCCAAGGCCTGAGCGAAACTGGTTGCGCCAGGACACACCACCATGAAGTCCTGGACATCGACACGCCTGCCGGCATGCGCACCTCCGCCAAAAATTTGAATTTGAGGCATGGGCAGGCGGCCAATTTTTCCATGGCCAAGGTAGCGGTACAGGGGCATGTCAGAGGCAGCAGCCATGGCATGCGCAGCGGCCATTGAAACGGCCAATGTGGCATTGGCGCCTAAGCGTGACTTGTTGACCGTTCCATCCAGGTCAATGAGTGCCTGGTCAAGCGCCGATTGGTTGTCCGCCCTTGTTCCCACAAGTGCCTTCGAGATTTCACCGTTGACATGGCCGACCGCCTGCATCACATCCAGCCCACCGAACCGATCGCCTCCGTCCCTTAACTCCAGTGCTTCACGGGTGCCTTTGGACGCCCCAGCTGGCGCAATGGCTCTGCCCATTGCACCATCGTGGAGAGTGACCTCGGCCTCTACGGTGGGTCGCCCACGACTGTCCCAGACGCGTCTTGCAAAGATCGATTGGATGGCAAAGGGTGTCATGTTTTGATGTCCTTGGCCCATGCTTGGGCAATGTCTTGCAAATGGCTGGCTGGCTTGATGAGGAAGGCACTGGCCACGCGTCTGACCTGCTCGCGTTGATGTTCTTGCGTCACATATTCCACAGGAGACTTGCCATCCACTCTGGCCAGAAAAAGGCCTGGCAGCAGGCGTACCGCCCTGGCTTCAAGATCGCTGGGCAGTTCCCAATCTACCGATGCCAAGTAGCTGGTGGTCAGCACTTCAAAGCAATGCAAAAAATCTGACGATGATGCAGGCGTCCACAGACACTTGAGCAACAAGTGGTTGAGGCAAAACGCCAAGTCAAATGCGGGGTCACTCCAGGTGGCGCATTCTGCATCGAGCAACACGGGCCCTTGGGGTCCTAACAGGATGTTTTTGGGGCTGACATCACCATGCACCAGTGTTTTGGCATTGTTTTGGGTTTGCAAGACCAACGCTTGCAACGCGTGCGCAAGTTGGGGGTGGCGCTCGGCTGTGGCGAGCAAGTAAGGCGCCAGTCTGATTTCAAAAAAAATCTTGTCCGTTGGAAATTCGCTGGCCAAGTGGCTATTTTTTGCGGCGTGGCTGTGAATCTTGGAAAGGATTTCTCCCATCGCGTGGGCAGTTTGGGAATCGGCATGGCCCACACGCAATTCTTGTTTCCAGACGCGGTAGTGGTCAGGGTCCAGGAATTGCATCACCAAAACCCCCAGTTCTGGGTGTTGGCCCAATAATTTTGGCGCGCAAGCTGCAGCAGCTTGGTGGGCGACTTGCAACCATCTGGCTTCATAAAGGTTGCGCTCTACAGGCGCATACCAATCGGCCTTCACCCGCAATTTGGACAATGCACGTTTGGCGCA
>Ga0315900_10012712_pt1 | contig 10305 bp, 9 predicted proteins | sample LakEriMetagenome_FD_203521 | JGI IMG/M metagenome (GOLD analysis project Ga0315900, IMG submission 203521) | Freshwater fungal communities from buoy surface, Lake Erie, Ohio, United States - Buoy 12 MA114 | ecosystem: Environmental > Aquatic > Freshwater > Lake > Lake biofilm | place: USA: Lake...
TAAACCGAAGGTCGCAGGTTCGAATCCCGCCGGGGACGTTCAGGAGCCGCAGGGGTTCGACTTGAACCCCTGCGGCTTTTTTGTGCGCCAGCCAGTCTGCAGCTTTCACTTTACCGATACGAAAATCCTGAGTGGGTCGATTTGCCATGCGGCACCTCGCTTTCAATTGAACGGTGTTGTCGGTCAGCACAGCGGTCTCCCAACTGGCCCTTTGGCCATCGGGCAACGCTGCAATCACCGAGCCGACTGGCGTGGTTTCAAGAGACGTTATGAGGCCCGCTGTTCGGTGTGTTGCATAAGGCGGGCTCGGGCAGGCTTTCGTTGCGAAAAACAGGGGGGATCCTGCGGGCTTGTGTCAGAATCTCAGCCCCGCGGACCGCTGGAACTGCGGGTCTTGAGCGCTGTTCCCGGTTCGGTGCGGATTCGGACAGGTTTCCCAAACGGGAAGCACGTGCGTCGCCATCGATACCGTGTGGCTGCATTCGGCAGCAGCAGCTGAAGCCCCCTGGGAGTCTGAGGCGCTGCGAGAAAAGTCTCCGCATTCAATCGTCACCAGCGTCAAGTAGACTGGCGTCTTAAAGAGCAAGGCGGGCAGCATATTGATATTGCCTCGGAGTAATCTCGACCAGGCTAAAGCGGCGGGAGCTGTAGTTTCCGAATGACATGCACAGGCAGAAACAGGTGGCGAGCGTCGTCCTTGAGCGAAACGAACCCGTACTTCATATAGAACTTTCGGGTGGACTCATTGATCGCGTCAACCTCGACAGCCCGGATGCCAATCCTCTCGGCCAGATACTCCGCTCGACGAAGTGCATCGATCAGCAGAAACTCACCCATTCCCTGACCTTGTGTTGAACGGTCGACAGCAAGTCGTCCAATCAAAACCACTGGCACATCAATCCGAGGTAATCCCTTTGCCTGCTCCTCGGGAAGGGAATCGTAGATGACGGTGTGATTTGAGAGTGCGTAGTACCCTTTGACAACGACAGAGCCGTTCCGGACCAACACATACGTGCGGGCCAGGTCTTTCTTTTCAAACTGACTAACTTTGGTGAGCAGCCATTCATTGAGCACTGGAACGCCGCAATCGAAGAGAGTCCGTTCGTGTCGCGTCCGATCAAATGATTCAATGGCCCAGCTGAGTGCTGAAGGATCAGACACGTCGATTTCCGTATCGTTGGGCTGCGGCTTTCAGAGCAGCATTTGGCGTTGCATCCACATCATCCAGTGCCGCCAGGAAAAGATCCCGGTCCCGTCGAGAAAGTCTTGTCACCTGAGCTGCTTCAAGTACATGACGAGCTTCCTGAACAACCGTCGAAATGGTGAATTCGCTCACGGTCTGGCCCAGAGCTGCGGCAGCTTCTTCAATCGTTTGTTTCAGTTCGCTCGGGAGGCGAACATTGATCCGGGCATCAGCTCTGGTAGTTGTCATAACTTTCTTTCCCAATGTTGATGTGGCAATCTGACGTACAGTCTATTGAGCATCTGATTGTGGGTCAATATGCCACACAGCGGAATTTTCCGGACCGCTGGCTGCCGAGGGGTGTCAGTCATCTGAGGTGACGGAAACTCCCCAGAAAAGGCGGTCAAATCGCATTTTCCGACCCGTATTCAGAACCTGCTGCCGGGCTCCCCGGTTCGCAGCACTTAACCAGTGGAAACAGCACATTCGATGCCGCCAGAATCAGCAGGTTCGAGGTCACCAGGGTGGCCTGCTGAGTCGTCGGCTCCGGGCTTCAGAGGATTGCAGGATTGGCGGTCCAGCAGCCAGACACTTGCGCCAGACGCCGTTCGGACAGTCGGCCATCGAGAATGGCGTTCTTCAAAGGGAGCAGTGAATCGGTGGCGACCTGCCGATCCATAAAAGAGAACGGCAGTTGACCGGCAAGGCGTTCCGCCAACGCTCGTTCGTTATTGCCGACGTGTTCTGCGACGAGACGTTCGATGAATCGTTCGTGAGTCCCACACCTTACTCGCCAGCTGCCGGAGGGGATCGTCATGGCCTCGGTGGTGCCGGAGTTCAGAGAATCGGTGTCCATGTAATAAGTCCATGCATGCCGAAGTCGCCCTTCTCCTGCGTCGACCGTGATTCGCGTTCTTTGGAACAGCGAGCCGAGGACACCAAATCCACGAAACCCTTCGATGACGTCGAGGAGTTGGAGCAGTGACTGTGGATTCCGCATTAGGACCAACTCACCCTGCACCAGGTCATTGCGCGAGTCGAGGTTGAACATCGCCGGGTATTGGCCCAGATCAGCCAGTTGTCCAAACGTTTCCGCGAGGATGACAGACCGAATTCCATGTTCGGCGAGCAGGGAAAAGCGGCTGCCATTACGCAGCAATGTGCCGTAAACAAAGAGACCTTCAGCGAGCGGCGGTCTGCGGTTTCGGGATGCCGCAGTGACCGCCTGATCAGAAATGCGCCAGCGCTTCATTCCTGCTCGAACAACGGAAACATAGTCATCCGTCGGGGCGACGAATCGACTCTCATGGCACGGCGTCACCCGATACGTGACCGCCCGAATTGCAGCACCGTTCGGTGTGAGCACAGTGACATTGTGGCGTCTGTAACAGCGGGGGGCACCTTCTTTTGAATCCAGCGCTTCCCAGCCGCCTTCTCGGACCTTGAAGACTACTCCTTCGACGATACTGCCAGTGCGTTCACGGATACTGAGCACTCCGCCTCCGCGGCTCGCGGAGCGATACGTGAAAGCCGGCTCAAAGTCCGGGAGGCAGGCAGGCGAGTGAAATTCCAGAAGATCAGGTGAATACCCATTGCGTTCCAGCCAGGCATTCAGGTCTGACAGGTTGAGGTTCGAGCCGTAGGCAAAGTAGAGGTTCTGCGACATATTCCAGTCTCCTGCAGGAGTGATCCGCTCTGGCAGCACGTGTTCAGACGGTCTGAATGGTGATGCCGTAAGGATTCTGGAAGATTTCGTGTGACAACGGTGTGACAAACTGATCAGGCCACAGTTGCTCATCAAGATTTTTCTTCGACCAGCCCAATCACACAGATGTCAGGATTGAGTATATTGCCGTGAAAGACGAGGAGGTTTTCATCTCTGGCGAGCGATTGAATTCCTTTTTGTGTGCGCGACTTAACCTGCCGAAACCGTGCCGCGCTGTCCTTACCATCCGTGCCGACAACACGGCGTTGCAAGTCCGCCGGCAGCAGCGGGGGCTGAACGATGGACAACAGCACAAGTTTTGCATGGTCCTGGTTCACGGTTTGAGATTCTGAGGCGACGCCCTTGCTGACCAGCCACCACGTCGCGGAAGTCCGGCTAAGTTCAATGAACAGCCCGTCAGATGCAGCCGTTCGGGCCTTGAATTCACTCCGCGCAAATCCTTCGGTCATCCGAATTTTCTCGATTCCGCGGCCTGCGATGTACCATCCACCGGCATAGCACTGTTCAATCACGTCGCTAATCGCAAGGCCTTCAAGATCCTTGTACGGTAACGCCAGCATGTAACTGGCGAATTCGAGAAGATTGAGTACGGTCGATTGCAGAACAGCGGGGACAGGTAACCTCGATTCAGGATTCAATTGCGAATGGTGGATTGCCTGAACTGCTTTCTGAAAACAGTCCAAACGTTTCTTTTGCCAGTGAGCCGCGAGTGAGCTGGGGTGATGCACTTCGAGACGGGTCAGTATGGCGACTCGATAGGCCAATGCGAAGGCCCTGAGTTCCGGCAACTCCGACGCTTCCGCAAACAAGGCATCAATTCGCTCGAGTTCGTCACGGTCCGGCCCAGTCGCACGAGATTTCAGGTGGGCAAGGCGATACGCAATCAGGTGAGTCCATGGTGCAGGCAATTTGAGCCCCGTAGTGGCAAGATCGTAGGCTTTTTCAAGCAGAGCCAGCGCGTCGCTGCTTCCCCCTCTCAAGAGTTTCTTATCGATGCTCAAGCGCAGAAGCTCATTCACCTTGCTGCGACGTCGCTCCAGACCCTCGTCACTCATGCTTAATCGCGTTCCTTGAATGTTGACAGAAAACGAGCGGGCCAGACGGATTGGTCAGCCACAAACTGCTTCCTGAGGCTACTTGCGGATCTTAGTGGCGCGGCGTTGAAGTAACTGGCCTTTCTAAAACCGGAGAATCCTGCCAGGAAACGCATGATGAGCATAGCGACTTTGAAATCGCATCCCGGGAGGTTGCTTAATTCTGGCAGCGCATGGCATGTCGCCTGTATGAGGCTGAACATGGCAGCCACACCGGCGCCCTTCTCTGGAGTATCATGCTTGCGGTGAAATTTGTCCAGAGTGCAAATCGGAAGGCAGGTCGAATGGCCATGGGGGCTGGAATACACCGCGGAATCGCTAGGCAATGCGGTTCGCAACCATTCCGAGAGGCTATTGTTGTCGACGCCGTCACCGAACAGCCGCGGCTGCTCGAGGGACACTGGCCCCATCGCACTCTGATTGTCGCCTTTCGCTCCGCGAAAGGGAAATTCAACTCTTCGCAGAGCGACGGTCGACGAACGCCACCTCGCACGGCGACAGTCAGTACTATCGCTGGTTACCCCAGTGGGACCCACACTGCCGGTCCGCTGTAATCTCATTCCACCGCCGGCCTTCCCGCAGCATCGATGTGAGCCATGCCTTGAAAATCCCTCCGCTGCGGGGGGGGGGGACAAGGAACAAGGAACGAGGGAGTGAGGAACGGACGTCGGACTTTTTACGTTGGCTGTGGAGGGACGAGTACCGGGTTTTCGCGTCGTGCGTGTCGCGGTTGTTTGGGGTGAAAACTGGACTTTTAACGTCCCAGCTTTTTGCGGGGGATGTCCGGCGTCCGAGCACAATCGCCGGCCTGCCGTCCCACCTGCCGCGTACCTCGTGCTACCAGCCCGCCACCGAACCTTGCTCGCAGTTTATCGCCATTCGGAACTACCCGGCGAAACAACTGCGACGGAGCCTGCCCAAGTACCGGGACCGGTGGGCAGGTGTCGTGTGAATCGTGAGAAACCACTGGGGATCAGTTCCAAAGAATCCTCGGTCTGCCTGCCAGCACCTGGCAAAGCTCGCTGCCTGATGCCGTAAATCGAAGGCGAAAACTCATGGTGTGTTCGGCATTCGAATGCGCGTCTCCTGTATTGCGTCCTGTGCGTCAATGAGTCGCCCGAGCACGGACTTTTGCTCGCACACGTTCGGTGGCTGCCTGTGAGCCATCGTGATCGGTCCCGAACCATTGATCCCACGGCGTTTCCGCAGTTCCGTAATTGCATTCAAAGTAGCGGTGGTGCAGCTGGTGGTGGAAGTCGGCGGAATCGAGGACGGGGCTGTTGCCGATGATCAGTTTTTCGAAACCCGAGTGAGAAAAGGCTGGTCCGAGACAGCGGCCGTAGAGGTGCATCAGCAGGATCACGGGATGGGATGGAATTATGAAGTGGATCAGGACCGAGGAAATGTAGAAGGCGTGTTCCACCGGGTGCATGGCCATTCCGGACCATGGTCCGATGTGGATATTGCGATGGTGCAGTCGATGTACAGTGCGATAGAGGGGTGGCCAGTGCAGCAGCCGATGAGTGGCGTAGAAGTGTGAAGAGGTGATGATGGGCATTGCCAGCAGCCAGAGTACAAAAGCGAAGGGATGTTCTGTCAGTGTGACTGTGGGAATTGCGCCGCGAGCGACGCCGTGGAAGTAGAGCATTTCGTAGATGGACCAGATTGTTGAGCCGCTGACAAGCGACCAGAACATGTTGTCGCGGACCTGGCTGTGAAACGTGAATTTTCGGCTGAGCTCATGGGATTCGCGGTGATCGTACTTGAGCTGCTTTCCCTGAAGACGAAACGTGAACAGAAACAGGTGCAGGCTGCCGGCGATGATCAGCATGAACAGGAAGTTGCTGAGGAACACCAGGGCGACCCAGCTGCCGGCCAGTGATTTCATCTGTTCTGACACGGGCAGCAGGTACTTGTGCACCAGCACGGCCATGGCCAGAAACAAAACGCTGCGGGAGAGTGTGAACCACCTTTGTGTGAGTGTGAGCAGTGCGGCCTTTGGTCTGGGGGGCCAGGCGAAGAGTGGTGAGAACACAACGGGAGTGGAGTGATTCCAGGTTGTGTCAGAAGCGGGATTCTGGTTTTGCGCAGCGGTCATGATTATTGAGGCCAAAGCACGGAAAACAGGCGTGAACTGCGGAGCCCGAGCAGTTATGATAAGGAGCGTAGCAGGACGACAGCGAAACGGAATCGTGGGAGCCAACAGTTTTGAGCCGGAAACTTCTTCGACAGCGGATCCTGCTGGTTCCCGCGATTATCGTGGCGATCTGTGCAGCAGCAGCGTGTGCGGACGAAGGTCCGGCGTGGCAAGCTGCGGTGGCTCCGATACTGCAGCAGCACTGTTATCGGTGTCATGGTCCCCTGAAGCAGGAATCGCGGGTGCGTCTGGACACACTTTCAGGTGATCTGCTGAACGATCGAGTGGCGGCTGAGATGTGGCACGAGGTGCTCAACGTGCTGAACCAGGCCGAGATGCCTCCTGCGGACCAGCCTCAGCTGACCGCAGCGGAACTGGAAACGCTCACGACGCAGATCCGTCGGCAGTTGCAGGCGGCGGATGAAGCGAACCGGGCAACGGCGGGTCGTGTGGTGATGCGGCGTCTGAATCGCGTTGAATATCAGAACTCGATGCAGGATTTGATCGGAATCGACATGGACTACGCGGGGGATCTTCCCCCGGATGGGATCTCGGCCGATGGTTTTACGAACAACGGTCAGGCGCTGCAGATGTCGGCCATCCAGCTGGAGTATTATCTGGCGAATGCGCGTCGAGCACTGGGTCGGGCGATTGTTTTGGGTGAAGCCCCGCGGGTGACGCGGCAGGAATGGGTGGAGAGCAACCTTGACGACTGGCTGGGCAAGGCTGTGCGGGCGAATCGTCTGCAGCGTTCTCAGGAATTTCTGGCGACTATGAAGGAAGATTATCCGGAGGTCGGAGAGTTTCTGATTCGGGTGACGGTGGCGGCCGAGATTCAGGCTGGGCAGGGTTTTCCGCTGCTGGAAGTTTCTCTGGGATACCGACCGGACACAGAGCTTCTGATGCGTGAGTTTGAGCTGATTGAGCTCACGACGACGGAGGAGCAGACCTTTGAGTTTCGCGGTCGTCTGGAAGAGTTTCCTCTGCCTGTGCGGGGTCAGGGGAAGTACCCGGGACTGGTGGTGCGTGTACGCAATCGCTTTGATGATTTGTCACAGCGTCCTGCGGAGCAGAAGGTGGACGACAAACGCTCGTATCCGCATGAACCCGCGCTGGCGACGATTGTGATCCGCCGGGTGGAATTCGTCGGTCCGCTTTTTGACCAGTGGCCACCGGAAACACATCGCAGGATCCTGTTTGAATCACCTTTGCGGGCAGGCAGTGAGGCGGCGTATTCTGCGGAGGTTCTGCGTCGATTCATGAGTCGGGCCTGGCGTCGACCGGTACAGGAAAGCGAACTGCAGTCGATCATGGCATTTCTGACAGCGGTTCGTCCGGAGTTTCCGAGCTATGAGGAGGCGATGATAGAAGCCTTGTCGCTGGTGCTGATTCGTCCGGAGTTTCTGTACCTCGTGGAGCCTGGCGATGATGAAAAGCGGCCGATCGACAACTGGGAGCTGGCGTCCCGCATGTCTTATTTCCTGTGGAGCACAATGCCGGATCAGGAACTGCTGGATCTGGCGGCAGCCGGCAGATTGAGTGATCGGCGGGTTCGTTCTGAGCAGGTGCAGCGGATGCTGAACCATCCTGAATCCGGGCGATTTGTGGAGCAGTTTGCAGAGCAGTGGCTGAAGCTGAAGAACATGGACAGTGTGGCTGTTCAGCGGGAGCTGTACCCGGATTTCGATGAGCGGCTGCGGGCGGATATGCGGGGTGAGACGATTGCCTATCTGCGACATCTGATCGAGGAGAATCACACTGTGGACAAGCTGCTGCAGTCGGATTTCACGATGCTCAATGGTCGCCTGGCGCGGCACTACGGAATTGAGGGAGTGGCGGGTGAGAGTTTCCGGCGGGTGGAGCTGTCTGCGGACCATCATCGGGGTGGTCTGCTGGGGCAGGCGAGTTTTCTGCTGGCCAATTCCACGGGTGCTGATTCGCACGCGATTCGTCGAGCGGTCTGGATTCGCGATCGCCTGCTGCATGATCCACCTGCACCCCCGCCACCGGATGTGCCTTCGCTGGAAGAAAGTACTCCGAATTTCCATGAGCTGTCGGTGCGTCAGCAGCTTGAGGTGCATCGTCAGAAACCAGCCTGTGCCAGCTGCCATCGCAACCTTGACGCCTGGGGGATCGCTCTTGAGGGTTATGACGCCACGGGGCGCTGGCGGGACGAAGTGCGGCGGATTCGGGAGGGGAAGATGATCACTTTGCCGGTTGAGTCGACTGGCGAGCTGCCCGGAGGCATCGTACTGACCGGGGCTGATGCGCTGCGTGAGCATCTGGTGGCTGCGCATCAGCACCAGGTTGCGCGGTCTCTGGTGACTCGACTGTTTGCGTATGCTCTGGGCCGGCAGGTGGAACGTGCAGATGAGGCGGCGATCGAGGAACTCTCCGGGCAACTTGCTCAAAAGAAACTGGGAATCCGGGATTTAATTAATGAACTTGTATTCAGTGACCCGTTCAACACAAAATAGGCGGCTGAGTGTGTCAGCGGCAGGTGGATTAATGCTCCGAACGATTCCTAAGACCGGGGTGCAGCAATGAGTATGGGGTCATGGCGTGTGAATCGACGGACATTTCTGCGGGGGACGGGAGTTTCCCTGGGCCTGCCGTGGCTGGAGTGTATGGAGGGTGCAGCGGGTCAGTCTGCCGGTGCATCGTTTCCGGCTCGACTGGTGGCGCTGTACTTTGGTTTCGGAGTGGCATTGCCAAAGCCGGACAGTGACGAAAAGCGTTGGCGGTGGTTCCCGGAGGGCACTGGATTCGATTATCAGTTCACGGAAACATTGCGGCCCCTGGAACCGCACCGTGAACGGCTCACGATCCTCGGCGGGCTCTCCCATCCCAATGGTCGCCGCATGGGCGCGCACGACACGGGTGACACGTTTCTGACGGCTGCCTTTCTGAACAACAAGATGCTTCGCAATTCGATCTCTCTCGATCAGGTGGCGGCGCAGGCGGCTCTGGATCAGACTCGTTTTTCTTCTCTGGTGATGTCAACGGACGGAGGTGTCGGCGAACCGACTCGTTCCAGTACGCTGTCCTACGATGATCGTGGACGTCCGATCCCGGCGTTGAATCAGCCGCAGCAGATCTTTGATCGTTTCTTCGGGTCAGGTGACGCTGATTTCCTGGCGAGTGGCCGACGGCTGAGGAGTGCTTCCAGCATGCTGGATCAGGTGCTGGATGATTCGCGCAGTCTGCGTCGTCGTCTGGGTGTTCAGGATCAGGACAAGCTGGATGAGTATCTGACATCTGTGCGGCAGATTGAGCAGAGTGTGAAGCGATCGCAGCAATGGCTGGAAGTTCCCCGTCCGGAGCTGACGGACGAGGAGCGCGATCTGCTGCATCTGGAAGCCGACGATGAGGCTCCTTTGATGTACATTCGCACGATGTACGACCTGATTTATCTTGCCTGCCGCACAGATTCGACTCGCGTGGCCACATATCAGATCACGAACATGGCAGACTGTTCGTCGCTGGCGGCCAAGTTTCCGCAGCTGCAGGGATTCAAGGATTCGCTGCATTCGCTGGCACATGGCTGGGACAAACCGGGTGGGTCAGAGAATCTTGGCCGCTGGGACCGCTTCATGGCGGAGCAGCTGGCGTATTTTCTTGAGCGTATGGCGACGGCGCGGGAGGGTGATGCGTCACTTCTGGATCGCTCACTGGTGCTGTACGGGTCCAGTAACAGTGAAACGCACAACAACAATAACTACCCGCTTGTGCTGGCTGGTGGACAACGCCTGGGATTTGCTCATGGTCGTTTTCTGAGTCTGAGCGATCAGATTCCGATGTCCAATCTGTTTGTCACCATGCTGAATCAGATGGGTGTTCCGTGCGAACAATTTGCAGACAGCACGGGTGACATTGGTGAACTGCTGGGCTGATCGTGGCGAGTGTCGGGGGGGGGGGGGCAGCAGTACGCGGCTGCAGCGCGAGTGTTTGGGGGTGGCCGTCGCTGCGGTTTGGGGGACAGCCATGGTGTCTCGGCAGGATGTCTCATATCGGGAATGTATGACTGAAAGATCTGGCCAATGCGGGGGATTCGGTTTCTGCTGATTGTGTTCTTTCTGCTGCGGTATGCGACGTGCGTGCTGTCTGCGGATGAGGCGCAGCTGGATTTTTTCGAGTCGCGGATACGTCCGGTGCTGGTGCAGCA
>Ga0315900_10012714_pt1 | contig 10305 bp, 11 predicted proteins | sample LakEriMetagenome_FD_203521 | JGI IMG/M metagenome (GOLD analysis project Ga0315900, IMG submission 203521) | Freshwater fungal communities from buoy surface, Lake Erie, Ohio, United States - Buoy 12 MA114 | ecosystem: Environmental > Aquatic > Freshwater > Lake > Lake biofilm | place: USA: Lake...
TTGATAAAACGAGTCTGCATAGTGCCGCTAATGCCGCCAACAGGTAGGCCGCCATAAATAGAACTGTATTTAACGTTGTTGTAAGTTTTTAAAAGAAGCTGGCCAATCATTCGAGCTGAAAGTTTGTTGGATTTAGAAAGGCCACTTCCATCTACAGCATTTAAGCCAGTTGAATCAACGCCTAAGTTAGCTAAAGTCTTAACAAAGACTTTTTCAATTCCAGGCTCGGTGTAACCAAAGCCGGCTCTCATCGAAGCATGCATCGCTATTCGATTACCTAAAGTGTTATCGCTCCAGATCAGCATCCAGTCCATGATCTTTTGCAGCGGCGGTGATTGGAAAGTAGCGATTGGCTCCTTTGCATATAAACGTGTTTCTGCTCCTGTAACTTTTAGCATGCTCACTTGGATATCTCGAGCTTCAAATTGCGCCTTAATGAAATCGAGATCGACGGTATGCATGCTGGCATACTCGATACGCAAAGCGGTTATTGGGCCACCATTGTCGGCATCGAGTTTCTTAAGTGCCGTTTTTACTAGCTTTGGCAGAGATACACGACCCATTTTGGTTGCGACTGAATTGTTTCGCTCCATCCATGGATCTAGCGAGCCAGCAATGATCAACGTGTTGGGTTCTGCTCCGGTAGAAATTTGCGTGGTGAACTGGTGATCTGGAGCTAAGTAACTTAACAATGCGGTAGCCGAAAGTATCTTGAGCAGGGATGCTGGCTTACGTAAAGAAGTCGCGCTACTTTCAAAAATTGTTTCACCAGTAACGGGATCAATCAATGTCATACCTGGATTTGCCAGAGCTTTTGAACTAGCTGCGCTTTTCAAAATCGGGCTAATCGCGCTGCTTTTTAGGGCTGCTGGAGCACCTGCAGTCATAGTTGCCGTAAGCACAATTAGAACGACGCCCACTGAGGCAATTGATAATGGGCGCAACTTCATGCTGCGAATACTACTTTCTAATTACTAAAGATAGATTGACCCAATGAGCATGCCACCAGCTGAAATCGGTCCGGGCGAATTTTTTCCCGTTGTTGGCGTTGGGCCGCATCCAAAGCCATGGCCAACGGGTGCTGAATACGACTTAGAACTTCTTGAGAATGGTGACCGTCGTAATGTGCTCGACAAATACCGCTATTGGTCGGTTGCCGCAATTGTTGCTGATCTAGATACCAAGCGACATAAGTTGCAGATCGCAATTGAAAATTGGCAGCATGATCTAAATATTGGTTCAGTAGTTCGAACTGCAAATGCATTTAACGTGAGCGCGGTTCATATTGTTGGAAAACGCGATTGGAATAAACGCGGAGCAATGGTTACTGATAGATATTTAACTATTGTCCATCATCCAACTGTTGAGGATTTTGGAAATTATTGTCGCGAAGCTGGCTTGCCAATTATCGGAATTGATAACTTGCCTGGAATTTCAAAGCAGCTTGAATCAACGCAATTGCCCGAGAATTGTGTTTTGTTATTCGGCCAAGAAGGCGCTGGTATGAGCGAGGAAGCCGTGGCAGTTTGCGGAGTAGTGCTCGAAATCAATCAGTACGGATCGACGCGCAGCATGAATGCTTCAGCAGCTGGTGCGATTGCTATGTATCACTGGGCGCTGCAGCATTTACCTAAGTAAGCAAGAAAACTAATCGTCGGCAAGTGCCTCACGTACTGATATCAAACGGCGATCGACTTCATCAGCCTCAGTATTACGTCCCAAAATTCGCATGACAGCTGCCATTGAAGTCTCAATATCTACGATGAATTCGAAATCTTTAGGCTCTTCATCAGTAGCTACAGTTAAAACCTGATTGAGAGTATTTAGACCTTCTTCGTAATTCTCTAACAGCACTTGAGCTTTACCGTATTCAAATAGTGCGTTATTTGAACGAATATGGTCATGCGCAGTTTCAAAAACATCAAGTGCTTTACGTGCACGAGTCATAGCCAAATCGCCTTCGCCCAACGCAACATGGCAAGACGCAATTTTTTGATCACAACGGGCAACCTGAATAACTTCTTTGTTTCGCTTAAACAGATCGCGAGCTTCGTAGAATGAAACGATCGCCTCGCGGAAATTCTTTAGCGAGCGGTGTGCGCAACCAATCAAATAAAGATCGTTTGCTGCGCCATATTCATTTCCGTCAAGTAAATGTTCTTGGGCACATTCATCCATTGTGGAAATTACTTTTTCAAAATTCTTGGAAGCGAACCACCATTCACCCAATGTGCAGGCGAGCTCAAGTGCGATGGAAGATTTATTTGCACGCAGAATTTCTACGGCTTTAGACATTGCTGTTGCGGCTTCTTCCATACGCTTTAGCTGATTTAAGTTATAACCAATTGCGCTATACGCCTGTGCAACACCTTCAGAGGGTGCACTTGCACCGAGTTGATCGTAGATATCGCAAGCAGTTTCAGCGAGCGCCAGAGCTTCGTCATATTGGCCACGAGCAAAAATGCGTGCGCTTAATTCGTAATAAGTACTTGCGCGTTCTGCGCCTTCAACTTCTGGAATTCGATCCCAGAGCATTTCCTCAGTTACAAGATCTTCTAAGCCTTCGTCATCGCTCATTTGGATTTCCCCAATCGAAGTTTCCTGACCTGCCGAGTAAACGTGACTCTATACGCCCCGGCTGCTCTTTGCCTGTGGGTTTGCCTGCGAAACACCCCTGCCTACACGCTCATTTACGCCAGAAAACACCAGAACTGCCTAGAAGATGCAGATGCGAATCGTTTGCATTAACCTTTCCCCATGCATATTCCTGATGGTTTTATAGACCTGCCTACCTCGGCAATCTTTGCGGCAGCCTCTGCAGGCGCAATTACCTACTCTCTCGTTGGCGCACGCAAGCAACTTGATGAGAAAAGCGCACCATTAGCCGGCCTAACCGCTGTTTTCATTTTCGCAGTTCAAATGTTGAACTTCCCAGTTGCTGCCGGAACTAGTGGTCACTTGTTGGGCGGCGCTTTGGCTGCAGTTCTTGTTGGCCCCTATGCGGCGACTTTAGCGTTGACTGTCGTTTTAGTTATGCAAGCATTTTTATTTGCCGATGGTGGCTTAAGTGCAATTGGTCTAAATGTTTTCAATATGTCAGTACTAGGAGTTTGGGGCGGTTACGCCGTATTTTTGTTAGCTCGTAAAATGCTTCCGAAGAATAAGTCTTCAATTGCTGTCGCAGCAGCTGCTGCTGGATTTATCTCGGTACCAATTGCTGCAGTCGGATTTGTTTTTCAATATGCACTTGGGGCCACCGCAACATTTTCAGTGACAACAGTTTTAGGCGCAATGGTCGGAACTCATATTTTAATTGGCATTGGCGAAGCAATCATTACTGCATTGACCGTTAGCGCAGTAATCGCAAGTCGTTCAGACTTAGTCTTTGGTTGGAAAGATAAAACTTCAACTCTTGAGATTCGGAGCTAATCATAATGAGCAATCGCAAATTCATTATTGCAGGGTTACTAATCTCGGCCCTACTAGCTGGCGGCGCTTCTTTTTATGCATCTTCAAGTCCTGATGGATTAGAAAAAGTCGCTGAAGATATTGGTTTTATCGATACAGCTAAAGACAGTGCAAATGCTGATACTGCTCTAGCTGACTATGGGGTTAAAGGTGTTGAAAATGAACGCCTATCCGTAGGTTTATCTGGCTTGATCGGTGTTGTTGCAACAGGTGCAGTTTCTGGTGGTTTATTCCTATTGCTTCGTCGCAAGAAGCCAACAAATTAAGCTTGAGACCGGTCATCACCACGGTCATGATGTCGGTGAGCGACTTTATATACATCGTCACTCGGTAGTTCATTCCCTGCCAGCACATCCTAAAATTATTGCCGCATTGCTCTTTATTTTCGCGGTTGTTGCGACGCCGATTACTTGGTGGTTTAACTTCTTGGGATATTTCGTGCTCATCTTGGCGGTTGCCATTACGGCGAAGATTCCATTGAAAACTCTTTTTACGCGCGCGCTGATAGAAGTTCCCTTTGTTTTCTTTGCATTTTTGATGCCCTTTTTCGGTAAAGGCGAAGTTGTCTCAGTTGGCCCTTTTGATCTATACCAAGAGGGTTTGATTGCCGCGGCGGGCATTTTAATTAAAGGAACTCTCGGTGTATTGACTGCGATCACTCTTTCAACTTCAACCACGGCTCGCGAAATGCTTCGCGGACTTGAGAAATTGAAATTACCTACTTTGATGGTGCAGATTGCTTCCTTCATGCTGCGTTACGTGAATGTAGTAAATGATGAAATGGAACGAATGAAAGTTGCGCGTGAGTCACGTGGGTTTAGCGCAACCGGAATCCAGCATTGGAAAGTTCTAGCTACCGCAGCTGGCGCTCTATTTATTCGATCTTACGAAAGAGGCGAGCGAGTTCATCTAGCCATGCTTTCGCGAGGTTACACAGGTGTGCTACCGCACGAAGAACCACCCAAGCTTTCTAAGTCAATTTGGTTTACCGCGCTTGCACTTCCAATTTCAGCTCTTACGATTCTCACGATTAGTTTAGGATTAAACATATGAGTACAACGCCTAGTCTCTTAATTGAAAATCTTGCTTTTGCCTATCCTGATGGCAATCAAGCGTTGTATGGAGTAAATCTAAAGATCGAAAAAGGTGAACGCGTTGCACTGCTAGGGCCAAATGGTGCCGGCAAAACAACACTAGTAATGCACATGAATGGAATTCACCCGACTGCTCACGGAAAAGTTGAAGTAGCTGGGCAGCTAGTAGATGCAAAAGATAAAGTTTCACTTAAAGTGATTCGTTCAAAAGTCGGAATAGTTTTTCAGGATCCTGATGATCAGCTATTTATGCCCACCGTTGGCGAAGATATTGCTTTTGGCCCTTACAACATGGGCAAAAGAGGCGCTGAGCTTGATGCAATAGTCGATGAGGCGCTACACCTTGTCGGTATGAGTGAGTTCAAAGAACGTCCACCTCATCATCTTTCCTTTGGTCAACGTCGCCGTGTGGCAGTTGCAACCGTGTTAGCAATGAAGCCAGAAATTCTGGTGCTAGATGAACCTTCTTCAAACTTAGACCCAGCTAGTCGTCGCGAGTTAGCCGATATTTTGCGCTCACTCGATATCACGATGGTCATGGTCACACACGATCTGCCATACGCATTAGAACTTTGTGAACGTTCAGTAATTCTCTCCGGCGGAGTAATTGTGGCCGATAGCAATACTGCCGACGTTCTAAAGAATGATGAGTTACTAAAAGCTAATCGCCTTGAACTACCCGTTGGCTTTTCAGTTTAATTCGCCCTTGCGCGATTGCGGCACTGAGCAATACGACTAAACCACCAACTGGTTCATTCCAAGTAATTTTCTCTCCTAAGAAAATAATGCCTACGATCACGGCAACTACTGGTGTTACGAAAGTAACTGAAGATGCAATTGCGCTCCCGGCTGCCGCCATTATTTTAAAGTTCCAGATATAGGCAAAGCCACTTCCGAAGATTCCGAGCCCTAGCATCGCCAGAACTGGACCTAATTCATAGTTATCTTCAGCGATGCCATCAAATAAATAAAACGGTAATAGCGTGATGGTCGCTGCTACTAATTGAGTCGCAGCCATAACTTCTGGTTTCAACTTCAGTGGCAAAACATTCTTACGAGAATATGGAAATGAAATTCCGTAGCAAGCAACTGCTAGCAGTAAAGCTCCAACCGCCCACCAAGGATTAGCGCCGAGACCGTTCCACGCACCCAGAACAATTAGTACGCCGATGAAACCAAGAATTAGACCAATTACTTGATGGCTAGGGACCTTCTCTTCGCGAAACGCGATCATGATTGCAATTAGCGTCATGAGCGGCGTGACTGCATTAATGATTCCAGCCAGAATCGAAGTAACTTCGGTTTCGGCAACTGCAAATAAAATTCCCGGAATTACATTTAGTAGAAGTGAAACAACCCATAAATGGCCCCAGGTTGATCTTTCTTTTGGCAGCCTCAAACCCATTACTTTGAGCGCAATTAACAAAGTAATTGCACCTAATGCACAGCGGCCAAAGGCCACTCCAAATGGGGTTAAAAACTCGAGCCCCAACTTAATAAATATGAATGAACAGCCCCAAACAATTCCGAGAGCTATATAAAGCGGCACCCAAGATTTAGTTTTTGCTGAACTCATTACGAAAGGCTACCGATTGCCGCGTAAATCGAGTGGTAAGTAAAGTAAATAATCCAAGGTAGAATTGAGCATTGCTTCGACCGAAGCAAAGTACTTCCCCCACACAAGTGCAAAATTGCACTTTCTTGCGAGTCTTATCTCCACCCTGACCAATTTGAGTCAAACCAAGACGCGCTTGTTTACGTCTTGATTGGTGTTGATTTTCTATGGCTCTACAACCACGTACCCCTGCCCCAGGTAAAGCTCGACGAGCGGCTGCAGCTAAAGCTGGCAAGCCTGCAAATAAAACAACGGCGCAAAAAGAATCTGCCTCTCGTCGTTATGCCGATATTGATCCACGTACTGTTTCTAAGAAAGAAGCTCGCAACCTAGAGCGTTCGAAGTTACGTGCAAAGCGTTATGCCGAATCAAAGGTTTCTAAGCCACGCGCAGAAAAACCAATTGATGGAAATACTGAAGTTCCAGTTTTCGAACGTTCTCGTTCATCAAAGCCAACAACCGGTAAGTCACGCACATCAGCACCACGCACTGATCGTGGAGCACGTCCAACAACTGGTCGCCCAGAGCGCAAATCATCTGATCGTCCATCGACTGATCGTCCACGCGCTGAACGTCCTGCTTCAGATCGTGCACGAAATGATCGCCCGCGTACTGATGCGCCACGTAGCGAAAAACCCGCATTTAAAAAGACTTTTACTGACAAGCGCGAAAAGCCAGAGACTCGTGCAACCAAGTTTGTAGCAGAGCGCGCAACACGTCCTGATCGCAATCCAGCTCCAGCTCGCAACGCAGACACTGTTCCATCAACTCGTCGCGATGCTGCTAAAGCTCGCGCCACTCGCAGCAACGATGGTCGTCCGAATTTTGAACCACGCAAGCGCGAAAAATATGTTCCAGGTGTAGGTAAGCGCAGCGAAAATGCAGCTCGCGATTTCAAGCGTTCTGAAGATCGCACTAATTCTTATAACCGTCCAGAGCGCACATCAAGTGCTTATGGTCGCACTCACTCAGCAACCACCGATTTTGGTGCTGACGATAATTACATCTCAGCGAATTTAGCCGATGCTAATTTGATCGATGCCACACCAAAGACCGCAATAACAATGACTTTCGCCGACCTAGGTATTGCACCTAAGTTAGTTGAGCGCCTCACTGCCCAAGGAATCAATCATCCATTCCCAATTCAGATTGCAACGTTGCCTGATGCTCTTGCTGGCAATGACATTTTGGGCCGCGGACAAACCGGTTCAGGCAAAACACTTGCTTTCGGTTTAGCAATGCTGACTAACTTAAATGGTCGCGTGGCAAAACCTCATAAGCCACTTGGCTTGGTATTAACACCAACTCGCGAATTAGCGCAGCAGATTGATGAAGTATTAACTCCACTTGCTAAATCAATTGGTCTTGATTCAGTTGTAATCGCGGGCGGTATGCCTTACGGCAAGCAGATCACTGCAATGCGTCAATCTTGCCCAATCTTGGTTGCAACACCAGGACGTTTGATCGACCTACTTGATAAGGGCGAAGTTCAACTCGATGATCTACAAATCACCGTCCTTGATGAAGCTGATCAAATGGCTGACATGGGCTTCTTGCCAGTAGTTAAAGAAATTCTTGATCAAGCAAAGCCAGATGGACAGCGCTTGTTGTTCTCAGCGACTCTTGACCGCGGCGTAGATGCGCTAGTTAAGAAGTATTTGAATGATCCAAAGACTCACTCATTGCAGAACGATCGTGCCTCAGTTTCAACAATGAAGCACTACGTACTAACAATGCAGACCACCGATAAAGATGACGTAACTGCGCAGATTGCATCTCGCAGTGGCAAGACCATCTTGTTCGTAAAGACTCAACGTGGCGCTGATCGCTTAGCTGACAAACTTGCACATGCAGGTGTTCCAGTTGGCGCACTTCACGGCGGAAAGTCACAGGCCGTTCGTACTCGTACTTTGGCACTCTTTAAGGAAACCCCTAACGCAGCCCTAGTTGCAACTGATGTTGCGGCTCGCGGAATTCACGTTGATGGCATCTCTTTAGTTGTGCACTTCGATGCACCAACTGATCACAAGGATTACTTGCACCGCTCTGGTCGTACTGCTCGTGCTGGCGAAGAAGGCAATGTTGTTCTTCTTTCAACCACTAAGAGCCAATCAGGTGTTAAGTCACTAACTTCACGCGCAGGCGTTACTCCGATATTTGTTCACGTCGAACCGATGTCTAATGAGTTAATTCAAATTACCGGCGCAGTTGAACCTTCAGGTATTCCTTATGTTGCACCAGTGATGGAAAACAAGGGACCAAGCCGCGGCAACCGTCGCCCTCGCCCAAACTCAAGCGAACGTCGTCGTCGCCCTCGTTAATTCAATTTGATCTAACCGGTTAAGTAGCTCAAGGGTTATTTCTCCGGCTTTAGGTGCGGCGCAGGCGTAAGCGATTTCAATCGCAAAATCAATTCTGCCTATGAATTTTTCGACCACCGATAAATCTCCGCGTACAAGAAGTGCGAATTCAAATTCTCCAGTTCGGGCAATTAGATCTTCGGCTCTAGCGTTATTTGATAACACGTCGGCAAAGGCCACAATTTCATCGACCGTTGAAGTGGCCGGAAGTTCTAACCTGATTGCGCAAAGTTCGATCGTGCTTCGTTGAAAACGAGCTAATTCACGGGCCATCTCTTCGTAATAAAGCGGCGGCGCCAATAAATTTGTTAACGAATCATGGCGGCCATCATGCGAGATTGGTTCGAAAATCGGTTTTTCCATTAGATTACTCATCTCAAGGTAAGGAGAGTGATGTGAGCGCTGATTCAAAGAAGCATCTCAGCCAATCTGCTCGCCGCAAAATCGTGACAGCCCTGCTCAACTTTGAAGGTGCGGTCGTATTAGCCCTAGGCCTCTTTGTTTTATATCTTGATTTAACTCGCGAAGATGTTGCGGTGGCAGGCTCGGTTGAATTATTGCCATTTCTCGGAGTGCTGCTTTTCTCTTTATTGGGCGGTTTAGGACTGCTTGCATCGGCTTATTCCTTTAAGAATAAGCGCAGATTTGGTCGCGCTCCAGCCGTATTAGCTAACTTAATTGCCCTCGGCGTTGCTAAATATCAATTTGAAGGTGGCCTCTGGTTTGTTGCTCTGCCGCTAGTTATTGTTGCGGCGCTGACGCTTTATTGCGCAGTAACTATTGTTCCGGAAGGTAAGTAATGGTCAGCATCGCAGTTGTTGGTAGTACCAATATTGACATGGTTGCATACTCCGATCTGATTCCAGAACGCGGTGAAACCGTGACAGGCAAAGATTTCGCTATTGGTTTTGGTGGCAAGGGCGCAAACCAAGCAGTTATGGCGGCGCACTTAGGAGTTAAGACTTATATGGTCGGCGCTGTTGGCGATGATGTTTTTGGTCAATCGGCAATTAAAAATTTTGTTGATCAAGGCGTAAATACACAATACCTAGAGACCGTATCCGGTTCTAGCGGAGTCGCACCTATTTGGGTAGATGCCGATGGCGATAATCGCATCATCGTAGTTCCTGGTGCCAATGCCAAAGTAACAATTGCTCAGGTTGAGAACGCAATTAATTCAATCAAAGATTTAAAAGTGGTTATTGGGCAATTTGAAATTCCAGTTGAAGTCACAACTGCTGCATTTACAGCTGCTCGCAAATTAGGAATCACAACTATTTTGAATCCAGCCCCTTATCGAGAGATTCCGGCCGATCTATTGGCGGTGACAGATTGGTTAATTCCAAATAGTCATGAGTTTCAAGATTTACACCCTCAGCATTTAGATCCGAATTCAGATGGGGTAATCGCTGATTTCGCCGCTGCCCAGAAAATCAATTTGGTTGTGACGCTAGGCGAAGATGGCGTAGTAATCGCCGATGGCACAATTACCAAAGTTGCTGCTCAGAAAGTTAAACCTGTAGACACAACTGGTGCGGGCGATTGTTTCGTCGGTTCCTTTGCATTCGGCTTGGCAATGCAAATGTCACCCGCGAAGGCTGCAGCCCTGGGCTGCCAGACCGCTCGCCTAAGTGTCACGCGACTAGGTGCGCAGAGCTCTTACCCGTCGGCTGCCGAAGTTTCAGAGTTTCTTCCGGCTTAGCCAAACCTGATAAGTGTGCCGAATATCGCTTAAATTACGCTGCCAGCTCTGACTAGACGAATTTAG
>Ga0315900_10012718_pt1 | contig 10304 bp, 6 predicted proteins | sample LakEriMetagenome_FD_203521 | JGI IMG/M metagenome (GOLD analysis project Ga0315900, IMG submission 203521) | Freshwater fungal communities from buoy surface, Lake Erie, Ohio, United States - Buoy 12 MA114 | ecosystem: Environmental > Aquatic > Freshwater > Lake > Lake biofilm | place: USA: Lake...
TACTTCAGAGGGATCGAAGTCGAGGCCGTATGTGGTTTTGGACCAGGCGGAAACCGCATTGCGCAATTCCACCACCCCGTTGGCCATGGGATAATTGGTGTGTCCTTCCCTGTATGCCAAAATGATGTGCTCCAGCAGCACCTCCGGCAATGGAAATACGGCCGGATCGAAATCACCGATGGTGAAATTGGTGATGGTTTCTCCTTGGCGTATCCTTTCGTTCACCTCGTTGCCCAACTTGATGATCTCAGAACCGATCAAGTGCTCGGCCATTTTAGAAACCTGCAGGGCAGGTGTGTTACCGTCTTGTGACATCCTATCAAGAATTGCTGCAAACCTACTAAAACCATAAGGGCAAAAAGCAACCAAAAACTGCAATTCATTACACCTTTCCATGAACCTTGACCTTTCCCCTTCATCCATTCACCCAAGCAGAGGCAACCATTACAAATTCAGTTGATCGCAGAAGCATACGCCCACGCATTTTTGGAATCAAAGGCGCTAATTTCGTGACCGGCTTTCCAGTTTGCTGAAACCTTACCATGCGGATCTTAACCCTCGCCTTGCTTCTCTTTGCATCGTCCTTGCACTGCCTTTCCGAATCACTTCCCGACAGTACATTGCGGCAGATGCTGACCCGTGCTGTGTATTCCTGGCAAGAAGGTCGGGCGAAAGACGCGTTCTTCACCCTGGACTCTGTCATCGCCCAGCCCATTTCGAATGAAAATGCCGGCAGTAAGGTGAAAGCAGCCCTGTGGACATCCAGCTACTTGATGGAGCAACGGAAGATTCGTCCGGCCAAATCATTCATCGACAGTGCGCTTGCCTGGTCGCAACGGTTTCCGATGGGTGACGAAAGCGTGCGGGTTTACCAGGCATTGAGCCAATGGTACGCATCGGCTGGCGATGCGCAAGGCGCGTTACGCTTCAAAGACAAGGAATGGGAACTACGCGACAGTTTTGCCCGCAAAGAGGCCGCCGTAACCATCGATTCGCTGAAAGAAGTGATTGCACGATCAGAAACGCAGGCGATTCAAAAGGAAGAGGACGATACCGAATCCCAAAGCGAATCCACTGCTCAAAACAAAGCCAATGACACGGGTTCACTATGGATGGTGATTGCTGCAGTTATTTTGATCGCGGCAATAGCCATTTATTTTTTTCGCAGCCGGAAAAACTCCGGGGCGGTTGTGTCTACGTCTGTTCCCGCCTTTACACCGCAGGTGTCAACAGCGAAAACGCCGGAAAATCCCTCCGGTCAAACCATACCGGTCTTCGATTTCCAGCCTTCTTTGGACAAACAGTCTGCGGCTGAAGAATCCCACGCTCCTGCAACCGAGGCCCTTCCTCTTCCCAACCGCGAGACATTACTACGCTTACAGGGTGTAGAGCTTGTGCTTATCCGCGCAGAGGTGCTGGCTGCATATCAGAACGGTGACCTGAAGGGCATCCGTAATCTGCTGAACGAATACATGGCACAGTTGCCATTCATCATGAAGACGCTTGATGAAGCCATCAACCGCAACGAAACGGCTCCCATCCTGCTTTCCCTGCAGCATGTCAAGAGCTACCTAAGGCTTTTCGGCATGCAGGGTACGGAAAAACTCATCGGGGAGGTCGAATCGGAATCGTCCACCGAAAAAGTATCGAAACTTCTGTCTCGTGTTTTTCAGGTGAGGAACCACTGCCGTCGTGCAGCCGACGAAGCGAAATCCCTGCTTGAAAAAATCGGATAACCGTCACCCTTCGGCGGATTCCCCCAACAGATCCAGCATCTTTTCTTCCACAGCATCGCTGTCCCATTGATGTTCGATACCGGGCATCCGCATCACCTGTTGCATGATCCGCTCCTGACGTTGCCCTTCTCGCAACGCTTCACTATAGCGGATCTGCGGTGAGAATGTCACCATGGTATAAAGTGGAATCCACTTGTCGGGATGGCGCTCACTGAAGCGTGCTTCTATTTTTTTCTGCAGCAGGAATGAGGCTTGTCCGACTTTGTCGCGCATCTCGATGAAATTAGACAGGGCCAGCTCGGCAATGGCGTCTCCGTCAGGTTTGCGCAATGTTTCGAAACGACGGAAGACGGTAGCCCAATCATCACCGTACTTTCCCATGAGTTCGTCCAGCACAACGCAATCCTCAAAACCGCAATTCATCCCCTGACCATAGAAAGGAACGATGGCATGAGCGGAATCCCCGAGCAGCAACAGCTTGTCACTGTAACTCCAGGGAAAACATCTGACGATGGAAAGTGAAGAGGTCGGGTTACTGAAATAGTCCTTGGCCAATGAAGGCATGAGCGGCAATGTGTCGGGAAATATCTTGCGGAAAAAGTCCATCATTTTATCCTCTGTATCGAGGCTGTTGAAGGAATATTCGCCGTCGTAGGGGAAGAAGAGGGTGCAGGTGAAAGAGCGGTCGAGGTTGGGCAAAGCAATGAGCATGAACGTACCGCGTGGCCAGATGTGCAGCGCAGTCGGATCCATGGCAAAATCGCCGGTGGCGGTCGGCGGTATGGTCAACTCCTTGTAGCCGTGTTCCAGGTACGTCTGGGAGTAATTGAAACGGTCGGTGCCCAGTTGCATCTGCAGACGTCCTGCCGAAAAAGCGCCATCAGTTGAGAATATGCGGTCGGAACTGACGCGATTGGTTTCGCCGGATGAGGTGTCTTCAAAAGTGGCCGTAGCGGATTGAAGGTCGACCGAGCTGCAACGGTGGTTGTAATGAATGGACACTCCGTGTTTTTCGGCAATGTCCATCAACACACAATTCAAGCCGCCTCTTGACACCGAGTAGATGGCCTGCCCTTCCTTGCCGTAGGGCTGATAGCTGAGACCGGAGTCGATACCGTGCATGATCCTCCCATTCATGGGTAATGCCACTTTTCTGATCTCTTCACCGATACCGATCCGGTCGAGTCCCGTCCACCCCCGATCGCTCAATGCCAGGTTGATGGATCTTCCCGCACTGATGCGGTTCTTCCTCAAATCGGGCCTGCGTTCGTAAACGTTGACAGACTGACCACGTTTAGCGAGGTATATAGAAAGTAGTGAACCGACCAATCCGGCTCCGATGAGTGTGACGTTTTTCTGTGACATAACCGAGCGAAATTAAGGGATTCAACTACGCGGCGACCGGGCAGATCCTGTCCGGAAATCATCTATTGAACTGACCGCGATCAGGGTCAATGGACAGATCCGCGACGAAATTCGCAAGATGAATCGCATCCTCCTCCTTTTGATGCTCACAGTCATGGGAATCGGTTCGTCGGCTACTCAGGCTCAGGAAGGCTCACTTCGCATTAGCCGGGACACCCTGCACTCGAAAAATGGGAGGGTTATCCCCGCCCTGCACCTGACTTCGAAACATGGCTTTCATACCTATAAACCATCGGCGGACGGACGCATTTCGTATTTAATGATGAAGAAGTATTCCAGATCGGCTAATACCTGGGGCGCCAAAGGCCGAATCCTATGTTTCGATCATCAGAAGGATTCCGTCATCTGGATGAAGAAAACGAAGGCGATAGGCTTGGCAGTGTGCAACGACCATCTTTTGGAAAACAACTCAGGAAGCACCAATTGGTACTCCGAGGACAACGGCAGGCTGGTTTGGCAGAATAAAGAAGGGCCATTGGTGTACAAGGATTGTAAACGTGGATTTGGAATAACCTTCCTCGGGACGATCATTAACCTGGAGAACGGGAAAGCCAATAAACCCGGTCAACAATTGGCAATGCAGAACGGTATCGACGAGGTCATCGCCTTGCCCGATGGTCGAACGCTCATTTCAGCATCAGGATTAACACTCTTGGACACAAGCCATTCGATCGAAGCCCATGCCCCGGAAAACACCGGATTCAGGCCGACGGGTCGGGTTGTCGCAAACGCTGCCGGCATGCTCATCCTCGCCGGAGCATTGGGCTACGCCGCCTATGATGGTGTACCTGCCACCTTGGATGTGCCATCCAATGTACCGGTGATTGAAACGCGTGTAAGCGGACTTTGCTCCAATGTATTGATGAAAGGAAATCGGATTTTCCAGGCTTACGGGGGAAAACTGGTTTGTTACGACAACAAGCTCAACAAGATTTGGACCACGACGTTTGAAAAAGAAAAAACTGGAGCCAGCCGTATTTCCATCCAAGGGGACACATTGGTGCTTATCAGTCAAGGCATCGGATACTTGGGAAAAAGTCCTTATAAGGTAGGCGAACCCGGACTATTCTTTTTTGAACCGGAGCAAGGTCGGGTATTGGACAGTATCCGGATAAACACCAAAGGAAAAGGGATCCTAGACGTTACCTTTATCAACAACTACGCTTTCGTACTCACCTCGACGGAAGAGTTGACCATCTCCTTTGAGGTTGGAAATCTCCTTCACCGTGTTCAGATCGCACAAGAGGGCAATGGGCCTGAGGCACGCTATGTAAAACCCGATGGAATGCGAACTTGCCCGGAGACGAAGGACTCATGTATATCTCACAGCGAAAAGCCTGCCCTATCGCGTTACATCAGTCTGCCGGGCGGAATTTTGGAGATGGATGGCACGTACGGCAGGATACGGAATGAACTACGGGGCTCCGAGTTGTGTATCTGCTGCACCGAAACAAGCACAGAAGTTCTACTTAATTGTGCGAACAACATGACACTCACCGATTCAGACGGAAAAATCACAGACCACATTCCACTAAAAGGAGATGCGGTTCGGGTCGGTGATCGTTTGTACTTCAGGGAGTCCGGTAAAAATTCATTGTATATCATGGACATGCGAAGCCTGATCGATGGCTATTGATGTCCTTACAAAGCCCGGCGGAGCAGTTCGCCGAAACGATACACATCCATGTAGCTGTTGTATAACGGTACCGGAGCTACGCGTATAACACCATAATCTCGTCCCTCTTGGTCGGGTTCTCTCCAGTCGGCTACTACACCGGCGGCGGTCAGTGCCTCGAAGAGTTCCTTACCCCTGTCACCGAAGCCGATGGAAAGCTGGCAGCCCTGCCGTTGTTCTTCAAAAGGTGTGATCACCTGCAAGAGGTCCTCCTGGCCACACGCCTTAAGCACATCGCGGATCACGAACAGAAGATAAGAAGTCAGTTCAAGACTTTTTTCAGTGAGACGATCCATGCCCGCTTCATCGTACAACTCGAGTGAAGCACGCAGTGCCGCCATCTCCAATACCGGGGCATTGCTGAGTTGCCAACTGTCGGCACTGGGGACGGGTATGAACCGCTGCGGCATCTGAAAACGCGTGGCGGGATCGTTACCCCACCAACCGGCGAAACGCGGAAGGTGTGGGTTTTTCGCATGACGTTCATGTACATAAGCTCCACCTACAGTTCCGGGACCGCCATTCAGATATTTATATGAGCACCACACTGCGAAATCGGCATTCCAATCGTGCAAGTGCAGGCGCAAGTTCCCTGCACCATGAGCCAGATCGAATCCCGCATAGGCGCCCACTTCATGAGCTGCAGCAGTAATGCCGGGCATATCGATCACCTGTCCGGTGAAATAATGCACTCCACCAAGCATGACCACTGCAAGCGAATCACCGCAATCCTCTATCGCCTCCAGAATATCCTCGTGTCGAAGCAGATCCTCCCCTTTCCTCGGTTGAAGTTCGACCAGCGCATCATCCGCATCGAAACCATGCCATTCCACCTGCGATTGCAGGGCATAACGGTCTGATGGAAAGGCTCCGCCTTCGTATAGGATCCGATAGCGGTCGGCAGTGGGACGATAGAAAGAAACGAGCATGAGGTGCAGGTTGACCGTCAGGTGGTTCATGACCACAACCTCATGAGGCAGACAACCGACAATTCGTGACATCGGTTCACGCAAAAGCTCGTGGTAACCGTACCAGCCCGTTCCGGGCTTAAAGTGCCCCTCCACACCGAGCCGTGCCCAATCGCTCAATTCTTCATTCACAAGTTCGGATGTGCGTCGGGGTTGTAAGCCGAGCGAGTTACCACAGAAATATACGCTCGCCTTGTCACCGTGCAATGGGATGTGAAACCGGCTTCGAAATCCTGAAAGCGGATCCCTGCCATCGCGATCCAAAGCCCATTCAGCGCTATTCTCGAATGAAAACATGATGCGAAGTTAAGCGTTGACCGCATCCAAATCGTACAGAAATGCATCAACAATTATCCTAAAAAAACGAAGCCCCGCATCAGTTGTGCAGGGCTTCGTGAGCATATTAAATTTCGACGGATCAATGCTTGAGGTCGTCGGCTGTATTGCTTTCCGGTGTCTCGGAGTAAGGAACAGTCTGGAGAATATAGTCCTCTTTGGCACCTGGCTTTCCGTAATCATAGGGCCAGCGATGAACTTCAGGAAGGGCTCCGGGCCAGTTTCCATGCAGATGTTCTACTGGCGCAGTCCACTCCAGCGTATTTGATTTCCAGGGGTTCTGTACCGCCTTCTTTCCTTTCCAGATACTGTAGAAGAAGTTGAAGGCGAAAATCAACTGTGCCAATCCTCCAACGATTGCCGCTATGGAGATGATCACGTTGATATCGACGAACACACCGAAGGCCTCATAAGCAGTATTTGAATAATACCTGCGGGGAACACCGCCAAGACCCAGGAAGTGCATGGGGAAGAACACACCATAAACACCGATGATGGTGAACCAAAAATGGACATAGCCCAGTGTTTTGTTCATCATTCGTCCGTACATCCGCGGGAACCAGTGATATACACCGGCGAACATCCCAAAAATGGCAGAGGAGCCCATTACGATGTGGAAGTGAGCTACGACGAAATACGTATCGTGCACGTTGATATCGAGTGTTGAGTCACCCAATATGATTCCGGTCAAGCCTCCCGTAATGAAGGTGGAGACCAATCCCATCGCAAACATCATTTGCGGTGTGAACTGGATATTTCCTTTCCAGAGCGTAGTCAGGTAGTTGAAGACCTTCACCGCCGATGGAATAGCCACAAGCAGGGTGGTGAATACGAATACCGAACCCAGGAAAGGATTCATACCTGTAATGAACATGTGGTGCCCCCATACGATAAAGGACAAGAAAGCGATCACCAACATGGAGGCGACCATCGCCTTGTAACCAAAGATCGGTTTGCGTGCATTCACGGAAATGACTTCCGAAGCGAGACCGAGGGCCGGCAAAAGAACGATATATACTTCAGGGTGACCTAGGAACCAGAACAAATGCTGATAAAGAACTGGGGAACCTCCGAGATAATCCAGCGGAGCACCATCGATGAAGATATCACTCAGGTAAAAACTTGTACCAAAACTACGGTCAAACACCAGCAGCAGGGCAGCAGCCAAAAGCACCGGGAAAGACAATACACCAAGGATAGCCGTAATGAAGAATGCCCAGATGGTCAGAGGAAGACGGGTCATGGTCATTCCTTTGGTACGCAGATTCAGTACGGTGGTGATGTAATTGATACCGCCCAGGAGCGAGGATGCGATGAACAGCACCATAGAGATCAGCCACAATGTCATACCCAAACCGGAGCCGGATATGGCTTGCGGTAGCGCGCTTAATGGGGGATAAACCGTCCATCCACCGGAAGCAGGACCCGACTCGATGAAGAGCGAAGCACACATGACGATGGTTGAAGCAAAAAAGAACCAGTAGGACAATGCATTGAGGAAACCCGATGCCATGTCGCGTGCCCCTACCTGCAAGGGAATAAGCAGGTTGGAGAAGGTACCCGAAAGACCACCGGTCAGCACGAAGAAGACCATGATGGTACCGTGCAGGGTGACCAGTGCGAGGTAGAATCCGGGATCAAGTTTACCGTCCTTACCCCAACGGCCGATGATGTCTTCGAGGAAGGGGAACTTGGTGTCGGGCCAGGCGAGTTGAAGACGGAAGATCAGCGACATACCCATGGCGAGGAACGCCATAACGATAGCCGTAATCAGGAATTGCTTACTGATCATCTTGTGATCAGTCGTGAAGATGTACTTCGAGAAGAAGTTCCCTTCCTCGTGATCATGATCGTGATGATGATCGTGGTGATGGCCGTGGGCATGCTCTTCGTGCAAGTCCGCTACGCTACTCTGCTGCTGTTTCACTTCCATGGTTTGGTCTGTATTTTTTTGACTTTGTCAAATTAAGGAGAACGGTGATTCGATGCAAATCAGATACTTGCCATCGGCTTGGCTGTCGTATCGGCGGGAGCCGCAGGGGCCGCCTTTTCGAACACCAGCTTTTCGCCACGCAGCCAGGCATCGTACTCCGACTTCTCGACCACACGGACAGGCATTTTCATATTGTAATGGGCAACTCCACACACCTTGTTACAGAGCATGATGTATTCAAATTTATCATTACCCGTAATCTCCTTCATCTTGGCGGTGGTGATCGTCGGTTTGAAGTGAAAACGGGTGGTCATTCCCGGAACAGCGTTCATCTGTGTACGGAAATGGGGCAGATAGACCGAATGGATGACATCGCGCGAGTTCATCACCAGCTCGATTTCCTCGTTTACAGGCATCACCAGCTCCTTGGTGATCTTGTCATCCGATGAAGCTGCATCGGTTGAGTCGACTCCAAGAGGATTATTGTCGGTAATACGCTTGAAATAAGAGGATCCCAACTGATTGTCCTTTCCTGAATAACGTGCAGTGAAGTCGAATTGTTTGGAATAGATCTGGATTTTAATACCCCGATCGGCCAAGGCACGGTCGGTAATCTTATTCCATTCCAGCAAACCGTAAACGATCAGACCGGCCAGCACGATAGTGGGCACGATGGTCCAGATGGCTTCAAGCTTGTTGTTGTCGTGGAAATAGAAGGAACGGCGGTTCCGGTTGTAACGGTACTTGAATGCGAACCAGAACAGGAGGAACTGCGTAATGGCGAAGACGACAAACAGGACAGCCCAGTTGATGTTCATCAGTTTGTCCACTTCCACACCGTGTTCGGAAGCCGAAACAGGAAGGGTGAGCGGCATCCACTTTACGACGGAGTAGCCTACGAGGAAGAGTCCGACAAGCATGAACAGGAAAAAGCCGATGCTGTTCCATTTGTTCGACTTGTCTTGTTCGTCGTCTTCATTCTCACCGGACAGGTTTGATGCCAGCTGAGCGACGTTCGCTATTCGCACCAGTACCAGTACACCTAAAACGATCGCCAGGATTAACAAGAGATTCATAGCTTCAGAGGAGTTTTGAAGGGAGTATGGTTGACTGAGTGATGATTAAATGGCATGGTGCAAGCTTTCCTCCATCATGGGATGGTTCTTCACCACCAGAGGAGACTTGCTGAGATACAATTGAGTGATGTAGGCGAACAAGCCGAGGAAACCGATGGTGGTGCCGATTTCCATCCAGCCTATGCTTCCGTAGATGGCCCCGTGTGCATGACCGGCGGCATCCGCACCGTGTGCAGCTACATGGTGTCCGATGGTCACCATGGATCCCGGAATGGTCATGATGTAGAAATCCATCCAGTGTCCGATGAAGATGACAACAGACATGAACATCAGCAGGTATTTCTTACGCTTGGCATCGCGGGTCATGAGGATCAGGAATGGTGCGATGAAGTTGATGAAGAAAGCGGCAAGCCAGATGCCACGGTAGTGGTCCTGACGCAACATGAAATAGGTTACCTCTTCCGGGATGTTAGAGTACCAGATCAGCATGAACTGGGCGAACCAAAGGTAAGTCCAGAACACACTGAAAGCGAACATGAACTTTCCGATGTCATGCAAATGGTGTTCATTCACCTCTTGCAAGTAACCACGATGCTTCAGGTATGCGACAATGAAAGCAAGCGCGGCTATCGAGGTAACGAAGAGTCCCGCGAAAGTGTACCAGGCAAACAGCGTGCTGAACCAATGGGTTTCGATGGACATGATGAAGTCCCACGACATGGTCGACTCGGTCACGGCGAAAAGGACAAGGAACGCGGCGGCCATCTTACGGTTACGCAGATACGCGGTGGTTCCCTCGCCTGCGTCGATCTTCAGTGAATTCGCACGGAACAGACGGGCGAAGTAGGACCAGATCACGAAATAGAGTACGACACGAACCCAGAAAAATGTCGGGTTAAGGAACGCACTTTTTCCGGCGATGATCTTGTCGTAATTGGGCGAGTTGGGGTCTGTGATGCCCTCGTCCATCCAGTGGTACAACGAATGACCTCCAAACACAAGGATGAGGATCATGATCAATCCGGCAACCGGCAGGCTCTGGCCCATGGCTTCCAGGGGACGTTTGATGACTGCGCTCCAGCCCACTTCGGCAACATACTGCACCGCCAGGAAAAACGTGGCACCCAATCCGAGAGCTAGGAAAATAAAATTGTT
>Ga0315900_10012722_pt1 | contig 10302 bp, 10 predicted proteins | sample LakEriMetagenome_FD_203521 | JGI IMG/M metagenome (GOLD analysis project Ga0315900, IMG submission 203521) | Freshwater fungal communities from buoy surface, Lake Erie, Ohio, United States - Buoy 12 MA114 | ecosystem: Environmental > Aquatic > Freshwater > Lake > Lake biofilm | place: USA: Lake...
ACTTGATGATGCTAAAACTAATCCTAATTCTGCTATTATAGTTAAACAAATAGCAGATGGTGAAATTATATTAGATTCAAATTCATTTGCTTCTTATAAAATTGATAAAGATGGTGGTATATTACCTGTACCATTTGATAATGAAGAAGTACAAGCTGCTTTTGATGATGCTAAGAATAATGAAGGATTACAACAAAATGCTCTTTCTTTATTATCATATAATACTAGAATCCCAAAAAGTATAGACAGAAAATCATTTATATCAATATTAAGAGCTATACCTTTAGATAGAAGAACAGTTGAATGGAGAGGTAATCCTGCAGTTATAATTACTACTGAAAACGATAAGATTTTAGTAATGACTGCAAATAGAGGTCCTTCAAATTTACAACAAACAGCAGTATACGGAGATTATGAAGGCGCAGAGAACTGGGTAATTCCAAATAATGGAGGTTATTCATCAGATCCTGCAGTATATAGAGCATATTACACTTATTTAGGTACCCAAAATAAAAAATTCAGCGATAATGATATTGTTGGAGCAGTTAGATCAGCAGGTCAAGCTACAGGAAATTCTAGAGTAGGTAATGCAATTATTGAAGCTCAACCTCCAATGGTTGAAGGCAATTTAATGAAACCAATAATGTATAATGGTAATGGATATATTATTAATACTCAAAATCCAAGAGAAAGTTTTGGTGTATCCAGTGCTTCAGGTAAACTAGTTAAAGCTAATATTTCACCAGCTATGGCTGCTGCTATGTTAGGTTTACCTGCTCCCGCAGCAGCTGCAGCAGCAGGTAGAAGAGGCAGACCAGCAGGTGGTGGTGCTCCTCGTCAACAAGCAGCGGCACCAGCAACAACAGGTGATATTAACGTTCGTGAAGTAATGGATGAAACTGGATTAGATACAGCATTTTTACGTTTACCAAGATCTATTATAAGAAGATTAAATGTTACTAATGCAGTACGTGTTGCTCCAAATGGTGATAGAGGTGCTGCTCGTCGTAATAACCAATTAGGAGGTAGAGGTACTGTAGGTAGAGTAATAGCTATAGGCAGTAGCAAAATTTATTTTATTAGATTAGCTAGTGGACAGATTATAGCATCTATCAATGTACAACCTGGTAATTACAACTATATATTAACAGGCAATAATGCTGGTAACAATGCAATATCATTAAACTCACCAGCAGATTTAGTACAAGTACTAACACAACGTGGGTTGGCAGAACATCGTTCGTATATTGTGCGTGAATATTTAAATAATAATCCAAAACATGCACAAGAAGTAAGAGATATGGTAGCAAAACACATAGACGAAATTAGCGCTAAAAAAGCAATAGCTACAGGCGCTTTAACATTAGGTTTGTTGGGTACTCCATCATTAACACAAGCTCAAAATACTATTAAAGACAAATTTAAAGCAGGTATCACAGCTATACAGAATAAAATAAAACCTCAACAAAAATCTGATACAGTAAAAATACAAAAAGACGCACCCTTAGTGTTAGCTAAGTTTAAAGACTTTAAAGGAGCTGGATATGGGTTTGCTTCATCACCAAATCAATCAACAGCTCGGACGCAGGCTTTACTTAAAGCTAAAGCAGACTTAATGCAAAAGATGGGAGTCCAACGTATAACAGCTGGATTTGAAGAAAAAGACAGTAAAATGTACCAACTACCTGATGGGACCTATCAATGCGAGGTAGTAGTAGTAATTGGAAACATGTAAATTAACATATTTATACACATAAACACAATAAAATGAATATTACCGAAGTACGTAACGTCATTAAATTAGCTATCGCAGAAGCGATGGAAAAAGGCGGCTTACCAAAAAGTGGTGGAAAATTAGTACACCTTAAGAAAGAATTAGCTAGCTTAAAGAATATGAAAGAATCTTTAGGTCAATTACAAATCGCTGAAGGCGGTGAGCAACAATTCGTAGCTGAATATGCTCATATGCAAAAATTTGTTACTGAATTAGAAAAAATCAAAGCTGCTCATGCTAAATTAGCTGAAATGTTAGACAAACAAATTTCTGAAGTTGAAGGTAAAGTTTCATCTGAAACTGAAAAGATTAAAGAAATGGTTGGTTTAATCGAAAAAGCTCCTAAAGCTGCTAAAAAAGACGCTAAGAAAGCTCCTGCTAAAAAAGACGATAAGAAAGAAGAGCCTAAGAAAGCTGAAAAGAAAGAAGAGCCTAAAGCTGACGATTCTAAAAAAAAAAGTAAAGAATTAGCTGAAGAATTAGATACTAAAAAAGTATACGGCGGTATTGCACAAAACCAAGGCTCAACTGGATCTTCACTTCAATTTACAGTAAGTGAAAATACTCCTGAGTATTTTGAAATTGATTATATACTTACTCCTAATTCTAAAAATAGACCAGCGGGTGCTGGTTCTAGAAGCCCTCGTGAAAAGGAATATGGGTATGCTAAAATTTTAAAAAAGGACTTTAATGGTTCTATTACAGTAAAAGGTGAAAATTTTAACATAGGTAAAGATTTTATTACAAACAATCTTTAATATAAACAATGATCAAATTATTTGATATATTAGCTGAACGCGATTTATCCGCTAAAGAAGAAAAAATAGTTAAAGCATTAAAGAAAACAGGGAAGTTCAAAAAGGACGACCCTGCTCTTTATGCTATTGCTGCTTCAAAAGCTGAAGGATTAGATCCAGTAGGTAAAGAAGATGACGACATCAATAATGATGGTAAAGTAAATAAAACAGATAAATACTTATCTGCTCGTCGTAAAGCAATATCTAAAAACATAGATGAAACTCACCTAAATTGGCCTCCAACTCAAGATCACGAAGCTACAATGGCTATGGGTGAATTAAGAGATATGGTAGAAAACGGAATGAAAGTCTATAAGATGATCAAACCAAACCAACAATTACCAGGTTGGGTATCAGGATACATTACATTAGCTTCCGATTACATGCATAGCATAGCTGAATACTTAACTGAGGAAGAAGCTACGTTAGGCCAAGAAATGAACGATGAACAATAACAAATTATTACTAGAAAAATATGTTCGTGTAGCTGTTAAAAAAGCTATTAAGGAACAAGAAATGAAGCAGAAGCGAGCTGAAAAGGCAATGTATTTAATCTATCGTTTTCCTGGATTAAAAAAATTAATGGAAGATTTGATGTCTCCGTCTTTTGGTCGTTTTGTTACTGATATAAAATTATTAGCACCAAAACCAACTACATTCTCTGCTAAGTTAATTAACGAACAAGATTTCGGAATTATATATAATGGTAAAGGTAAATTTACAATTAAAGTAGCAGGTAAAAAATACAATGTGCAAAACTTAGGTGAACTAGAAAGAGCACAACAATCAATTGCTAATATATTAGAATTAAATTACGGTGTAGAAGAAAAAGCAGCTGCTGAAAAACCTGATGCAGGCGCTGAAGCATTTAGTGCTGCTACAGCCGCTCCAGCAGGTGAAATACCAGCTGAAACACCATCAGGAGCTGAAGCACCAGCTGAAGAAACACCTGAAGAAGAAGCACCACCAGCCGAAGCATAATATGGAAGTTATAGATAAAATATTATTAGAGTGGTCTTATCGTTGCCACGATGGGATTGTTGATTTAAATGATCCTATTAAGTTGTCTATACTACAAGAAATGGTTAATGAATTAGAATTAGAAGAAGCTATGTTATCGTTAAATACAATTAAAAAACGTCCTGATCAATTTGTTAATATTTTCTATAGTAACACTCCTTTTAAATTAGGTGCTCAAGGAGAAGATAATTTTACAGCAAATAGTATTGTAGTAGGAAATGAAACTTTTTCATCTGAAAATGAAGAAGAAAAATCTAATTTAATAGGAGCTATTAGAAATATTGATAATGCTCGTAATGTTAGAATTACAGGACAATTAAATGGTCAAGAAACAACTATAAACATAGGTGCTATTTATAAATCAAAAAACTTAGGAGGACAAGAATTAGGAGGTGCTGGGGTATCTAATGAAAAAGAATTAGTAAATACTATTAATAGTTTTGTAGAAGAAAATGGTGGTCCTATAAATGTTAAATTTATAGATAAAGAAAATAAAGAAATTTTTATACCTAATGTTAAACAAGCATCAGGTATGGGAACAACAGGTAGTAAATTGGGTCTTAAAGGAGACGTATCATTAACTACAACTGATGGTGAACAAAATATATCTGTAAAAAAAGATGGTCCTTATTGGTGGAGTAGTGAAAGAAAAAATTTCAATGATTTATTAAATAAATTTATTGAAGGTGGACAAAGAGGTGCAATATCTAAATTACAGATAAAACCGAACCCATTACAGCCTAAGATATTAGATATGATGGACCCTGAAGATGGAAGAAGATATGGAAGAGTATTTATCCTTAACTACCCAGGCATTGAAGATAATTTAGAAAATATTACATTTGGTCCTGATAAGGCTAAGATAGTACAACGTTCATTTTCATCTACAGACTATAGTCTTGAAAATGGTACTTTAACTATTAAGACTACTAGAAACATGAATGATGTAAGTGACTTACAACCTGATGATATACCCGTTATATCATTAGCACGTCATGAAAATCAAAAATATGGTATTGATTTTAGAACAATTCCATTAAAACAAGCAAAACTAGAACCAACTAGAGGAGGAAAAACATTAGTCTTAGACTATGATAAGACTCCTGCATTACAATAAGACAGAACAGATTCATTGCCTGTTCGCTCATAAGAGATAATTATATTGGAGTAGTGGCCCACCCAAAAGGTGGGCTACCTTACATTTGGAAAAGTCAAAATTTTTTATTATATTTACATGTTTAATTTAATTTATGAGTAAAAAAATTGTAATAATTGGAGCAGGAGTAGCAGGTATTAATGCCGCTACCAAATTAGTAGATAATGGCTACGATGGTAGCCTAATCACAATCATTGATAAGGGTAAAAACCCAATTGATCGTTTACCTGAAGAAGTAATGACTGGTATGCTAGGTGCTGGTGGTTGGTCAGACGGTAAATTAGTAGTATCAACAGTACAAGGTGGACAATTGTCTAAGTATTGTGGTGAAGAAAAAGCTATGGATTTAATGAATGAAGTAGTAGCTAACTTTACTCGATTCCACCCACAACCAGATGCTATATCATGTTCTAACCCAACAGAAGAACCCGAGTTTATCAAACCTTATTTTGATTTGCGTATGTCGCTTGTATGGCATATTGGATCAAATTTCTTACATGAAATTGCTAAAAATTGGTATCAATTCTTGTTAGATAAAGGTGTTAATTTTATTTGGGAAAAAGAAGTAGTAAATATTCATTTTCAATCAAATGATGTTCGTTATGGAGATCCTGGTTGTGGATGTAGAGCTGCTCATATGCCTTATGATGAATTAATATTTGCAGTAGGTAAATCAGGTATTGATTTTGCTCAATTATTATCAACACAATACCAACTACCAACAGAAGCTAAAGCAGTACAAATTGGGGTTAGATTTGAAGCACCACAAAAATACTTCCAGAAATTAATTGATGTATCTTATGACTTTAAATTATATCAAAAATATGATACTGTTTCTATTCGTTCATTCTGTACTAATAATAATGCGGCTTATGTTGCTGTAGAAGAAACATATGGTAATCTAAGTTATAATGGTCATGCTAAAAAAGGAGATGAATTTAAAAATGATATGACTAACTTTGGTATTTTAATGGAAATTAAGGGTATTGAAGATCCATTTAAGTGGAGTAGAGATGTAGTTCAACAACTACAAATTGATGGAAAAGGATTATATTATTCACCTAATAGAACTCGTACCCCTGGATTAACATCAGAAGGATCAATTGTAACTAGCTACCAAATAAATCACCTACAACCCTTTAAAGATGCTTTAGGTGAATATGCAGACTATGTTCTTAATTTTATTAATCAAATGAATAAAATATTTGAATTTGGTGATGATTGGGGAATGTATATTCCTGAAGTTAAATACTTGTCACCTGAACCATTAGTAGAATACAAAGATTTATCTTTAACATTATTCCCAAATGTACACTTTGCTGGTGATGCTCTATCAGCTAGAGGTATTACAGTATCAGGAGCACACGGAATTTATATTGCAGAAAATTTAATAAAATAAAAATGTCAGAAACAAAGAAAATTAAAACTAAAGATAACTCTATAGTTTATTATATAAACGTAGATGGAAAAAACAAAATGCATAACTATGATGGTCCTGCTTATTTCCCTCAAGGTAATAAGCGTGCTGCTGAATACTATGTATTTGGAATTAAACATACTAAAGATCAATTTGATAGTATTAAAAAAGATGCTAACGGTGTTCCGTTCTATAAAACAGCAGCTGGTAAAGCAGCAGGAGCTAGAGTATAGTCAAAATAAAGATCGTACATTTACTGTATGAAATATCAACGAGTATACGAACACGAAGACACTACTGAGACTTGGACATTCGATACTGATAAGTTCAGAAATGGACCTATTAGTGTCGAAATCAAGTATAAAAATGGTGCTGATAAGCAGAAAAACTGGAATAAATTGGCTAAACAAGCTAGAGATGATAAGCGTAGTGCTCGTCAAATGAAAAAAATAAACGAAAGAAACAAATGAAAATTGGATTAGCAGGTACAATGAGTGTGGGTAAAACTACATTAGTTAAAGCACTATCTGAATTAGAGCGATTTAAAGACTATCATATTGCTACTGAACGTAGCAAATATCTTCGTGATTTAGGTATTCCATTAAATACAGATTCATCTATAAATGGTCAATTTGTATTTTTAGCAGAGCGTGCTAGTGAATTATTACGTGAAAATGTATTAACAGATAGAACTATTTGGGATGTTTGCGCATTTACATTCTCAGCAAAATCAATTGATTGGTTTGCTAAACGTTCTTTTGTTGAAGCTGCTATGCATCTTCGTGATCAATATGATATTGTATTTTATGTATCACCTGAAGGTGTGCCTATTGAAGATAATGGTGTGCGTACTATTGATGCTGAATATCGTAATAAAATTGATTGGGTTATTCGTGAATCATTGGAAGAATATAAACCTAAGAAATTAGTATATATTAAAGGTACAACTGAAGAACGTATCGCTACAATTTTACAAAACTTATAATATTTATATGCATAATAAAAACAAAATGAAAGTATCAGAACTACAAGAAATTATACGTAAAGTAATAAAAGACACCATAAACGAAGCAGATCTATCACCAGCTGATAAAACTGCTAAAGATGCCGAGATGAAAGCAATTGATGCTAAAATTAAAGCATTAAATGCTAAAAAAACAGATTTAGCATCTGGTAGAGAAGATATTACGGAAGACAATGTAAGCGAATTAGCTAACGTAGCTGTACGCTATGAATTAGCTCCTGATGTTAACGCTGCTGATTTTGCTGGTAAGAAAAATAGAATTATTACTGCTATGAAAGCTACAGAAGAACCAATGTCAAAAATTGATGTAGCTGGTGAGTTAGGATATGATAAGCAAAATCCAATCAATAAAGATTTTATGGAACTTGTTGCTGATGGCACAATTGTACAATCAGGTGGACAAGCAGCTCCTCGTTTAAATCGCCCAGCGGGTGAACCTGCTGCTACTGCTGCTGCAGATGATGAATTTGATTTCATTAAAGGTGATATGAGCGATGAAGAAATTGATGCTAGTTTTGCAAAAGCAGCTGCTGCTGGAGATGAAGAACCAGAAATTGGTGATGTTGAAAGAACATCTTCATCTGCACCAAAATTAACAGATGATGAATACGAAGCTTTTATGAAAGCTATTGACTTAGAACGTCGTTTAGCTGCTACAAAATCTAATATTTTAAAATTAAGAAAAGGTAGAAGTACAGCTGGTGATATTAGTGATAAACCATCAAGCGAATTACAACGTTTACGTGATTTAAAAGCATCATTAGAAAAACGTTTAGCTGATCTAGAATCAACCTCAGCATACTTAAGCCAACGTAACAAGTTATCTGGTAAAACCCCAGAAGAACCTAAGATTGATGATGTAGAAGATGAAGAACCAATAGACGAGTGGGCAGTTAGTAGAGCCCAATATTATGCAGGAATTAAAAAATAAAAATATGTTATTATTAAAAAAATGGTTACCAAAAATTATTGTTGTATTAGCAATCATAGCAATTGGTAGTGTATTATTCGAAAAATGCAGTAGTAATGTTGAACACAAAGCATTTTTATCTCAAATGGATAGCTTACATAAAGTAAACGATTCATTATTTGTTGAAATTAAAAAAGATGATGCTGCTATTGACTCATTAAATCATGTTAGTGAAGTTTTATCTGATAAATTATCACACCAAAAAACTAAAGTAATTAAAATTGTTGAATTTGTTGATGCATCTAAAGCAGCAATCGATACTTATACAGAACATGAATTAGTAAGCTCATTTAATAATCGTTACCCTAAAGATACAATTACAAACCCATTACCAGTAGCTCAACCAGTATTAATTAGTGCTGCTAAGGATTTAGTAGAATTGGATGGTGCTAAACAAATTATTGTATTAAAAGATAGTTCAATTCATACATTAGAAGCAAAAGTAACAGTTAAAGATAGTGTTATTAGCAAATACATTAGTAAAGAAGATAAGTTTAGATTAATCTTAACTAATAAAGATAAAGAAATTGCTGGTTGGGAAGGACAATATCAAAAATTAGAATTACAATATAACAAGTTAAAAGTTAAATCTAAATTCCAACGTATAGGAAGCTATATAGTAATTGGTGGATTAGGTTACTTAATGTTAGCAAAATAAACCCCACGCCCCCATACATAGTTAAGGCTCAATCGTAAGGTTGGGCCTTTCTTATATATTTATATACATGAGTCAAGCAAATATAAAAGAAATAATTAAACAGGAGTACATCAAATGTGCTACAGATCCTGTACATTTCTTTAGAAAATACTGTTATATTACTCACCCTGTAAAAGGTAGAGTATTGTTTCATTTATATCCATTCCAAGAGGATGTATTAAATGATCTTAGAAATAACAGATTTAGTATTATAAATAAATCAAGACAGTTAGGTATCTCTACTTTATCAGCAGGGTTTGCTTTATGGACAATGTTATTTAATAAAGACAAAACTGTGTTGTGTATTGCAACAAAACAAGAAACAGCTAAAGGAATGGTAGAGAAAGTACAATTTATGTACAATTCACTACCTACTTGGTTAAGAGGTAATCAAAAACCAATATCTGATAATAAACTCTCACTAAAATTAGCCAATAACTCTCAGATAGTTGCTACATCAGCTGCATCAGATGCAGGTAGATCGTACGCCGTTTCATTACTTATTGTGGATGAGGCTGCGTTTATTGAAGGAATTGATAGAATCTATACGAGTATTAAACCAACTATTGCAACGGGTGGTGGAATTATAGCATTATCCTCTCCAAATGGAGTAGGTAACTGGTTTCATAGAATGTATAGTGAAGCTGAGATTGGAAAGAATGAATTTAAAGCAATCAAATTAAGATGGGATTTGCATCCCGATAGAGATGAAAAGTGGGAACAAACCGAGCGTGCAAATATGTCACCTCGTGAATTTGCCCAAGAATATGATTGCGACTTTTTAGGATCTGGTAACTCAGTTGTTGAACCTGATTTATTATCTTTTTATGAAGAAACTTTTATACAAGAGCCTGTTGAGCGTCGCTTCATGGGTGGTGATTTTTGGATTTGGCAGTATCCTGATTATACTAAGCAGTATTTGGTTTGCGCTGACGTTGCTCGCGGAGATGGCTCGGATTACTCAGCGTTTCACGTTATCGATGCTACCACGTGTGAACAAGTGGCTGAATATAAATCACAAGTGGATACTCGTACTTATGGCAATATGCTTGTTTCTGTTGCTACTGAATACAATAATGCTTTACTTGTGGTTGAGAACGCTAATATTGGATGGGATGTCGTTAATACAATAATTGAAAAAGGATATCCTAAAATGTACTATTCACCTAGAGCATATGGTGATTTAAGTATGGATAAGTGGTTAAATAAAATGGAATCTGAACAAACAGTTCCTGGATTCACCACATCAGCTAAGACAAGACCACTTGTTATCTCAAAAATGGAGTCGTATATTCGAGAAAAGGCATTTGTATTTCGTTCTAAACGTTTATTAGAAGAATTACGTGTATTCATATGGATGCATGGTAAAGCTCAAGCACAGAACGGATATAATGATGACTTAGTAATGGCATTAGGAATGGGATTATTTACTCGTGACACTGCGATG
>Ga0315900_10012728_pt1 | contig 10297 bp, 14 predicted proteins | sample LakEriMetagenome_FD_203521 | JGI IMG/M metagenome (GOLD analysis project Ga0315900, IMG submission 203521) | Freshwater fungal communities from buoy surface, Lake Erie, Ohio, United States - Buoy 12 MA114 | ecosystem: Environmental > Aquatic > Freshwater > Lake > Lake biofilm | place: USA: Lake...
AAAAGATATTTACTTTAAGTATATAAAATTAGTATCGGGGGATAATATTGTTTGTACAACAACCGATAATTGCGAGAACGTTTATAAACAAAAGACTATATCTGTTACTGATCCTGTTGTTCTAAATCCTATTAGAATTCCAAAAGGTGATGTGCTTGTAGAATCTTATGTTATGTACCCTTGGTTTAGTTTTTCAGAAGAAATTGAATATAAGATACCGACAAGTCAAGTTGTATTGGTTGTTAACATAAAAGATAATCTGAAAAAGAATTATCTTAGATACTTAGCAATGCAAGACAATGATGACGACATTACAGACGGCGATCTTTTTGTAGATGACGATGAAGATGAAATTGATGAATTTTTGAATGAAATGGGAGAAGAAAATGAAAACAACGAAAACGGTGGAACCGATGGTTTTGGAAGTACAAGAACCATCCACTAGTCCTCCAGAAGCATCTCATTATGTAGATAATAAGAAGTTTTTGGCAGCACTTATAGAATATAAGAAAAGTATAGATGTTGCAAAATCCGAAGGCAAGAGTATACCGCAAGTACCAAGGTATATAGGTGAATGCTTTATTAAGATTGCTACACATCTATCATATAAATCTAATTTTATTAATTATACATTTAAAGATGATATGATTTCAGATGGGATCGAAAACTGTTTGACAGCAGCTACTAAATTTGATCCTGAAAAATCTTCTAATCCTTTTGCGTACTATACTCAAATTATTTACTTTGCTTTTATTCGCCGAATCCAAAAAGAGAAAAAACATCAGGCAACTAAATATAAAATTATTGAAAATTTAGATATGGATGCTATTATGCAGAACGGAGACGATTCTGAAGCAAGCAGACAATTAATTGATTATTTGAAAAAGCAATTAGATACAATAGATCCCGAAAAACGGGAAACTCCAGCACAAACCAAAACCCGCAAGAAAAAAGCAGCTTCGGCCGAATTGGACAATGATATTATTGACTTCATGGGCTAATTATATTATAATTCATTATGAATAAAAAATCTACCAACAAAATTAAAATCGCAGAGTTGTTCTACAGTATACAGGGCGAAGGTCGCTTTATGGGTGTGCCTTCTGTATTCTTAAGAACATTTGGATGCAACTTTACTTGCGGCGGCTTTGGCATGCCTAAGGGAGAACAAAGCAATGAAAGAAATGTTATTGCAATCAATTCAGAAAATTACAAATCGTATAATGATTTGCCTTTGGTTAGTACTGGATGCGATTCTTATGCTAGTTGGGATGTTAGGTTTAAGCATCTTAGCCCTGTTCTATCTGTTGATGAAATTGCCAACAATATTGTTAGTACGCTACCTCACAAGGAATGGAAAGACGAACATCTGGTAATTACTGGAGGTGAACCTTTATTGGGTTGGCAACGAGCTTATCCTGAATTATTAGAACATAAACTAATGAAGAATCTTAGAGAGATAACATTTGAAACAAATGGTACTCAAGAATTGTCTCCAGAATTTCATGACTATTTGTTTGAAGAGTGGACAAGGTTCGGTAGGATTTATGACAAGCTAACATTTTCAGTATCTCCTAAGTTGTCAGTGTCAGGTGAAAAATGGGAAGAAGCTATTTGCCCGGACATTGTTAAGTCTTACGAACTGATTGGTTATACCTATCTTAAGTTTGTAGTTGCAACTAAAGAAGATGCTGAAGAAGCAGAACAAGCAGTTAACGAATACAGAAAAGCAGGATTCGGTGGACCTGTTTATTTGATGCCGGTAGGCGGCGTCGAATCTGTTTATACTATGAATGCCAAAAATGTAGCGTTATTGGCAATGGAAAAAGGCTGGAGATATTCCGATAGACTCCAAATTCCTCTATTTAAAAATGCCTGGGGAACATAAATAATTATGCTACATAAAGGTAGCAAATTTCAATCATCATATCCGTGTAAGGAAGGATTCAAAAATGTCATACAACAAAACAAAAACTGACCCTGAACTTGGTCTAAAGGTTCATCAACATTTAGTTTACATGGGTGTAGAAACACCTACATTTCAAACATCAATGGATCGCAAAGATAAGATTGCTGAGATTGAAAAATCCTTCAGTCATATCATGCAAGTCTTAGGACTTGATCTAGATGATGATAGTCTTATGGAAACACCTAAGCGTGTTGCCAAGATGTATGTTAACGAAATCTTTTGGGGACTCGATTATGAGGCATTTCCAAAATGCACAACCGTTGACAATAAGATGAAGTATAACGAAATGGTATGTGAGCGTAATATTAATGTTCAATCCAATTGTGAGCACCACTTTGTAGTTATTGATGGCTTGGCAACTGTAGCATATGTGCCAAAAGATAGAGTTTTAGGTCTGTCTAAAATTAATCGTATTGTAGAATACTTCTCAAAGCGTCCACAGATTCAAGAACGATTGACGGAACAAGTTTTTCATACTTTACAATTCATTCTCGATACTGAAGATGTAGCTGTAATGATTGATGCACAGCATTACTGTGTTAAATCACGAGGCGTTGAAGATACAGGTAGCTCTACAGTTACAGTAAGACTGGGCGGAGGTTTTAAAACAGATCCATCTGCTAGAAATGAATTTTTAAGTATTGCTCGTATGTGCAAAAAATGAAACCTACAATTGCACTCTTTGTAAATGATCCAAAGTGTTCGGTGCAATCTAGTAATGGTATTGTTAAGTCTTTAGAAGACCATTATCATTTTAAGTTATTTTCCAAAAATACGCTTGAAGATAATTTTTTTGAAGATGTAGATTTAATTGCCGTTCCTGGGGGATTCGGTGATGCTTCGTCGTATAAAAATCTATTTAAATATAACTCCAAAGCTGTAAAAAAATTTATTAAACACGGCGGAAAATATTTAGGTATTTGTATGGGTGCTTATTGGGCAGGTAAACATTATCTAAATATATTAGAAGATATTGACACTGTACAATATATCAAAAGACCTAATGCCGATACAAAAAGACCACACGCAAAAGCAATCGATGTAAAGTGGAAAGACAAAAGTATGAAAATGTTTTTCTATGACGGATGCTCTATTGTAGGCGATAAAAGAAAATTTCAAACAATTTCAACTTATGCCAATGGTGATCCCATGGCAATTATTAAAAATAATATTGGATTAATTGGGTGCCATCCTGAGAGCCAAAGATTTTGGTATGATGATTATAGTTGGATGAAGAAACATTGGCACCACGGGGAACATAACAAATTGTTGCTTGAGTTTGTTAACGAATTAATGGAAAAATAAAATGACAGTAAATGTAATGGTTGACTTGGAAACAATGTCTACAAGATCAAATGCAGCTATCTGCTCTATTGGTGCAGTTAAATGGGAAGGCGATAAAATTCTAGATAAATTTTATTGCACAATAGATATCAAATCTTGTAAAGATGCAGGTATGCATATTTCAAAAGACACTGTTAAATGGTGGTCGGAGCAAAACAAAGAAGCTCTGCGAGAACTAACCAAGAATAATATTCCATTATATGAAGCATTGGATAAGTTTAGAGATTGGTTCGGCCCCAAGTCATTACCTATTTGGGGCAACGGAGCAGTCTTCGATAACACAATCTTATCTAATGCATATTTTATTACAGACCAAGAACCTCCTTGGAAATGTTGGGATGATCGTTGCTATAGAACTTTAAAAAGTATTTTCAATTGGATACCTGCAGATAAACGAGAAGGTGTTTATCATAATGCGCTTGACGATGCTATTTTTCAAACTAAGCATGCTATTAAAATTTTAGGACCAGATTACAAATGACAGATGTTGAAGCAAAAATGACGGAATTAATTCAGCCTATTGACAAACAAATTTATATGTGCAATGATACAAATGAATTGCTTATGTTAAATTGTGCTATGCTACAAAGAGTCAGAGAAATATTTGACTTAGTTGTAGGTGAAGAAGGTCGTAAAAAATTTTTTAGTAATTTGAAATGAAGACATATAAAAAACGTATTGCATTTTGTTTAAGTGACCAACACACTATTCCGCATGGTGGTCTCGGTCAATTCGCAAAATCGTTTATTGAGAATTTTGTACCATTGGGCTATAAGGTAGATATCATATCTGATAAACCTACATCTAATGCAGAATTTAAAGAGTATCTAGAATCTCAAGGCGCAAGCTTCGTTTATCCTTCAGAGGTTCGACCATATAGTTCGCATACAAAAACATTCATGTTTGAGGATTCTTATAACTTTGAAAAGATGAGTAATTTTAGAGATGCTATGATGAAAGCTTTAAATACTAATCTTTATGATATTATTATTTGTAATACGTTGGAATCCTTTCCCGGCATCTATGCTCTAAACATTCATAAATCTATTCAAGTCATTTACTATACTCATAACGAGAGTATGGTGTTCTTAGATGACAGAACATGGAAGAATGAATTTACAGAATCATTTAATGAATTGTTTAATGCCTTGATGAAAGTAAAAGGCATTACTATTGGTACACAAACACTAAGAAATAATAATGAACTTCGAGCACAAGGTATAACTAACTCTTATGAGCTTCCGATTCCAATGACAGAAAAAACATTGTTGGAAGAACATAATAAACCTAGAGAAGGTGTATTGTGGATTGGTCGTTGGGAGCCTAGAAAAAATCCTGAGGAGTTTATTCGGGTAATTAAAGAAACAGGATTACCTGCAAAAGTAATTACTAATACCAATGGCGCCAAAAAATTTGAAGAAGCACTAAAAGCAATCGGCGCTAAATATGAGATAAAGATTGGCGTATATGGTAAAGAAAAAGTTGACTTTATAACAAGTGCCCGAGTTGCATATAATCCTGCAATCAGAGAAAGTTTTGGTTTAGCATTTTATGAATGTATGGGACAGTTACCTACCGTTGCTATAAAGGGTATGTCCTGGTTAGATAATTTTAGTAACCAATGGTATTTCTGTGAGGATAAGAAAAATATTCCAAAATTGATTTTAAAACTATACGAAGACTTTGCAGATTCAAGAGTTTGGTATAGTAAATCCCCTTTGGATTCTATTGTAGCAGAGCATGCCGAAGGCATACAGGCATGGATAGATATTTTTGAATCATTCAAACCCGTAGAATCAAATTCTGTTAGAGCAACAATTAATGAATATTCGGAAATTGAATATGCCGAATTTATTAAAATTTTAAATAGGAAAGATTTGTCTATAGATGATGTCAAATCTGTATTGACAAACAAGTACAAATATAATATAATTTATACTGATACGAGCACATACCTATACAAAGACCCAAATTTTGTGCCAAAAGAAAAAGAGATAAACAACTTAGAAAGCTTATTCGGATGAGTAGAATTTTAGAATATGTTATATCAGGTCCAGCATATCTTCGTTTAGGCGCAGAACAATGTAATGACCCTGAGGTGTTGCAGATGATTCTCGATATGATTAATCATACTGTACACAATAAAAACAATCATCAGTTTTCATTATTATATAATGGTTTTACTGAAAAGAACTTTGGTAAAAAGCTACAGAAGTTTAGACCCGCAATTAAAAACATTCATGCAGACTCAGGTGGTTTGCAGATTATTACTCGTGGTCTACAAAATACTCCTGAGACTAGAGCAAAGGTTTTTGAAAATCAAGGCACATATGCGGATATTGGTATGGCATTTGATGAAATTCCTGTTAAGTCTACATCCGCAAGTGGCACATCTGCAAAGATTGATACTAAGCGTAGATATGTAGATATAGAGAATTTTGAGTCTTATGCTAGACAAACAGGTAAGAACGTTAAAGATCAGATTGTTAAGTTTGATTCATTGAATAGTAAATGTAGACCATTTGTTATTCTTCAAGGTTCAGGTGCAGACACATATGCACAATGGGCAGAATGTATGTTGGATGAGATTCCAAAAGAATTACACCATCGCATTGGCGGTGTTGCTATGGGGTCAGCTGCTCTAGGTATGGGACCACTTGAAGATGTTAAACGAGCATTTTATGTTACATCGGTTCCATTTGAAAGACCATTTCATTTACACGTCTTGGGTGTTGGTGCCCTTAAGCGTATTTTGCCATATCTGTTATTTAGTCAAACTGGTCTATATAAAGATATAGATATTTCTTATGACTCTACAACACATTCTATGTCATTAGATAATGGTTTGTTCTATTTTTCACACTGTAAGAAAAATGGCGCAGGTGATTATGGTGGTTCTTCAGTTAAAATGGGAAGACCATATTCTAACATCTATAGAACAGTTACAGAAGAAATTAATAATGTATGTGGCACCTCATATGAACCTGAAGAATACCATAAGCTAATGAATATTGCTGTTGGTGAATATTTAGAAAAAGGTGGCAAGTTCATTGATATTATGCGAGCACGTCTAGGATTTATCTTGACCAATGTTCATAATTTTACAATGGATGTATCTGAACTAATGAACTCTAAAGAAAACTTCTTAAGATTCTGTAGAGACAAAGGTTGTGAGAATGAATATTCTACATTGTTTGATGTTAAGAACAACGATGATTTCCTACATTGGGAAAAACACGTTGGTAGATTTATGGACTCGGAGCCAGTTAATTCTGTAGCTCCATCTTCACTTGAGGATTTATTTGCATGAAGAATAAAAGTTATATTTGGGTGACCTTTCAAAAAGAAGGCATTCATAAGTATCCGCAGGCAGCGACCGATCCAAAATTGGCAACAGGCGATTGGCTAGATGTTTCCTTTTTAGGTACACCTCATAGACATATATTTCATTTCCGAGTAGAGATGGAAGTATTTCACGATGATCGAGATGTAGAGTTTATCCAAGCTAAACGTATTATGGAACGCTGGTATAATGACGGGACATTGCAATTGGATTATAAATCTTGCGAAATGATGGCAAGAGAATTATATGCCAAATGTGTTGCACAATGGCCAGAACGGTGTTATAATATAGAAGTATCCGAAGATGGTGAAAATGGTTGTAGACTTATTTTTGAGGAATAATAATGGCTAAGTTATTTTATATGGGATTGGAACCCTATGAAGGTCGATATACATTGCAATTAGAGCAATGGAATGAAGCGGCATTTAAACGTCGAGGTATTGACTATGAGATTATTCGAGGCGAGACTTTGGATAACGATAAAGCAATTGTAACAGGACAAGTCCTTGATGCACATGGTCGTAGTTATTATTCTTTAACACAGATGGCAAATCTTATTACGAAGATGAAAGCGGGTGAAATTGGATTCGAAGATAAAATTTTCTTCGAGGATATGTTTACTCCTGGTATTGAATCTTTGCCTTATATTATGGATCAGGTAGAATGGGATTATAGACCGCAGGTTTATGTTCGTTGTCTCGCACAAACTATTGACCCCGATGATTTCCTTCATGTCCATATGATGAATCGATGGATGGCACTATATGAAAAGATGACTGTAGAGTTTGCTACTGTTCTTGCCTCAAATGAAGAGATGGTTGCCCACATGAAAATTGCAGGTTGGGAAGCACCAATCTATAATATTTCTGGCTTAGCATTTGATGCAGATGAAGTGCGAAGTAGAGTAACTGGAATTAAATCATTCAATGAACGCAAACGTCGTGTGGTTTTTGCTGCAAGGTTCGATCAAGAAAAACAACCTGGCTTCTTTATGGACTTGATTGAAGAGTATAGCAAAAACAATCCAGATGTAGAGTTTGCAGTATTGTCAGGCGGACCTTTACGAAGCAACGACGAACAATATCTTGACCGAGCAAAAGAATTAGAAAAGACACACAACTTTAAGATTTACGAAAACCTTAAAAAGAATGAATACTATTCCTTGCTTGCAGATTCAAGAGTATTATTTAATTGTGCTTTACAAGATTGGGTTAGCAACACAGCGTCAGAAGCAGATGCTTTAGGTACAAATTGTTTGTATCCTGCATATCGTTCATTCCCCGAAACATTTGCTAATGATAGCGAGTGTTTGTATATCCCTTGGTCTATGGAAGATGCTATTGCGAAATTAGATCGTTTAATGGTAACACCTAGAAAAAGAATGGGTGAATTATCTAAATGGACATCTGGTACTATTGATAGATGTTTAGACATTATGTTCACAGATATGAATAACGATTCAGCTGCTCCTTGGTACAGAGGTAATTATGATTACAGAAACTTCACAAAAGAATCAAAATATTAAAACAGTTGTAGTTACAGGTGCCGCAGGTTTTATTGGCGGCGCTATTTGTATTGAACTAAAGAAACAGGGTTATCGGGTTATCGGCATTGATCGCAGAAAACAAGACCATCTAATACCATATTATGATATGTTCATACAAGATGACTTTATTAGTTATGGATCATTCAATGTAATTAATCATTCTAAACCACATGCAGTAATTCATTGTGCAGGTACAAGTTTAGTTGGCCCTAGTGTAATTGATCCTGCAGAATATTATGATAATAATGTTTCTAAGACATCTCAGTATCTAAGACATATTAAAGACAATTCACCTGCTACTAAATTTATCTTTAGTAGCAGCGCATCTGTTTATGGTTCTCCTGATAGTGCTGTAGTATTTGAGGGTTCAAAAACAGAACCTATTTCTCCATATGGAGAATCTAAACTAATGACAGAAAAAATGTTATATTGGTTTAATAAATCATATGGTATGGATTATGTAGCATTTAGATATTTCAATGCTTGTGGCGCAGTCGAAGGCGGGCTACATGGACAAGAACCAGATGCTACACATATCTTTGCTAGAATTTTTGAGGCTGCTATAACTGGTAATGATTTTACATTAAATGGTGCAACCTTTCCCACAGCTGATGGAACTTGTGTTAGAGATTACATTCATGTTACCGATATTGCCAAAGCACACATCTTAGCTATTGAGGAAAATATCAAAGGGATATATAATATAGGATCAGTAAAAGGTTATTCTAATTTAGAAATTTTTAACAAGGTTGAAGATTTTTTGATAGAAGAAGAACTGATTCATTTCGGAATGGTTATGCATATTGAAAAACCCAGAGACGGCGACCCTGCAATGTTGGTTGCTAATTCTGACAAATTAAAAAATGAATCTTCTTGGAAGCCAGAGAAAGATATTGACTCAATCATTAATGATTTAAACAGTTGGTATCAATCTAAGACATTCAAGCAATTAACAAAGAGGTCTCCGGCATTCACCCCTCTCTAAATATTCTGCATGTCATCAAACTTACTCAAGGAGGCAAGAGATGGCAAAATATATCTCAACAAAAACTTATAAACAAATAGGACCCGTAGCATACAGACAATGGAGAGCAGATAGTCACTGCAATCTAATTCATGGTTATGCTTTATCTTTTCATTTTGAATTCGAGTGTGATACTTTAGATGCTCGCAATTGGTGCATGGATTTTGGTGGATTGAAAGATCTAAAAAATAATCTAGAAGATTGGTTTGACCATACATTGCTTGTAGCACAAGATGATCCTAAGCGTGAAGAACTATTGCACTTAGGTAAAATTGGTCTTGCTAAAATTACAGAAGTTGAAAAGACAGGCTGTGAAGGTATTGCAGACTTTTTATATGAATATGTAAATACAATCTATTTGCCAATGTATGGTAAAACAGAAGCAGAACGTATCTGGTGTTGTAAAGTGGAAGTTCGTGAAACAGATTCAAATATGGCAATGCGAGTGGGACACAGAGAGGATAATGAGTTTGTGGATTCAAAATAAAGATGGTACGATAAAACTTCCTTTCGAGGAAGGATTGCTTGAATGGTTACAGAAACAGTATCCATATTCTAAATATCATATAGTGGAGTTACATAATGAAATGGCTTTTGAATTTTCTAGAGAAGCATGATCGCAAACGAATCATCATGGATCGTATTAACGATCAGCCATATCTAGAAAGATACTATTTATTCTTGAAGGATAGGAAGAAGTTTCCATTTAACATCTTCCTACATAAATTTTTAAAGAGTGATCCAGATGATGTTCATGATCATCCATGGCCCTATGCCACTTTAATTCTTAAAGGTGGTTACTATGAATGGATTCCTCAATTTAATGACAATTGTGAAAAAGTCGGAGAGATTGCAATGTGGAGAGGCCCTGGTCATTTTCGCACTTGTTCCGCAAACACATTCCATCGTATTGAACTAGATCCATCTGTCGAATGTTGGACATTGTTTATGCCTGGTCCTCATAAACGAGACTGGGGTTTCTTGGTTAAAAATAAATGGATTCATAACGAGGAATACCTGAAAGGCCGAGATGCAAAAAAGTAATTTGCTGAAAGGCCGCAATAGTTTTGA
>Ga0315900_10012729_pt1 | contig 10297 bp, 7 predicted proteins | sample LakEriMetagenome_FD_203521 | JGI IMG/M metagenome (GOLD analysis project Ga0315900, IMG submission 203521) | Freshwater fungal communities from buoy surface, Lake Erie, Ohio, United States - Buoy 12 MA114 | ecosystem: Environmental > Aquatic > Freshwater > Lake > Lake biofilm | place: USA: Lake...
AATAGCGGCCGCCGTTGTAGGTGACCTTCAGGGGATGTTCGCCCTTCAGGCCCCAGCGCAGGATGTCGAGGGAATGAATGCCGTTGTTGCCGAGCTCGCCGTTGCCCCAGTGCCAGAGCCAGTGCCAGTCGTAGTGGGCAAACTTCTTCATGTCATGCTTCGGATCGTTCGGCACCGGGCCCTGCCAGAGGTTCCAGTCGAGGTCGGCGGAGGGCGGCAGGGCGAGCTGGCCGACGGCCTTGCGGGTGTTGTAATAGGTGGCGCGGCCATAACGAACGGTGCCGATGGCGCCGCCGTGCAGGGCGGCGATGGCCTCCTTCATCCAGGTGCGGCGCTGGTTGCCCATCTGCACCAGTTTGCCCGACTTTTTCATGGCGGCGACGAGCGCCTCGGCTTCGCCCGGGTTCTGGCTTCCGGGCTTTTCGACATAAACATGCTTGCCGGCTTGCAGGGCCAGGATGGCCATCGGGGTGTGCCAGAAGTTCGGCGTCGCGATGCACACGGCGTCCACGGACTTGTCCTCGAGGATTTTGCGGAAATCGCGCACACCCTGGCAGGAGGTGGCCTGCTTGTCCGCCACCACCTTCAGTCCCTTGTCGAGGCGGCCGGAGTCCGTCTCCGCCAGATAGGCGATCTCGACATCGGGCAGCGCCAGCAGGGCCTGGACATGTCCCATGCCGCGGCCGAGGGCGATGACGGCCACCTTCAGCTTGTTGCCAGCCTTGTCAGCGGCGCGCAGGCGGGTGGAGGAAAGGGCGGCTCCGAGGCCGAGAGCGGAGGTGCGGGAAATCAGGGTGCGGCGGTTCATGGCAACCCAGGGATCGGTGCCTGCACGCCTCTTTATCATCGCTAAAGTCGCCTCGTTTGATCTTTTCAGGATGATCCCGACGCAGACCGGCCTATCTGCCCGGGTGAAATGAAACTCGACCGTGTCATCGCCCGGCATCGTTCACTCGGCCGTTCTGAGGCGCATCGTTTGATCGCCGCGGGACGGGTGCGCCTGAACGGGGGCATCTGCACCTCGAACCAGGAGGAGGTGGACCGCTTCATGCAGGTGGAGCTGGAGGATGAAATCGTGCAGCAGGCCGAACGCGCCCTTTATCTGATGCTGAACAAGCCGCCCGGCGTGGTCAGCGCCACGCGTGATGCCGAACACAGGACGGTGATCGACCTGATCGACGATCCCGACCGCCACACGCTGCATATTGCCGGAAGGCTGGACCGCGGGTCCACAGGACTGCTCCTGCTCACCAATGACGGGCGCTGGTCGAAAGGGCTGATGGACGCCGCCTCCAAGGTCGCCAAGACCTACCTCGTTGAAGTCGACGCCGACATTTCAGCGGAAGCAGCGGAGCTGTTTGCCCGAGGCATGGAATTTCGCCCGGAAAACATCATCACGCTGCCTGCGGAACTGACCCTTCTGGGGCCGAGGAGGGCGCGAGTCATCCTCCACGAGGGCCGGCATCATCAGATCAAGCGCATGTTTGGCCGGGTCGGCTGCCTGGTCACGGCGCTGCATCGTGAAGCGGTGGGCGGACTGCACCTGCCGACGGACCTCAGCCCAGGCCATTGGCGCGCTCTCACGGCGGAGGAGAAACGGCTCGTGCAATGAGTCGGCGCGAGATTCGACCGCCCAAATCTCTTTCGTGGCGTTGCGGGCGGCAAAAGCCCTGCATAAAATAAGGTCCTGCCATGCCCACGCCTCCTTTTCACTACCAGCCCCTGCTTGAACTCGGCGCCGACGACACCGAATACCGTCTGCTGACCCAGGAACATGTCCGCGTGGAGAAGCTGGGCGACAAGGAGATGCTCGTGGTTGACCCGGAAGCCCTGACCCTGCTGGCCAACCAGGCCTTCCACGACATCAACTTCTTCCTTCGCCCGAAGCACCTGAAGCAGGTCGCCGCCATTCTGGACGACCCTGAGGCCAGCGAGAACGACCGCATGGTCGCCCTGACGATGTTGAAGAACGCCGACGTCGCCTCCGCCGGCCTGCTGCCCTTCTGCCAGGACACGGGGACCGCCATCATCATGGGCAAGAAAGGCCAGCAGGTCTGGACCGGCGGCGGCGATGAGGAGGCACTTTCGAAGGGCGTCTACCTCGCCTACACGGAGAACAACCTTCGTTATTCCCAGAACGCGGCGCTGAACATGTTCGACGAAAAGAACACGGGCACCAACCTGCCTGCTCAGCTCGATTTGTACGCCACCGACGGCGACGCCTACAAATTCCTGTTCATTGCCAAGGGCGGTGGTTCGGCCAACAAGGCCTTCCTGTATCAGGAGACGCGTGCCGTGCTCAATCCGAAGAGCATCGTGAAGTTCCTGACGGACAAGATGGTCACGCTCGGCACCGCAGCCTGTCCGCCCTACCACCTGACCTTCGTCATTGGCGGCACCTCGGCCGAGTCCACGATGAAACATGTCAAGTTGGCCTCGACGAAGTACTACGACAACCTGCCCACGACCGGCAACGAGCATGGCCGCGCCTTCCGTGATGTCGAGCTGGAGGCGCAGATGCTCCAGGCCGCCCGCGAGTGCGGCATCGGCGCCCAGTTTGGTGGGAAGTACTTTGCGCTCGACGTGCGCATCATCCGCCTGCCGCGTCACGGCGCGTCACTGCCCATCGGCATCGGCGTTTCCTGCTCCGCCGACCGTCAGGCGAAAGGCAAGATCACCCGCGACGGCGTGTTCATTGAGAAGCTCGAAACGAACCCGCTGCAATACATCCCCGAGGAGCTGCGCCACCGCAAAGACACCAACGCCGTCCGCATCGACACGAACCGCCCCATGGCCGAGATCCGCGCCGAGCTCAGCAAGTATCCCACCACCACGCGCCTCCTCATCAACGGCCCAATCATCGTCGCCCGCGACATCGCCCACGCGAAGCTCAAAGAGATGCTCGATGCCGGCAAACCGCTGCCCGATTACTTCAAAAACCACCCCGTCTATTACGCCGGCCCCGCCAAAACCCCCGCTGGCATGCCCAGCGGCAGCTTCGGCCCCACGACTGCGGGACGCATGGACAGCTACGTCGATCTCTTCCAGGCTCAAGGCGGCAGCATGGTCATGATTGCCAAAGGCAACCGTGGTCAGCAGGTCACGGACGCCTGCAAGAAGCACGGCGGCTTCTATCTGGGCAGCATCGGCGGCCCCGCCGCCATCCTCGCCAAGGAGAACATCAAGAAGGTCGAGGTCGTTGAGTTTCCCGAACTCGGCATGGAGGCCATCTGGAAGATCGAGGTGGAGGATTTCCCCGCGTTCATCCTGGTGGACGACAAGGGCAACGACTTCTTCCAAAGCGTCGGCCCGGGGTGCTCGGTGAAGCATTGAGGCGCTTTTTTTCTGTCGGTTGAACGAGGTGTTCGAGTCTGTTCAGCGGTGAACAGCATAGGAACTTGAGCTGTGCTCCACGATGCAGGCATCGTGGAGCATGGTTGATGGATGCGAGCCGGAGGCTCGAAAGAAATGAGCCGGTGGTGAAGGTCGCGGAGCGACCGGGAACCACCAGAAACGAAGGGCCCCAAGTTTCCGAATCTGGGACGCGCCCCGGCAGGGGCGCGAGAAGCGTGCGGATGTTCATCGGTGTTGTGAATCCGCAGACCCCGCGTGTCCTTCTCGCGCCCTTCCAGGGCGCGTCCCTGGTTTCGGTGATCGTCTTGCTTCGTGGATCCGGTGGTTCTCGCTCGCCAAGCCTCGCTTCACCACCGGCTTATTGCTCTCGTGCCTCCGGCACGCGGCTGCGGGTGGCGTCGGATCTCTGGGGGCGGCGTGGGATCCTTGTAGCAGGGCCTCCTGGGTTGTCCTTCTCGCGCCCTTCCAGGGCGCGTCCCTGGTTTCGGTGATCGTCTTGCCACATGGTTCCGGTGGTTCTCGCTCGCCAAGCCTCGCTTCACCACCGGCTTATTGCTCTCGTGCCTCCGGCACGCGGCTGCGGGTGATGTCGGACCTGTGGTGTGGGCTCTGGTGTTTCTTTGTTGCGTGCCTCCGGCACTGTTCACGGATTCAACATGAGCCTGTCGAAATTCAACGTTGCGGCTTGGTTTTGGATCTGAAGCCACCTCGCATGGCCTCGACGCATCTCTCGCTGCACTACCACATCGTGTTCAGCACCAAGAATCGGGAGCCCTGGCTCTCGCCGACCGATCGACATCGCGTTCATGAATACATGGGCGGGATCTTTCGTGGCTTGGGCGGCGTGGCGCATGCGGTAGGCGGAACGGGTGATCACATCCACATCGCCGCCGGTCTGCGGGCGACGCATTGTCTGGCGGACGTGATGCGGGAGGTGAAGAGTGAGTCTTCGCGTTGGATTCACGAGGAACTGCGGCTGGCGGGCTTTGCCTGGCAGGAGGGATATGGGGCCTTCACCTTTGCCGTCACAGACCTGGACTCAGTGCGGGCCTATGTGCTGAATCAGGAGGAGCATCATCGCCTGAGAACCTTTCAGGAGGAGTATGTGGCGATGCTGAAGCGCGGCCAGGTGTCGTATGAGGAGCATTTTTTGTGACAGTGGAGCATCTTCACGCACTCAAGCCGGAGGCTTGAAAGAGATGAGCCGGTGGTGAAGGTCGCGGAGCGACCGGGAACCACCGGAAACGAAGGGTCCCGCGTTTCCGAATCTGGGATGCGCCCCGGCAGGGGCGCGAGAAGCGTGCGGATGTTCATCGGTGTTGTGAATCCGCAGACTCCGCGTGTCCTTCTCGCGCCCTTCCAGGGCGCGCCCCTGGTTCCGGTGACCGTCTTGCCACATGGTTCCGGTGGTTCTCGCTCGCCAAGCCTCGCTTCACCACCGGCTCATTTCTCTCGTGCCTCCGGCACGTGTCCGCAGGTGGTTGCAACACACCACTCAAACCTGACGGCCGCTGTTTTTCTCCGTGAAGTCAAAGGAGCGGGGGCGTTCCTCGCGCAGGGGCGTGCGCCCGCCGCGTCGCCGACGAAACCCATCAAACGCGATGTCCGAGCCATCGACCTTCATTTGATAGACCATCTTCAGAAGCACGCCGAGCCTGCCTTTGGGAAACCCGCCCTTGCTGGCGAACCAACCAAGATACTCCGCCGGCAGGTCATAGATCGGCACGCCGTTGGGCGGGCAGAACTGCGGGCCGAATTTGCCGAACGGCATGTGCGTCCGCCCGATCTCCTCGAGATCGCGCCGCATTTGTTCGGCCAGGTCGTCCACGTGTCGGTTCAGGGCACCGGGTTGGCCTTGCTGCCCAGGCACCAGAGGGATTTCTCGGTGCGGACATACAGGCGGCCTTCGCCGATGGCCGGGCTGGCGTTGATCGGCGCGTCCAGCTTGGTGGCGCTGAGCTGCTCAAACTTGTCCCCGGCCTTGATGACGATCAGGTCGCCCTGCTGGCTGCCGGCGAAGAACTTTCCGTCGCCCGCCACCGGGCTGCTGAAGAACTTGCTGCTGCCGGCGCTGCCGTTGACGCGCTCCTCATAGAGCTGCTTGCCGGACTTGAAGTCCACCACCTTCAGGATGCCGCCGTCGCCGAGCAGGTACAGCAGTCCGTCCATGACGAGAGGCGAGGGCACATAAGGCAGGCCCTTGCTGAATTCGAAGGGCACGGGCTTCGGCTCGGCGCCGCTCACGTCCAGGGCGGCGAACTCCTTTACGCCGCCGCCGGTGCCGAAGGTGCAGAAGTAGCGGTCGCCATCGAGCACTCCGGAGCCCAGGCTGCGCTGGTTGTAGCCGGGGTTGTGCTGCCAGTTCTTTTTGCCGGTTGCAGGGTCAATGCCCATGACGCCGCTGGCGTTGTTGGTGCAGATGACCTCGTTTTTCCCATCCGCACGCTTGTGGACGACGGGGGTGGAGAAGGTGTTGAGGCAGTTCGGCAGCTCGGTCTTCCAAACCTGCTTTCCAGTCTTGGCGTCGAGACCGACGATGCAGGCCTTCCAGGCCTGCTGCACCGGGTCCTCGGTGTAAACCTTGCCGTCGCGCTGCCAGTCGAACTCGCTGCGCACGATCATGACGCCATCGACGACCACCGGGGAGATGCCGGTGCCGTGTTCATGGATGTAGTCCGCCACATGGTCGTTGCGCCAGAGCAGCTTGCCGGTGTGATCCAGCGCCAGCGCCTGGATGGTGTTGCCCGTGCACCAGTTGATGTAGATGCGCTCGGCGTCGATGAAGGGCGAGCTGCTCGCAAAGCTGTTGAAGTTGTGTTTCTTGTGCTCGGTGAAGCTTTCCTCATGGCGCCAGGCCTCCGAGCCGTCCTTGGCGTTGAGCATGATGACAGCGCGCTTGCCGGGGCCGGTCTCAGCGGTCACCAACACTTTGTCCTGCCACAGCGCCGGCGAGGACCAGCCCTTGCCCAGCTCGACCTTCCACACCGTGGTTTCCGGACTCACCCGTTCCGGCAGGCCCGTGGTCTGCGCCACACCGCTGCCGTTGGGTCCGCGAAACCGGCTCCAGTCCGTGGCGGCGGAGGCGGCGGTGGCCAGGAAAAGCAGGAGGCAGGAGGTGAGGGGGAGTTTCATGGGGCAGGTGAATAGAGCCGCCTGAATCGTCCGCCACCAGGCCTTTCTTGCGGATCATTTCCGCCATCGGCCCGCCCCGGAGGCCCCCCGTCTTGCGCTCCTTCCGTGCTTGAACCTTTGACCGCCCGCCTCTTCCGGCTACCCTCGCCCTCCTTTTTCCCTGATCATGAGCGCCGAGACCCCTGCCAAAAAGAACTACAAAGACTCTGTTCGCCTGCCGAAGACCGACTTCCCGATGAAGGCGGATCTCGTGGCGCGCGAACCCCAGCGTCTGGCCAAATGGGAGGCTTCCGGCCTGTATCAGCGCATTATGAAACAGGCCGCCGGGCGTCCGAAGTTCATCCTGCATGACGGCCCGCCCTTTGCCAACGGCGACGTCCACATGGGCACCGCCCTCAACAAGGTGCTCAAGGACCTGATCGTGAAGTCGAAGACCATGGCTGGATTCCACGCCCCCTACATCCCCGGCTGGGACTGCCATGGCCTGCCCATCGAATTCAAGGTCGTGAAGGAGGCCAAAGACCTCGCCCCTGCGGAAATCCGCACCCGCTCCGAGGCCTACGCCCGCAAGTTCATCGACATCCAGCGCCAGTCCTTCAAGCGTCTCGGCGTTTTCGGCGACTGGGAGAACCCCTATCTCACGCTCGCGCCCTCCTATGAGGCCGACATCATGCGCACCTTCGCGAAGTTCCTCGAAAAGGGCCTTGTCTATCGTGCCAAGCGCCCCGTGCTCTGGAGCTTCGGCGCCCAGACCGCCCTGGCCGAGGCCGAGGTGGAGTACAAGGAGAAGACCTCCCCGGCCATCTACGTTCCCTTCGCCCTGATCAATCCGCCGCCCGGCCTGGAAGGCGCCCACCTGGTCATCTGGACCACCACGCCCTGGACCCTGCCCGCCAACCTTGGCATCGCCCTGCACCCCGAGTTTGACTACGTCAGCGGCTCCTTCACCCATGCGGAGAAGGGCCACAGCCTGAAGCTGATCATCGCCACCTCCCGCCTTGAGGCCTTCCAGAAGGAAACCGGCTACGTGCTCGACACCATGCACGCCCCCGAAAAGTTCAAGGGCAGCCTGCTCAATGGCGCCGAGGCGCAGCACCCCTTCCTTCCGCGCGGCTCGAAGATCATCAACGCGCTGTTTGTCACCGACGACACCGGCACCGGCGCCGTCCACATGGCCCCCGGCCACGGCACGGACGACTACATCGCCGGACGCGAGCACGGACTGGAGATCCTCTCGCCCGTCGATGACGCCGGTTGTTATACTGCCGAGTGCGGCCTGCCGGACTTCGTCGGCAAACACGTCTTCAAGAGCAACGAGGGCATCATCGAGATCCTTCAGGCCAAGGGCGCCCTGCTTGGCAACACGCCGTATGTTCATCAATACCCGCACTGCTGGCGCTCCAAGACGCCCATCATCTTCCGCGCCGTCGAGCAGTTCTTCATCCGCATCAGCGACTTCCGCGCCGACGCCCTGAAGGCCATCGACACGGTCAACTGGCTGCCCGCCTGGGGCCGCAACCGCATCTATGGCACCGTCGAAAGCCGCCCGGACTGGTGCATCAGCCGCCAGCGCACCTGGGGCGTGCCGCTGCCTGTCTTTTACGACGCCAATGGCCAGGCCATCATGGATGCCGCCATCTCCCACAAGGTCGCCGACGCCGTCGAGAAGCACGGCACCAACCTCTGGTTTGAAAAGGACGACGCTTTCTGGAGCGACCTCGTCGGCCTGCCCGCCGGCTGCCGCCGCTGCAAGGACACGCTCGATGTCTGGATCGACTCCGGCTCGTCCTCCGTCGCCGTTCTCGACCGTCATCCCGAGCTGCACTGTCCCGCCGATGTGTACATCGAGGGCACCGACCAGCACCGCGGCTGGTTCCAGAGCAGCCTCATGGTCAGCGTCGCCGTGCGCGGCGCCGCGCCTTACAAGACCGTCATCACCAACGGATTCGTCGTCGACACCAGCGGCAAGAAGATCAGCAAGAGCGACCAGGGCAGCGACAAGGCCGCCAAGCCGATGACCGCCGACCACTACTACAACAAGTATGGCGGCGACATGGTGCGTCTCTGGGCCGCCAGCGTTGACTATCAGAACGACGTGCCCTTTAGCGAGGAGCTCTTCCAGCAGACCGGAGAATCCTACCGCCGCATCCGCAACACCTTCCGCGTCCTGCTCGGCAACCTGCATGACGCCCCCAAGACCCGTTCCTCATCCACAGATGTAAAGAATTTCGCAGATAATACCTCGGAAGAAAAATCTGTGTCATCTGTGGATCCAACCTTGCCGTCTTTCACCTTGGTGGATCGCTGGATCCTCGAGCGTCTGCACGTCATCACCAGCGAATGCCTGGCCGCCTTCGCCGCCTACGAGTTCCGCAAGGTCATCAGCACGATCACCCAGTTTGTCTCCGGCGACCTCTCCGCGCTCTACATCGACATCACCAAGGACCGGATGTACTGCGACGCCGGCAACAGCCCGCGTCGTCGTGCCACCCAGGCCGCCATCCGTGAGGTCACCGAGACCCTGGTGAAGCTGCTCGCCCCCGTCCTTGCCTACACCGCCGACGAAACCTGGGAGTTCCTCGGCCATGCCGACAGCGTCCATCTGGAAGCCTTCCCGCAGCCCAACCCCGCCTTTGCCGGCACCGAGGCCACCGCCGCCGTCGAGGACCTGCTCAAGGCCCGTGCTGTCATCCAGCAGGCCATCGAGGCCGCCCGCCAGGCCAAGCTCATCGGCTCCAATCTCGAGGCCACCGTGCAGCTCACCCTGCCCGAGGCCGGCTTCCAGCACGCCGTGTTCAGCGACGTGCCCGCCCTTCAGGAGTTCTTCATCCTCAGCGAGCTTCACCTCTCCAGGGGAGCCGAGCTCGCCGCGAAGGTGGAGGTCTGCCAGAACCCCAAATGCGAACGCTGCTGGCGCCTGCTGCCGGATGTCGGAACCCACGCCGAGCACCCGACGCTCTGCGGACGGTGCGTGGAGGCGGTTTCGTAGAATCGAGCGGCATCGAATTCTCCGTCCCCGCCTAACCAAATTCACACCATTTATTTCTTCATCCTGCCCTCATGCAGCATGTTCTCATCATTCACGAGGTTGAATCCTACCCGGCTTGGAAGGCCGTGTTCGATCAGGCGGCGGGCATCCGGAAAAGCGCCGGTGAAATCAGCTATCAGCTGCTGCGTCACGACCAGGACGCGAACAACATCGTGCACTTTTCCGAGTGGTCCTCACTGGAGAACGCCCGGCGTTTTTTTGAATCTCCTGAGCTGGTCGAGATCCGGAAAAAGGCGGGCGTCAAGGCCCCTGATTTCATCTATCTTCAAGAGCTGGAGCGAGGCGTTTTGTAGAGGGCGTTGGGGTGCTCACGGGCATCATCCAACAAGGCTGCCCTTTTAAGACGATGTGACTCCCCAAGCCCAAGGGGCTTGCGTCATGCAGCCCAGGAGTGCCGAGCGAAGCGAGTGCTCTCCTGGGTGCCCTCACGTTGGCGGCTTGGTTCAAGCATGAACCCCGTTGGGGTTCCGTCATGCGGGGTGTGCTGGGGTGACGCAGCATTCTTGACCTCCTTTGACGGGACCCCTGTGGGGTCCGCTGGGTGAATTCGCGGGGGTTGGCGTGTTACCCAGGAGAGGCCGCTGCGCGTCCACTCCTGGGCTGCATGGCGCGACCCCGTCGGGGTCGGGAAAAGTCGTCATGAGCTTCAGCTTGAGACCGTGTGGGAGGCCTTTGACGGCGCTGGCTTTGATCGAGGGCTGTGGCGGGCTGAAGCCCATCACGACTTTGCGAGGCCGCTGTGCGTCCACTCCTGGGCTGCAT
>Ga0315900_10012731_pt1 | contig 10297 bp, 15 predicted proteins | sample LakEriMetagenome_FD_203521 | JGI IMG/M metagenome (GOLD analysis project Ga0315900, IMG submission 203521) | Freshwater fungal communities from buoy surface, Lake Erie, Ohio, United States - Buoy 12 MA114 | ecosystem: Environmental > Aquatic > Freshwater > Lake > Lake biofilm | place: USA: Lake...
TGATGTGAATATGCGCAGCCACAACTGCCGCATTCTTTGGGTTAGATAATCCGGCTGCAAGTGCCTTCTCCATGCCGCTGAGTATCTTCTCCATCTCCGAACCTGACAGCCCTGAGCTGATGCGTTCCATCAGTGCCATAGACATGCTGAATCGCTCAAGCGGCAAGTTCAATTCTTTTGGGAAGCGATAGTATGTATGGCCTTCATGCTTGAACAGTTCAACCATCGGCCGCAATGGGGGGCGTTGCTTACTGCGAGTAAAAATTGAGCGCAGTCGCTCTGCGGATCTTTTGAATAATTTCATCGAGGGTGTTTTTCGTGGTGACTTCTTTATCCGTGCTCAGGAATGTGATGTAGCAACGCTCTGCTTGTTCATCTTCATGCACCGTGCTTATGTCATGCGTGTTAATCAGCAAATCAGTCCATCTCTCTTCGCGCTCAAGCAGCTTGTCGATTTCATCATCAATGAGCATCGCCTCCACAATGATGAATCCGGTCAGCATACTACCAGCGTAACAACGGGCAGGCTTCATCAGTCAATCTCGTCTTTGCCGGAAGGAAGCATCCGCACTCCCTGCATGTGTTGGTGGCCTTAATGCGATAAGGACACTCCTTGCAGATTGCCATCCGAGGCTTGGATACCTCTCTGCTCTCTTTAGTATCAAACGCCCACAACGCCCAGCCGTGAGCAATGTTCTTTAGCACTCTAAGCATTCGAGTAAGTTTATGGTTTCGGGCTCGTCAATATCTTGGTTAACCACGCTGAAGCTGATGCAGTCATACTCCTGCTCGCAGATGGTAAACTTGTCGCAATGCATCAGCCTGATGGTGTAGCCTTGCAGCGCATCCACCTTCGCACCCACAATGGTGAGAATGCCATCCACATCAGATTCAACCTTGAAGGTCTGCACCCGATTGGTGGCATTGTGCGTGATGGTCACTGTGTATTCAGTCTCAGGTGTGACGATGCCAAAGGCAATGCCAGCATGGCAAGCAGCTACACTGATTCCGGCATCGAAGCAAGGAGTACAAACGCTCATAAGTAACGCTTTAGGATTGCGTTCACAAAGTAACGAAAACAATCTAAAAAGTCAGCACGCTCAGATAAGTTTTTTCGATTGGCCTTCATGATACTCCCATTGGCATCGCATTGCACTTGCTTCGCATCGAACACGAACCCCTTGCACCGCTTGGAGTTGACACGGATGTCTAACTTGCGCAGCGCAGCATTGCAATCGATTCTGCTGTTGTAGTGCGTTGGATTCGCTGGTATCAAGAATTGGCTGTCGGTCAAGCCGAGCCGCCGCTTTATCTGCGTGTATGCACTGGAGTTGTCACGCTGCTGCACCGTGCCGCCCTTGCCCATCGCATCACCAGTAATCCTGATGAGCCCCATCGGAACTCCAAGCGCAAGCACCGCATCGCAGAACGCATCCACGCTGCCCTTCTCAATCTTGATCTCATCCACTACCACTGCGCCCCTTCCGATGTGCTGAATGACCAAAGCACACAGCGGATTGATGTTGAAGTCAACAGAGACATGCACTGGCACATTGCTGTTGAGCTGCACACTGTCATCGATGTGCTTGGCATCATCCCACTCATACAGGAATGGATTAGCCACGTCATCCATCACATCCCAATCACCTTCCACGAATCGAGCGTACTGCACGGGCGGAAGTTCTTTCAGGCTCTCCAGGTACTCAGCAGGGATGTGAGGGTTGTCAGTGATCTTGCTCGGGATGAAGGTCCACCGCTCGGGCAGGGTGCCAGCCTTGTAGCGTTCGTAAATGATTGACTTCACCCAATTGTTCGCTGGGTTGCATGTAGCCAAGCACACGATCGGCGGTCTGCCTTCCGCCTTGTTCCATGAGCCGATGCGCTCCTGCACTTTATAGAACGTTTGCTCCTGCAATTCATTCACCTCATCCAAGCCCGCGCCATTCACCTCAAGTCCTTTGAATCTGTTGAGGTCCTTGTCATCGTCATAGCTCTCAGCCATGAACAGCAGCTCACTGCCGTTGATGAAGGTAACCACTTGCGTGTCTCGGTTCCAGCTTTCAACGTACTGATTCACGCCATCGTCAAGTATCGAGTTGAAGCTCGGAAAGGTGGTGCGCTTCAGGTCGGGCAGGCTGCGCCGAATAATCACCCAACGGCTGCGAGGATATTGAAGCGCAAGGTAGCTCAATGTGAGCAACAGCCAATACGTTTTGCCGCCACGGGACTTTGCCCCTACCGTTGCCAGCAGGGGCGATTATCGTATGGCACCACCGAAAACTACAACTCGGCAGTCTTCGTTGATAGCCATATCGTAGGCTTTAGTTTGTGTTGGCGTTAGCGTAAAGTTCATAGTTTTTAATGTTTTTCATTGCAACGCTTTTAGAAACTCCAACTTCATTTGCAATTGATTGATAGCTCATGCCTAAACCCCTAAGAAAATACATAAACTCAATACCCTCTTTTGTTTGTTTGCTTCTCGGGCTTTCATGTAGCCGCTTAGTTTTTATAAATCCGTTATCAAACGCATGCTGAACATTCTCCGCGTTAGTCATCCATTCAAGGTTTTCAAAATTGTTGTTCTTTTTGTTTCCGTCCTTGTGGTTAACCATTGGCTTATTCAAGTCGTTGCTTACAAATAACTGAGCAACTAATCGATGAACTTTGAATGTGGTATGCTTTCCTTCATGCTTAAAGGATACTCTTAAATATCCTTTTTTATCCGTTGCTGGCTTTAATGTACGGCCTTTTACATTGATGTACTTATCACAATATTTAACCTTTCGGTCAATTGTTCTTACGTTGCCAAAGTTTGAAACCTCAGCTTCTGCGTTAAATGCTTTCCAAATTTCATTCATTGCCTTTGTCTTTTTCAACTGTTCTTACAATCACAAGCGGCTCGGTAGTCTTGAGCGTGGTCTCGCTTGTCTGCTTTGGTTTGCCGTATCCTCGGTCAAGCAGCAACTCTGCCGCCCTGGTATCGCCCTTCTTCGCCTTGGCATGTAGCGCAAGGAGTATCTCCTCGGCTGCCGTCAAGCCGTCCTTGTTCTCCTTGCCAAGCACGTTGGCAAGCAAGATGTGCAAGTCAGGCAGCTTTGGCGGTCGGCCGTTAGGGTTGCCAGTTTGCCCCTTCTTGAACTTGCTGTGCTCTGGTGGAATTCCTCTTGGCATACCCTGTTTTTTCCCTGTTTATCCTACAAACAACACCGCTTGAGCATCAGTGAATTGCTCAATTTTTTCGGTCTGTTCTCGGTTGTTGTCATAGTGCAAATCAATATCCAATCGGTCAATCGTGCGCCATTTATCTGCGCCGTTGGTAAAGTAAATACGCAAGCGAGGTATTCCAAGTTTCGATGCAATCTCAAACACCTCAGCAGAAGCATTGCCTTCGTTTCGTGCTGTGATGATAAAAACATCATCGCCCTTGGCAATCGCTCTTGTAGCTACGTCTTGCCCGGCTAATGTGTCCAGCACTCCATCGATGTCGAAGCTTATTCTCATCGTCTGCGTTTTGCTCGGTATTTCTCAGCCTCAGCGTATGCAATGGCTGTGGCTTGCTCAGGTGAATATCCCTCGCTGATAAGCTTGCGGATGTTCATGCTGATGATGTCTTGACTGTCTCCTTGGAATAGTGGCATGCTACAAATTTACTAAATTTTCGAAAAATAAACTTTCTTGAGTCACATTGATAGCATGACCCTTGTAGATTATCTCGTCAAATTGAGATTGGTAGATAAACAACTCATGTATCTTGCCTTCGATAAACGCCTTAGTTGTGAATCCAACAACGCCGCTTTTATCCGCTGTTGGCGTAAGTATGCCAAAGCGATATTGCACATCATTCTCTTTGCTCAACACAAGCTTGTTGATCTTGCTGAATTTGCGAATCTCGTCAATGTCTAAGGCAACGGCCACATCATACTCCAGTGCTGGATGGGTTAGGTATCCAAAGTAGCAATGGTCCTTCATGTATTGCGAATCGACAAACACGCCAGCTCTGAGCCGGCGTGTGCATTGCTTGTGGTCAATCTTCATAGTACCCATCATCTTTACGTGCATGATAAAGATCGCATCCGCGTGTGTACCAATCGTCTGAGTCTGAGTCTGAGTCTGAGTCTAACTCTTCAGGCTCTTCATAGTCTTGGTCTTCGGGTACACCAAAGCGAGCATCCAGTGCATCAATCTCTGCGATGTATTGCTTGAAATTTGGATGCGGAAAAATAAATTGATTAGCACCAAACAATCTTTTGGTGATTTCTGATTTCTGTTCGTAGTAGTTCATGTTGTGTGTGTTTTGATATTGTTTTGCGAATATCGTGCCAAAGTTTAGCAACCGTATTCAGGATCATGAGCCTTACTTTCTACTTTCAAAGTTGCAAGATAATTGCGGACCATCTGAAGCACTGCATCTTTCTTTGATGCCGGAACCCTAAATGATACTGTGGCCATGCTTTCGCCATACATTGACTTTCGCCCAGCACCAGGTCTTCTGCCTCCGCGTTTTTCTGTTTTCATGGGTGCAAATATAGTTAGTTGTTTATGTTTTGCAAATTAATATTGTTTTTCTTCAAAAGCTTCAACCACTCGAAGGCTTTAATCGCATAAGTGCGATGAACTGATGTGCCAGGCTTTGCTGTTGTCAGATAGCTTGCAAGTGTCTTGTGAGTATGCTGAGTTGAATTGTAGGTTGTCGGACCATCCACAATCGTGAATTCATCTGGAAGCTTCTCGGTCATGTACTGGATGATCTTCTCGTATGTGCTCATGAGTTTATGATGTTTAAGAATTCTTGTTCATTGCGCACGATGTGATACTCATGGCCAAGTGATAAGCAGAGCTGTTGGAATTTAATCTGTAATGGTGACTGCTTGCCGGTGTCTGTCTTCCATTCGATCCAGCATGTTCTACCTTCCGGCTTCAGGAAGCACATGTCTGCAACACCTGGCACAACTCCCATCGCTTTGTTCATTGCTCCCTTGATGCCGTTCACGCTGTTGTTATTGATGGCAAAAACTCTTCCGCGCAAGTCGGGGCGCGAGTTCCAGAGATTTGTGAAGGCTTTCGCCTGGGCTTTAATTTCGCTCATGGACAGGACAGCTTAGTGGTTTGAAGGTGTCCGTTGTCTGGGCTAAATTCGCATCTATCCCAATAGTACCAACGGATTGCGGCGATATGGACAGCCTGTCCAAAAAAACATGCTGTATATATACTATGTGTGTGTGTGTGTGTGTGTGTGTGCATGTGTGTATATATGTTGTTAATAATAGAAAAGTAAGGTGTAAGCTGTCCACATAGGCTGAAAGGCTTGTTAAATATGGGCATTCGATTGGACAGCTTTAGAATACATAAGATGTCCAAGGCTGTCCACTTACATCGGATTTCGGCTGACATAGTACATGGTAACCTTGGAATTTCCTTTTGTCTTACGATCCTTCTCATAGCCTAATGCAGTGAGAATCGAGCCGATACGTTGCAGATTTAGGAAGTTCAGCTTCGTATCCACAAGCAAGAACTGTTGTATCTCGGTAAGTGATAGCCACTCGCCGTATGATGTCGTGCTTCCAGGCATCAGCTTCTTGTGGATGAGGTCCTCCTCTGGAGTCGAATGCTTGAATGTGAGCGTTGACTCATTAAGCGACTCAATATCATCGCGCAATATAGTGAAGTCAAAACCAACACGATACAGCGCATATAGCTCACGCCACAGCTCAACCTTATCGACTTTGTTGTACATCTCCTGATCAATATCGATGATGTGAATCGGTAGCTGTCGGCGGTTGCCAGTTGGATCGTTGAGTATCTGCGTTTCGTTGGATGTACCACAGAAGACCGCCAAGCGGCGAAGGTCTACCGACACGCGGCCATAAGGCTCGCGCACGTTGATGAACTCCTTGGAGGTAAGTTCCTTGAGTCGCTTCTCTTCCTTCTTGGACTTACCGCCATACTCGTCATCGAGGATTATCCACTTCTTGCACATGAGAATCTCGTCATCCTTGCCGGCATCCATCTTAGACTCAGCGAATAGGTAGCGCAATGGCTTTGGCAGCAGATAGCGGAACCAATGGGTCTTTCCAGTGCCTTGCTTCTCACCTGAGAAGATAAGCACCAGCGGCGAGTGTTGACCGTATGCGGAAGCAACAACCGACACCAGCCACTTTCCAATCCACTTGTCGTAGTTCGGAGTATCAGAGATTACGCTGTTTATGAGCATATCCACATTGGGGTAGTCATTGCCGATGTGCAGATCTTGCTCGAAGAACTCATGCAATGGGTTGTAAGTCTCGATTCGATTGGAGAAAATGATGGCTGTTACCAGGTCTTTTGTGGCTTCTTTGAATACTGCTTTGCAATCCAAAAAAAGCGAGTTGATATCGCTGTCATCGATGGGTCTTCCATCGAGTTCTATGTTGCGCGTAACGATGTTTTTTCGAAGGTTGTAAGTCTTTATAAATGCCGCAATGTCAGCGGATACGTTCTCAGATTTGAACTTAATATCCTTTGCTACTATCTCATTGACAATTTTCGCACTTTCCTCCGGGCTGATGCCTGATGCTTCCAGCGACTTGACGATAGCATCGGGAGCGAGTCCGGCAACACGTTGCGAGCTTGCGGCTCGGAGAATTTCTTTGGTCTGCTCGGAGTATGCTTGGATGCCGTTCTGCTTGGCGTGGTAGTAGATTGTAGCAATGGTGGACCGCTTGCCTTTGCTCTCGCTATGGTTCTTCAGGCAGGCAGTGTACTGCGTATTGCAGTCATCGGAGTTGTACTTGCTGGAATGGCTGCTGAGCGTATGAAAGTAATCACGACCACCTTCGCCGAACTCACTCACTAATGCATAAGCGATTTGAATCCACTCTGCATAGTCTTCGCAGAGGTTTAGCCCTTTGCGATCCATCTCAGCAATCATGGCATCGAAGTCAGTCTTGATGACTGCGACCTTTGCGAGCTTGCGCTCCTTTGGTTTGGGTAGGTACTTCTTGAAGAGAATTGCCTTGGTGTTGATGTGAATCCAAGGGTCGTATGAGATGAAGCGAGCACGCGAGACATTCTTGCCGGACTGGTCAACTATGAGCTGATAGGTATGGTACAAGTACGATGCGATGCCATTAAACGCATCTGCGTGGCGTGTGCCATCGATTCGCATGATCAGGCATAGTCCATGTCCACTGATGGAAATAAACGCTGCGTAGATGTAGGAATCTTGCACCACTAACTTCTTGGCATCTTCGGGGTTATCGATGTTGTCGATGTCGATGGCAATGAAGCCTGAGTGCTCTCTTAGCGCATCGTCCTTTCGGTCGCTGAATGAGCCCGATACGGTTACCAGTGGAGCTGATTTCTTGAGCTTGTCACGTTCTGCCTTGTCGGCTGTCGAGCGAACTTGCAGAACTATGTCCTGCCATTTTCCGGTGCGGACTCCTTCCAGGAATGCGGAAAGCTCGACATCATCGGCGTGCTTTGTGTAGATTGAGTTGTACTGTGAGATGAGCATAATGTGTGTAGTTTGCTGTTTACGAGGTCTCTGTGGAACGCATTGAACTTGCGGTTCTTTTCGCGGCACCAGAGCCTTGCAAGTTCGTGAATTTCTTTTTCGATTTGTGTGTGTTGCTGAGGTGTGATATTGTGAAATATACGCACAGCCTTGTTGAAAACTTGCTCAACCAACACAAAGAGAGACCGATACTCCTTGTGATGTGCGTTGGCTTCGATGAGCTTTTTGATGTCGATGGCCTTGCTGACCTGGATGAACTTCTCAATTCGTTCGTCTTTGGGAGTGATGACCGGAAATAGATGGCCGCAATCGCAGAGGTGCACGGCGGTATGGAGCAATGCGCCGCAATCAGGGCACTCCTTTACTGGTGCTACTCCGTTGCCTGGCTTCTTGGGGTTGTGGAAGATATCGCTCCAGTTGCGAGGTGATGACCAAAGACCATGTGTCATGCAGTTGCCACCAAGGTCGATGATGGTGAATGCGAGCTTCACGGCGTGCGGCCTTGCTCCTCTTCCGCACATCTGAAGCCATAGAGGCATTGATGCTGTGGCCTTATTCACGATGACGGTCTCAATATCGGGCTGGTCGAAGCCAGTGGTTGCGATGCCGATGTTGTTGAGTATCGCATCGGGCGTGTTGGCGAACCATTGTAGTATCTCAGCGCGATCCGGTGAATCCGCATCAAGATGGCGAGAGTTGAATCCTTGTGCGATGAAGGCCTCGTTCACTGCCATCGAGTGCTCGACATTACAGTTGAAGATGATGGTCTTGCGACCGAGTGAATGCTGCTTATAGGCATTGACAGTGGTCTCAATGTACTTTGGTGCTTTGTAGGCTGCTGCCATCTGCTGTGCATCGAAGTCTCCAGCCTTCATCTTGAGCTTGGCTCGGTCCACTATCTGCGCTGCGGAGTAGGTCAGCTCAGGGCATAGATAGCCCTGCTCGATGAGTTCGGGGATGTCGATGCCGCAGATGATGTCATCGAAATAGTTGCGTAAGGGATTGGTCTTGCGAGCTGCAAGCGGCGTGGCAGTGAAGCCGATGATGTACTGAGAGCTGAAGTGCTCAATCACCTTTGTGAAGTTGCCGATGTGGCACTCATCTACAATGACCAGCCCGATGTTGGTGAACTGGTGCAGCCGCTTGTATGCCGTCTCAACCATTGCCACGTACACGCGAGCTGATGGGATTGACTTCATGCCTGCCACTACTGGCTGCGTTGGCAATGCGATGGCGCGTGAAGCTTGGTGAAGCAGTTCCTCGCGATGCACAAGGATCAGGATGTCTGTGCTGTTTCGAGCTGTGAAGCGGTCGCAGATTGCAGCGAAGCATACCGTCTTGCCTCCACCGGTTGCGAGCTGTGCCACCACTCTCTTGGTAGTGACCAGCCTCGCAGCGATGTTGTTAATGAAGCGTTCCTGGTATGGGCGCAGTGTCATGATAGGCGAAGTGATGTAGCGTGTATAAACGAGTTATAGGCAATAGGGCAGACGTTCTTCGTTTCAATATTTGTGGAAGAAAAAAAGAAAAAATGCCCCACGCTTCGTTTGTTTTTTCAAAACAATTTAGGTTGAGAGTATTCTCGTTCAAGTCGTTTATTTAATAGTTTATAAAATTGTTCGTTCATTTCGCTTCCTATGTAATTTCGTTTTTCAATTATACAAGCGTGATCGGTCGTTCCGCTTCCCATATATCCATCAAACACTATTTCTCCTTCTTGCGTGTATGTTTGTATCATATATCGCATTAAATCAATAGGTTTTTCAGTTGGGTGTATTCTATCGCTTCTCATTCCTGCACCCGAAAAATCAATAATACTTTCAGGATAGTATTCATCATTAAATACTATTTCGCTTCCTGCACCATTAAAAGTTCCGTATTTGTCAGTTATTCCACCTTTTGCCCTATAAACACCTTTTCGTTTTATCGGGTAATATCTACAAGTCCCTTTCCCAAATACAACCACATCTTCGTGTATTTTCAATGGCTGTTTTTTTGCAAGTATTCCATTTCCTGCAAGTTTCTTATTCCACACCCAACAATATTTAAACATTTTTTCGTTGCTTAAAATCAATTTGCTTGTAAATGGTTGACTTGCCGTCATTACTACCATTCCATCAGGTTTTAATATTCTTTCCCATTCTTTCCACATTACTTCAAAATCGGGTATAATATCCCATTCATTGCCAGTTGTTCCGTATGGTGGGTCTTGCAAAATTAAATCTACTGTTCCGCTTTCAATTCGGCTCATAGTAATTAAGCAGTCCTCATTAAAAATTGTATTTAAAATCCCCTCGCTTCGCATTTTTTCTTTTTTTTCTTTAGTGCTTCGATTAAACATTTGTGCTAAAAATCCCTACTGCCTATAACAGCGGTTTTGCGTCAGGCGGGGTGCGGTGCTAACTTTAAACATTCGTGCCAATAATCCCGCCCGAACGCAAAGCCGCAAAACGTTAGCCGCAACCCTAAAAGACCGTGCTACCATCATCATTTGCGGTTAATTCAAAGTTTTTCCAGTAAATAATTTTGCCAAAATATTGACCATCATCATTGACAAACCATTTTTTCATTTGCTCCCAATTTTCAAAACCATCATTTACAGCTAATTCATTTAATCCTTCAATGGTATTTAATTTGCAATCGCCAATATAAACAGTATCTTTTTGCCAATCTTCGGCACATGCAAAATCCATTTGTATTTTTTCAACTCTTAAAACTTCACCTACTCCAAATTGATAAGGTTTGTTTTTACCTCTTGTATTTCGTGGATTTCCTAACCAAAAATGTATTTTAGTTCCTACCTTC
>Ga0315900_10012736_pt1 | contig 10295 bp, 9 predicted proteins | sample LakEriMetagenome_FD_203521 | JGI IMG/M metagenome (GOLD analysis project Ga0315900, IMG submission 203521) | Freshwater fungal communities from buoy surface, Lake Erie, Ohio, United States - Buoy 12 MA114 | ecosystem: Environmental > Aquatic > Freshwater > Lake > Lake biofilm | place: USA: Lake...
ACAAAGGGAGGGGGTCGTAGGGGGAACCTACGGTTCCCCTACCGTAGGTTCCCCTACCTTAATTGGAGAAACGCCGCGCGAACCGATTTCTGTTTTTCCTCATACTCTTTTTGCAACATGTAGTCGCGATGCTGTTTGTTCATAATCAATTGTTCTTTTTCTTTCTGTTGTCTCTCCAATAAACCTGCAGCTTCGGCTTTTGACAGTGGTGCACTTCCGCCTGCATCTCGTTCTCTCACAAACTGGTCCACCGTTTTGTATTGCGGTCTCTTGTTAAAATCCGCCTCTGAAACCGCAAACACTGTCTGGTCTTTATGCACCTTGCGCAAATCGTCGAATTTCAATTTGCTAAAAACGTCGCAGGCCACATATTCATTGGATTCTTCGTCATCTTCGAAATAACTGGTGCCTCCGCCACTCTGCATCTCCTGGACGCCTTTATACACTTGGAGGGCCGATTGTTTCTGCTTGATTGCTTCTAGTTCGGACCCCATATTTTTGGGATTAACTTGTCGTTTACTAAAATCGTCCATAACTGGTTCGTCGCGTCTGAACCAGTCAAAACGGGAGGTGTCCGTTTTTCGCACCATATTTTGGTCATACAACTCGTTGAATTTGGTATTTGAAAACTTCTTTGAAATGTTGGCATCTGCAGGAGGGGCTCCATTGTTGCCAATGGATGCATGCTGTTCGACATCCGGAGTATATTGCTGTGGTGCCCCCTTTGTATTATCATTGAATTTGGATTTTTGCTTGTATATGTTCAAGACAATTTCGTATGCTTGTTTGTAAAAATGGAAATAGTTTGCAGGAAGACGCGATTTGTCGGGGTGTATCATGAGAACCTTTTTTTTCGCGGCACGCATAGAATCCTCGGTCAAGTTATAATTTAAATCAAAGAGACCAAAAATTTCGTCTAAAGAGTATGTGTTTATGTCAAGGTTGTGTGTTGAAGCCATTTATTATATTTGCAGTATTTTATTTGGATTACTTTACGGACGCCATCAAACTATTGGTAAAAAATGCGAGTTCAATCACATCTTCGTGGACTTTGTGGAAAATTGTGATATACTTGCAGAGAAATGGCAAAACACGGTATTTTTCAACTTCTTGTAAGTTATTGGTGAATTTTACATATGTGAAAAAGTAATCCAATATGTCTATCACTGAATATCCGTAATCGTATATTTCATATAATATTTTGATTGCACCATTCAAATCCCGCGACCTGAGCTTACTAATGTAATTGTCAAATTGCACATACGAAATATTGGAACACAATTTGTGAACTAGGTCCATATTAACTGGTTGACCAAGAATGTATATTTTTTCCAAATGATTGATTAAAACGCGAATTGAATTGTCGCTGATATTTAATATGAATTCTTTGGCGTCGGCGTCAATGATTAAACCCTCTTTTTCAACAATTTTTGCCATTGTGGTTTCTAAATTTGCGCGATTTACCTGGTTTATTTTCAATATGTGCAAACGGGATTGCAGACTTTCATTCACCTTTTGAATATTTGAACAAACCGATATGAAATGAATATTTTTAGAATATTTGTCAATATAGTTGCGAAAAACTTGCTGACTTTGTTCATTGATTGTGTCAATATCGTCCACCACAATTATTTTTTTTTTACCTGGAATATTTGATGATGATTGGCAAAATGTTTTCATCTCAGTTCTGAAAAACTGGATGCCTTGTTCTTTCAAATTGTTGATAAACATAATATTGTGTTCCGGAAAAACAGCGGTTTCATTCATTCCATAGTATTCGCGAATTATTGCATATATCAGTGATGTTTTTCCAGAACATGCATTTCCAACAATCAGCAGATTTAGGTCATCCAGTTCTTTTAATGCATTTAGAACAGTAATGTGTGCAGGTTCTAGATAAAAATCGCGGATAAAATATGGTTTGTATTTTAATATAAATGTGTCGGGGTCCATTTGTTAGGATAATTAGCAAATAAAGTTTTATATGCATTTTATCCATATTCGTAAAAACTTATATAAATAATTTTACAGATTACTTATATAAAATGCCGAACCATTATGAAACTTTGGGTGTTTCGAAAGACGCTAGCGAGAAAGAAATCAAACAAGCATTTCGCGCAATGTCGATGAAATTTCATCCGGATAAGGTTAAGACTAAAACGCCCGAAGAACAAGAAGAAGCCAATAGGAAAATGCAAGAAATTAATTCAGCAAATGATGTGTTGAGTGATAAACAACAGAGAGAAATCTATGATATGGAAATGAATGGAGGAGGGCAAAACCCTTTTGGTCCGGGTGGCCCTTTTGGCCCGTTCGGTCCGGGTGGCCCTTTTGGTCAAGGTGGACCTTTTGGTCAAGGTGGCCCTTTTGGTCAGTTTGGTCAGGGTGGACCATTTGGCCAAGAATTGCGATTTAGTTCCGGCCCAGGTGGAGTAAATATTTTCGAAATGCTTTTTGGACAGGGTGGTCCAAACATTGAAATACATGGCGTGCCTGGCATGATTTTCCAAAGACATATTCAAAAACCGTCGCCAATTGTCAAAGATATTAAGATTACGTTGAAACAAGCATATACTGGAACACCCATTCAGTTTGAAATTGAGAGATGGGTCCAAGAAGGTGATTTGAAAATAAATGAATCAGAATCATTCAATATAAATGTTCCACAAGGCATTGATAATGGAGAGACTATTATCTTGCAATCAAAAGGAAATGTGATTAATGCTGGAGACAAACAAATACAGGGAGATGTCCATTTAAATATTACAGTGTCTTCTGATGAATCTGAATTCGTGAGAAAAGGAATTGATTTGTATTATAAAAAAACAATTACTTTGAAAGAGGCATTGTGTGGATTTAAATTCAAAATGGATTATATTAATGGAAACCAAATTACTTTGAATGTGAATGTTGTATTGTTTACTGGTGCAAAACAAGTGATTAAAAATCTGGGAATGGTTCGAGAAGGAACTACTGGAAATTTGATTTTAGAATTTGATGTCAAGTTTCCAGAATCATTAACTCCTGAACAAAAAGAGGCATTAAGCAATATTTTGTAATATTTATTTTTTAGATTTTTTAGTTTTTTTCAATTTTCTTTTTCCTCCACTAATTATTGGTTTTTCATCAGATGCAAATGGATTCAACGAAGATACAGCACTAGATGCAGTACTTGGATCAGATGATGTAGTACTCGGCTCAGATGATGCAAATGGATTTAATGAAGATGCAGTAGTAGTCTCAGATGATGCAGTATTGGGCTGAGATGCAGCTGATTCTGATGGAGATGCTAAAGTATCGGGCAATGGATTTTCAATATTATTTTCAAAAAATGTATAATATCCCAATAATACAGTAGTTAAACCAATAAATCCATAAGAAATATTTGATGGGTGTAATAAAGTTTTTGTAATATTTTTTATTTGATTTTGAGTATTATCTAATAAATTCATTCGTATATATATTCTTACTAAAATTATTTGAACAATATATATACATGTTTTCTAACAAAAATATTAATAAATTTAAAAAACAAAAAGGAGGAGAAACCCCTGGTCCTGGTCTTCAGAATCCTGTTCAAAATCCTGTTCAAAATCCTAATATGAATCCTGTTCAAAATCCTAATATGAATCCTATTCAAAATCCTATTGATAATCCTGTTCAAAATCCTGTTCAAAATCCTAATATGAATCCTCTTCAAAATCCTATTGATAATCCTATTGATAATCCTGTTCAAAATCCTATTGATAATCCTGTTCAAAATCCTATTGATAATCCTGTTCAAAATCCTATTGATAATCCTGTTCAAAATCCTCTTCAAAATCCTATTGATAATCCTCTTCAAAATCCTATTGATAATCCTCTTCAAAATCCTATTGATAATCCTCTTCAAAATCCTATTGATAATCCTATTGATAATCCTCTTCAAAATCCTCTTCAAAATCCTATTGATAATCCTGTTCAAAATCCTATTGATAATCCTGTTCAAAATCCTATTGATAATCCTCTTCAAAATCCTATTGATAATCCTATTCAAAATCCTATTGATAATCCTGTTCAAAATCCTATTCAAAATCCTATTGATAATCCTCTTCAAAATCCTATTGATAATCCTGTTCAAAATCTTGTTGTTGGTGCTAGTTCTTATCCAAATGCTGATTATTTATATGATAAAATTACATCATTTAAAAGTACAGAAAGTAATATTAAAACATATATTTGTGCATTCACCATAAATACAGATTTAGATACGCATTTTGTTAAATATATTGTTCAACGTAAAGAATCAAGTATTACATTTCCCGTTTTTAATTTTAATTTAGAACAAGGTTCTCAACAACAACCAATGAATGAACCTTTGCAACAACCAATGGAACAACAACCAATGGAACAACAACCAATGGAACAACAACCAATGAATGAACCTTTGCGGCAACAACCAATGAATGAACCTTTGCAGCAACAACCAATGGAACAACAACCAATGGAACAACAACCAATGGAACAACAACCAATGAATGAACCTTTGCAACAACCAATGAATGAACCTTTGCAACAACCAATTGAACAACAACCAATGAATCAACCTTTGCAACAACCAATTGAACAACAACCAATGAATCAACCTTTGCAACAACCTTTGCAACAACCTTTGCAACAACCTTTGCAACAACCTTTGCAACAACCAATTGAACAACCACCAATGAATGAACCTTTGCAACAACCACCAATGAATCAACCTTTGCAACAATCAATTGAACAACAACCAATGAATCAACCTTTACAACAACAACCAATGGTTGCACAAAACAATGGTATAATTGTCGGTGGATTTGTCGACAACGATAAAAATGAAGAATCTTTAGACACAATGTTCAAAACACAAGTGGTTGAATTTGTAAAAAATATGTTTGAAGGACAACAAGAACCATCTTTTATTGGTTATATTCCACGCATTTCTGAAAGTAATGCTGTTTTTGTATTTGTAAAAATTGAAGCATTACCTCCAACTAATTTTATTCCATGCATACCCAATGAACTTGTTTTTTTAAATAAAGTGTTCAATTTAGATACTGACAACATAATTAAAGATTTATTCGCCAATAATACCTGGCTCTACGTTAACGAAAATGTAAGTTCACCCTATAGCGGATATTTATGCAAAAAAAATGAAAACAACCAGATTGTCAACGTAACCAAAGAAGAATTAAATTCAAAAAATGTTGCAGATTTTTTAACAGACATTGACGAAATTGGAACATATTTCTATTTTAGTTTTCTGCCATTGGACCCACAAAATGCAGAATCACTTGAACGATTCGCTTTATTACCAATGGAATATGAATGCATTATGAATACCGAGAATTTAAATTACTACAAACAAAATATTATTTCATTTGAAAATACAAACTCTTTTTATGTTAATGGCGAATTATTTTCTCAAAAACAACCATTTTTTATTATTAAAAATACAACTCAGTTTACCAAAATTTGAGTAAAATTATAACATATTTATATTTTATAATTTATTATAATGGCTGAACTAGAAGCAGAAGAAAAAGACCCAGAACGCGGAGAAATTAGTTATGCAAAAAACACACTTTTACATACAGATTTTCTGGGAATTATTGGAAAAACAATTATGCTAGATTTTTTGAGTAGTAAACCAAATTACAGTTTTATTTTATTTTCATGGTGGATGATTATCGCAGGTTTACTGTATTTTATCACATTCAATATTAAATCATCTCAGACCATTTTCACAATATACTGTTGCAATGTTTGGATTGTTCTGCTTGCAATTTTGTTCCTATTCACAGTAAAACGTATTCAGACACCACAATAATGTTATACAGGACTATCCTCATCATCTATTACTAAATTAATCATCTCGCTACCATATTTTTCTAAATACTTGGTTAAAATATCGGCATCAACTTTCGAACGTAATCCATCGCTAATCTCGTCTTTCAGCGGTTTGCGTCCATGGTTCAACGAGAACAGTCGAACATATTCGTCAATTTGCCGATTCTGTTCTTTGATTTTATTCGCAATTGCCACTGTTCCATTCATAAACTTTTGCTGAATTTCTTGTCTACGTTTCTTCTCTTGTTCTTCTTGTTCTCTCGTGTCTTTTTCTAACTGAATTTTGTCTTCATATTCTTGTTTGATTTCTTCCTGTTTCTTCAACATTTCTTCTTGTATCTTTGTTATTTTCTGCGAAACTACCGAATACAAAACGTCGTCTTTTTTTCTTAATGCATTGGGCTCCTTATACCATGGATGACGGTCATCGTCCGATGTCACAATAATGTTGCAAACATCCGGTTTCTTCAGTTTTTCAAACATTTTAGCTCTGTTCTTCAACTCTTCTTGCTTTTTGATTTTGTGGTCGTTCTTCTTCTTTTTGTCAGAACAGCATTTATACCATTTTTGCACTTCTTCGCCAGAAAATGTCTCCAAGAATTCGTCAACAATTGGAATTGGGATGGAAGGACTCGTCTCCATCAATCTGTCAAATTCGTCGCGATTGGTTTTCAAAAAATGGCCCGCATCCAATGAACGTTCGTCTGGATGTTTTGCTAATTCAATGCGGATATTTCTCGCAAATTTGTCCCATGCAATTGCAGAGACTCGGTGCGATTCATTGTATTCGGAAATCTTCAAATACTGCTGAATAGTGGTTAGGATACCAATGAAAATATTCACGGAACCAATCACCATGGGTGCATAGGTCTGCATTGATACCGGCAAACTGCCTTGGGCAAAAGATGCTGTTCCTGAAATAGTGGAGAGAATAATGGCAGGAATTGTGAACCACGCGTGTTTTGTGGAATAGTTCTGATGCGCCCTAGTATGCAACCATTTATAACATTTTGCAATATCACACCATTCGACCAAAATTTTCTCGTTCTCGGGTGACCATTCAACTTTGATTTCAGGCTCCTTCTTTTCAAGTTCTGCAACAACAGGGTCTTCCGGTTTTAGTTTTTCAGCCATTTTTGTTTATAATATATGAGAGAAAAATATAATTCCGACTAAACCACGTAAAAAATAGAACTATTCAAATTCATATATGGCGGCACACTTTGTAACTTGCAAATTATACGGCGGTCTTGGAAATCAATTATTCCAAGTTTTTGCAACCATTGCTTACGCAATTGAACATAATATCAATTTTCTTTTTGAATACAGTGCAAATCTTGGGAAACGGCGGACTTATTGGGACACTTTGTTGTTATCTATTTCTGACCATGTTACAACGAGTATACCGCAAACTACTTTGGTTAATCAGGGGACCCATGGATTCATAAAACTGCCTGAACCTAAAGAAAACATTACACTCAATGGATATTTCCAAAGTTTCAAATTTTTTGACGACCATTTGAAAACCATTTTGAAAATGCTGGATGTAGAGAAATTTCAAAAAAAATATTCATTTCAAAAAAATAGTATTTCTCTCCATTTTCGAAGAGGTGATTACAAAGATTTGCCGGATTGTCACCCAATTATGGGAGTTGATTATTATGTGAATGCGCTCAACTACATCTTGTTATTTGATGAAAGTCCGTTTACTGTCTACTATTTTTGCGAAGAAGAAGATTTGGAATCTGTAGAGAAAGATGTGGCTACTTTGAAAAACGAATTTAGGGACAAAATCACTTTTGTGCGACATTTAGAAGAGACCGATTGGGAAGAGATGCTTTCAATGAGTTGTTGCAAACACAACATTATTGCAAACAGCAGTTTCAGTTGGTGGGGGGCATACTTAAATCAGAATTCAGAGAAAATCGTCTGCTATCCTTCAGTCTGGTTTGGACCACTCATTCAGGAAAACACTGACACCATGTTCCCTGAAAAATGGATAAAAATATAATTCGTATTTGTATAAGGATGGATGATGAAATCTTCAAATTGAAAAATGAATTTATGGTAGTGAAGAGCATCATTGAAAAAATCGTAGAGATGAGGGCGGCCATCAAAAGAAAACTCGGTCAATTAAAAGACATTCACACGGACCTAATCAATGACAACGATTCCAAGAAGATTTTTCTCATTTGTCTGGAGTCGTTCCATTTCCAATACAAGGCGATGCTTTTTGACACCGACAATTTGCATAGAAATTTCCTAATGTTGACAAATCGCGCTTATTGTGACTATTACAATTTGTATAATATGTTGCACAAACTTTTCGAGGATTACAAGATTGATATTCCCACTGTCTTACAGCACCCCGTATACAATGATTTAGAACCATTTGGTGAGTATTCTTTGGAAAATATTTATTTGGTTCATGATAATGCGGTCGAATTAATCACATGTTTAATTTGCAGATTGAGAGAAAATGAAATCTCTATTAATAAATACAAATTTAAGTCTCAAAGTGGAATCCGCATTGCCAATTTTATCAATACTTTGGAATATGACAACAAAATTCTGAGAGACCAGATTGAACTGTATACCAATTATTGCACTTTTTTTCAGGAAACGCAGCTCAAATATTTTACCAAACTAGTGGATAAAATCAAAACGCTCCAGAATGAGATTGACGAAGATATCAAATTTCATGAAACACCATGGGACGATGTGACCATCAATGAATCTGATACGTTGATACAATCAATTGACGATTGTGCAGTCTCTCAATGGGGTCTTTCAAGTGAAGATTTAGAGAAATCAGATATAACTACATCAAATCCACTGAATGATAAAAAAAAAAATAAAAATAAAAAAAAATGAGTTTGTTTTTACCTCATTATATATTTATGGTGGTAAATATACAATGAAAATATCATGGTTAAAATAAAAAATGCCTTTCTCTTTTTGGTTTTTTGAACGATACCTTTCGCTTATTATGTTTTTTAAATTTTTTACTAACTGTTTTCTTCTTTTGTCGAACTGCATCCGGTGACAAAATAATTTCCTTGGTCACACTTTTCAATTGTTTTCCTATTGTCTTTTTGCGCTTATCATTTGGATTGTATTTCAAAAACCATTCATCATATTCCGCAGTGCCTTTCTTTGGCATTAATTCTTTGAATTTTTCCGCCTTCTCTGTGCGAATGTCTTCCAACATTTTCTGTTTTCCATAACAATCGATTGTGAATCGTTTCAATAACCCCTCTTGGCTAAGACGATTTCTCTGTTGGACGTCGAAAAGAAACATCGCCATGCAGAGAATTTTGTCCTTATTCTTGTAATACTCCTTTTTTGAATAGAGGAACGATAAATAAAAAGACAACAATGTATCAATGGTTGCAATATTAATTTCCTTCTTGTCGACCTCTATTTTGTTGTAACTGTGGCACGCAATGGGTTCATAGATAAATGCTACCGAATCATCGCCAATCTTGATTTCAATGTTTCGCGGAATAATTTCGCTGATTTCTGCATGTTCTATCAATACAATTTTCTCCTTGACTTTGGTTTCCAATTGTTCCTTGACAATGATGGCGACCTTGTCAATATCATCGATAATCACATCAAAGTCCGCGGTTTTCTCTATTTTGCGTTTTTCCTTTTCCGGCATGTATTCGGAGTAAAGTGAGCATGCATACCCGCCAATAAATATGGCACCCAATGATACTAAACTGTCGCGAATAATGATGTGAATATCTTCTTCTACCTGGGTTGTCGACAGATTTAAATAGCTTTTCTCACTTACGCTGTCTCTGCTTATAATAGAACGAATTGTTTCTTCCTCCATTTTTTTCTGGAACTCAACTTTGTCGCAATTCGTTGTCGGGTTTACAGGATAGTGCTTGTTCAACAAAGACAATCTTTTGAAAACCTTTTCCCACCTGCTGACGTCACCCATGGGTCTTGACAGTTCTAAATACATATTCATACGCAGGAAATTGGCGGGGGCATATTTGATTCCCGCCACTTTGATTGAATCTGTGTATAAGGCGTCAAAAATGTCCTCGTGCAAATGAGTGATATCGGCTACCGCAATAAAATTCACAAAAACTTTGTAGGTTCCGTGGTGCATGCCCGATTTTGCCTCGACTTCTTTGTATCCGGCGTCAGAATAGATATTCGCCAACTCAATTGAGTCACTAAGTGCGGTCTTTGAGTAAAAATCATAGTCGGGGATTTCCAACTCTCGATTATAGAACTGGTCCTGTTTTGGCAGAATATTATTGATTGCCGTGCCGCCATAACAAATCAGCGGTTTTTTTTGCAAAAAATTTTCTAAAATATTGATGATTTTTTGGACGTCGTCGTTCATGACTGTTTTCTTGGCTCTTATCATATCACTTTCATCCACGGCTTGGCGCAAAATTGCCAGCTCG
>Ga0315900_10012738_pt1 | contig 10294 bp, 4 predicted proteins | sample LakEriMetagenome_FD_203521 | JGI IMG/M metagenome (GOLD analysis project Ga0315900, IMG submission 203521) | Freshwater fungal communities from buoy surface, Lake Erie, Ohio, United States - Buoy 12 MA114 | ecosystem: Environmental > Aquatic > Freshwater > Lake > Lake biofilm | place: USA: Lake...
GAAGTCAAGGTTGCTGCTCAGGTAGGGGAACTGCGCGCCGAACCAGCGGATGTTGGTCCCGCTGTTCTGCCCGCCGATGATGTTGCGCAGCTCGCTCGTGCCCAGATCGAACTCGTGGTTGCCCAGCACGCTGGCCTGGATGCCCAGGATGTTCATGATCGTGATGTCCACCCGGCCGATTCCCGCGCGCAGGTCATTGTTGGCGAACGGACCACCGTAGTAGTTCTCATAGGCTGCCTTCAGCGGCGCCACCAGCGTGGGATCCTCACCCGCGCTCATGAAGGGACCGGGCAGGAAGTTGTCGCCGCTGCTCAGTGTGACCGAGTTCGCATAGGTGTGTTCCAGGCTGTCCACGATGGCGGCGAAGCGGGGCGCATCGTCGGTGGCGGGCACGGCGGCCTCGAAGTCGCTCGCGTGCAGGATCTGCAAGGTGAACGGCGGTGGGGTGATGATCACATCGCCGGTGAAGCTCACGTTGTCGAAACGCCAGGTGCCGGCGGTGGCGATGGTGCCCACGCTGTTGGACTGACGGAACTCACCCGTGGTCGAGTAATGCGCGGCGAGGATCCGCACACCGAAGTTCGGGTTGTTGTTCGCCCCGCTGATCGCCGAGAAGTCGATCACACGACGACCCCAGGAATCCGATACGTTGGTGCCTACGGGATCGGAGGCATCGATGCGACCACCGTCCAGGCCACCGCGGTTGGCGCAGGCGGTGTTGTCGTAGTTCGCACCGTCGAGCGTCAGGTTGATCCAGTTCGTGCCATCCAGGGTGTACTGGATGCGCGCCGTGCGCGTGGCGGTGTTCGAGAGACGGTGATCGTACGAGAACACGATGTTCTCATGGCCCACGGTGGAGGTACGGAACTCAGCACCGGAGGATTCGTTCGTGGCACCAGGGCTTGCCGTGCCGATGGCCCAGGCCGTGGTGCCGGTGGCTTGCGCGCAACCCGTGGTGCTGCCGGTGGCCGTGGTGGCGCCGGTCATGCTGCCCACGACGGCCGAAGATCCACTGCCTACGTTGGGCGTTGGCGTGGCCGCAGCGCCTTGCAACGGCTCATAGGTCCACTGGGCCAGCAGACCAGGCACCGGTGGAGCGGTCGTTTCGCCGGAGAGGCTCACGGTGCGGCCGGTGGCACCCGTGCTGGTGATGGTGAGGTTGCCGGAGTACAGGCCCGCTAGCGCACCCGTCAGGCGCACTTCGATCGTGGCGCTCACCGCAGGACCGGCGAGGTTGAGGCTGCCGCTGTAGCTGCCGCCTCCCAGTTCGCGCAGCTCGTAGCCCGCAGGCGCGGTGAACACGAGCGGATCTGTGAGGTCGCTCGCGGTGATCGTGAAGGTCTGTTCCGTGCTGGGCGTGCCTTCGGTGGTGCTGAAGCCGCTGAGGCTCGCGGGCACCGGCTCGTTGATCACCACCACGGCGGGGAGTTCGATGCCTTGGAAGGTGACGTTGTCGAAGCGCCAGGTGCCGGCGGTGGCCGCCGTGCCCACGTTGTTCGCCTGCCGGAACTGCCCCGTGGTGGAATAATGCGCGGCGAGGATGCGCACACCGAAGTTCGGGTTGTTGTTCGCACCGGTGATGGCCGAGAAGTTGATGGTGCGACGGCCCCAGGAATCGGACACGTTGGTGCCCGCTGGATCTGAGGAATCGATGCGGCCATTGTCCAGCCCGCCACGGTTGGTGCAGGCGCTGTTGACGTAGTTGCCGCTGTTGAGGTCGAAGTTGATCCAGTTGGTGCCGTCCAAGGTGTACTGGATGCGCGCCGTGCGCGTGGCCGTGTTGGACAGGCGGTGGTCGTAGGACAGGGTGATGTCCTCGTAGCCCACCGTGCTCGTGCGGTACTCCACACCGGAGGATTCGTTGGTGGTACCGGGGTTCGCGGTAGCGATGGCCCAGGCCGTGGTGCCGGTCGTTTGCACGCAGCCCGTGCTGCTGCCCGTGCTGGTGCCGGCGCCGGTCATGCTGCCCACCAAGGCCGAAGTACCCGTGCCGATGTTTGGTGTGGGCGTGGCGGCCGCACCTTGAAGGGGCTCATAGGTCCACACCGCGATGTTCTCGGGGGTGGGCGGCGGGTTCACACGGAAGAGGCTCACCGTGCCGCTGATCTCGTTGCCCAGGATCAGGAACGGCTGGCCATCCGGGCTGTCGGCCGCGCTCACGAACTTGATGTCCTCGGGACCGAGGTCGAGCGCGGTGCCTGCCGCGGCATCGCCGCTGAAGTTGCGGTTGTTGAGGTACTGCACGAAGACCGGCGCGCCGGGTACGCTCACATCGTACACCATGATGCCGCCGATGCGCTCCAGGCCGACGAACGCATAGGTGCTGCCGTATACGTTGGCCACGGTGATGGCCTCGGGCTCCGGACCCTTGTCGTCGCTGCGGTTGTCGAAGCTGTTGTTCGCGCTGTTGTTGCTGTTGAAGTTGGTCGGGAAGGCCGTAGCGGTGATCTGCTCCAGCTGGTCGCCGCTGTCCCACACGATGGCACCGTTGGCGTCGCGGATGGTGAAGGAGCGCGAGCCGAACACATGGATCTCGTCGAAGTCGCCATCGTTGTCCAGGTCGCCGGAGGCGGTGGTGGCGTTCAGGCGGCCGAGGTTGGCGTTCTGCTTGAGGGTGGCGGCGTTGGGGAACACCGTGGGGTCGAGCACGTAGGCGGCGTTGCCGATGCGACGGGGTTCGATGTAGCTGCCCCACTCGCGGGCATCCCCTTCGTTGGCATAGGCCACGTAGGTCTGTCCGCCGATGGTGAACGCGTCCGCGGCATCGGGCATGTACACACCCTTCACCGGCCAGTTCTGGATGTTGATGCCGGCGGGGTTGTCGCTCGCATCAAGGCCGTAGCCGGGCAGGCTGTGGTCCTTCAGGCCAAGTCCGGTGATCTGCTCGATCGTGTTGGTCGCCAGATCGATGCGCACCACGGCGTTGTTCTCCTGGCAGGTCACGAAGGCCTTCTGCGAGTCATCGCTCACCGTGATGTACTCCGGTTCGATGTCCTGCGCCACCGTGGCGCCGGGACCGAACAGGCGCACGCCCGGCAGCAGGGCCGGGGTGTAGGCGCCGAAGCCCAGCGTGGTCACGTTGGCATTGGTCAACGAGGCGAGTCCGCCGCTGATGTCGATGATGCTGATGGAACCCTCGGGATCGATGGAGTAGGTGTCGTTGGGCTCGCCTTCGTTCGCTGAGAGGACCTTCTGGCCGTTGGGGCTCACCGTCACATGGTCCGGCTGGGCGCCCACGGTGACCTGGCTCAGGAAGGTGCCGCTCGCATCGAAGAACACGACCTTGCCGGGGTCGGTCTTCGGGCTGGCCTCGGCGGCCACTGCGATGCCGCCTGGCACCACGCAGACGCTGTTGGCCACACCACCGTACGACGACATGTCGATGGTGAAGGCGAGCGAAAGGGAGGCGGGGTTGCTGGCGTTGAGCGCCACCACCTGGTTCAGCTGTGCGTTCACGAAGAAGATGCGCTCGCTCACGGGGTCGAAGGACACGATCTCGGCGGCCGCCGTATTGTAGCTGCCGGTGGCGTAGGTGCTCAGGTGGCTGATGCTGATCTGGGCCTGGCTCGCCAGCGTCACAAGGGCCGCTGTCGCCAGCGTGGCCGCTGTTCGGAGGAGTCGTTCGGTCATGGATCTGGGTGTTGGGGTTCTTTCGCAAAGCACCTCTGGTCGTGTTACCCGGGCTTCGGCGCCGATCTATCGTTATGCCAACGCTGTGTTAGCGGATCGCCAGGGGGCTTAACCGTCCCGGCGCGATGGCTTCAGCCTGGGCCAACAAAGGATCCGCCCGGCCTTACGCCACCTCGGCCACCGCCTTCGGCTCGAGGGTCTTCCTGCCCAACCGTTCGTCCATCAGCTGTGTGATGCGCCCGCCGAAGGGCAGGAAGAGCGATGCGCTCCCGCCCGCGCAGCGGTTGGTGATCCCCTTCACGGGCAGCGGCGGCGGCGAGCGCACCATCGAGGTGCTCGATGAGCAGGTACGGGCGGTGCTGGTGCAGCAGGGCACAGGCCATGCCGGTCGCATGCTGGTCCCGGAGGATGTGACGGGCCTCGCCCAGGGCCGCTACGCCATGCGCGTGCAGGAGGGCGGTGCCACGCGCATCAGCCGCATCGTGCGCGAGTGAGCGCACCCCTTGTTCGGGAGGTTGAGCCGGCCGTGGGCCGGCTCTTTTGTTCCGCCACGCATCAAGGCATCACCGCCACCCGTCGTACGTGCTGGCGCCCGCCCGCCTCGATCCGCACCACGTGCACACCCGCCGCGTGCATCGCGAGCTGCGCTTGAAGCGCGTGCGGCTCGGCCAGGGCCACAAGCCTGCCCGTGGGGTCCCACACCTGCACCCGGTCCATGGCGTCGCTGCTCACGAGGTGGAGCAGCCCGTCACCGGTGGTCCAGACATTCACGTTGAGGTCCTGTTCCACGGGCACGCCGGTGTAGAGGTAGAGGAAGGGCGGCGATACCGCGATGCAGCCGTTCTGGTCCGCAACGGCCACGCCGTACACACCGGTGGCTGTGGGCACCAGCCAGGCGCTGGTCGCCCCCGGGATCACGCCGCCGTTGAGGTACCAGGTGTACGCGGTGCCCGCCGGGGCGAAGAGCGTGTCGCCCTGCAGGGTGATCGTGGGCTGCACCGGCGGCGGATAGGTGAGCACCACGGCGCTCGAGGTTCCCAACGCACAGCCGTTCGCCGAGGTCACCAGCACCTGGAAGGAGGTGGAGGATGGCACCAGCACCTGCACGGAATCGGCGTTCGGGCTCAAGGGCTGCACGGCGGGCGGGATCCACTGAAAGGTCATGCCGGGCAATGCGGGCTGCACGTTGGCCGCGAGCGTGGCGGTCACCGGCGGGCACAGCGCCGTTTGGTACACCTGCACGCTCAGGCTTCCCCCGCCGTTCACATCGATGATGTAGCGCAGCCGCGGACTGCAGGTGGAGCTCGTGGTGGTGTCGCGGACGATGATGGAGGTGCTCGGGCCTGCGACGTAGGTGCAGACCGGTCCGATGGCCAGGGTGTCGTCCGGTGTGGCCTCGAACGACCAGATGGGCAGCCCCATGCCTGCAGGGGCCGTGAGCACGAGCGCACCGGGCGATGCACAGATCACGCTGTCGGCGGTGGGCTCCGAGCCGCTGCCGAGCGAGAACGCGTAGGTCTCGTAGTTGATGCCCGTGCCATACACCATCGCCGAGAAACCTCCGGTGCACGACAGGGTGTGGATGCCGTCCGTGAGCGGGAGGGTGGCCCAGGCACGCTCGGAACAGGTGCTGAAGGGGATGAACAACGAAGCGGACACGGGCGTGCCGTCCAGCGTCACCGATCCCACGTTGGCGGTGTCGGTCACGATGTTCACCCGGTGCAGCGTCAGGTTCACCGAGCTCACCGTGCTGAAGGTGACGCTCCCCGTGGGTTCGTCGTCGGAAGGGATGATCACCATGGCAGGGTCGCCATAGCCGCCTGAACACAGCTGCCCCTGGATGTACTGGGCCACCAGCACCGGCTTGTCCGACGTGACGCAGGCCGCGTCGGTGGCGAAGTTCACCTCCAGGTGCTGGCCGGCCATCAGCATGGGCTGCTGCACGCCGTCCACCGCGATGGAGGTGCTGTCCTGGTCGGCGAGCACGCGGTAGGTATAGCTGGTGGGGCCGCTGAAGGGGGAGAGGAAATGGCGCGTGCCCCAGGTGGCCACGGGTGGCATCTGCTCGTACAGGTGATCGCAGGCGAAGCAGCCGCTGGGGATGTTGGTGCAGCGCGAACCGCCGAACACGGCGATCTGCCGGCAGCCGAGCGGGTTCACCACGCGGACGCGCGTGCCGGTAAGGTCATCGGTGTCCGTCTGGCCGGTCAGCATGTAGGTCTCGCCCTCGTTCAGCAGCACGGTGAAGGGCACGCCCGCGGACTGGCCGGAGCTCGTGCTGCATGCCGGGGTGATCTCCACCCACGTGCTGTCCCGTGCACCCACCACCATCAGCTCCGAGTTCAGGATGCCGAACCCCGTGATGCCCGGATAGGACATCACCCGGTGGTCCGTCCCCAGGTCGGTCTCGGGCAGGATCGCCGTGCCATCGGCCGTGGCTGCCTCGAAGTTCAGCGCGTTCACCGTCACAGGCGCGGATGACTCCACCAGCACGCCCTTGCCCTCGACCACGCCGGACAAGGTGCCCATCGCGGTGAGCGGAACGGTGATGGACACGGAGCCGGCGGCCGGGACCGTATAGGGTTGCGACCAGCCGCCCAGCGGCATGCTCACCGTTCCGGTGGTGCCGGGTGCTCCGGCCACGTAAACACGCAGCTCCTTGAAGTTCCCGACATCATTGTAGTTCGCCATGAACCCGATCCAGAAGCGGTCGCCGTTGAGGTTGCTCTGGGCGGTGGAGCGCCCCGCCAGCAGGGTGAGCAAGGCGGTGAGGAGAAGGGATGGGGGATTGTGGCGCATGGGTGGTGCTTGCGGATAGGACGGAAAAAGCCGGCCATCCGATGCCTGTGCATGAAGGTAGTGCGCATCTGCGGGGCGTGAACGTTGTGCGTGAAGCACAGTGCTATGCCCCGCTCAGCGCACCCCATCGAGCCAGTCACGGAAAGCGCGCGCCTTCTCACGGCTCACCATCACCTCGATGGGCGTCGCCGGCTTCAATTCCACCTTCAGCTTGCCATTGAAGTGGGGGTGCACCAGGGCGATGCACTGCACGCAGGCGATGCACTGCCGGTTGAGGCGGAAGAACACGGCGGGGTCGAGCTGCCGCTCCAGGTCGTCGAGGGGCAGGTCGATGAGGTGGCGGCGGCCCTCGCGCGTGTGCAGCTCGGTGATGCCGTCGCTGCTGAGGAAGTAGGCCGCTTCCGCGATGGGCACCGGGAGCAGTTTGGTGCCGCTCTTCACCAGGAAGCGCTCGCGGTAGGCGGGCCGGCCGCCGGCCACCGAGGCCAGCAGCCGCTCGATGTCGGGTGCCGCAGCGGGCACCGGCCTCCGCACCAGCGCCTCGAACTTGGCGATGCTGCGCGCCAGGTCCTCCTCCTCGATGGGCTTCAGCAGGTAGTCGATGCCGTTGGTGCGGAAGGCCTCGAGCATGTATGCGTCGTAGGCGGTGGTGAAGATGATGGGGCAGGGCGGTGGCGCCTGCCGGTAGATCTCGAAGCTCAGGCCGTCGCTCAGCTGGATGTCGCTGAAGAGCAGGTTGGGCGCCGGATTCTCCGCGAACCAGCGCAGCGCGCCCTCGATGCTGTCCAGCACGTCCACCACCTCCAGCGCGGGGTGGTGCTGCGCGAGTAACCCGCTCAGGCGGCGGTAGGCCGGCGCCTCGTCCTCGATGATCAGGGTGCGCACGCTCATGCCACGGGTTCGCCTTGCGCGCTCAGTTCCAACAGCGGCACGGCCACCAGGAAGTGGTCGCGCGTCTCGATCACGTCCACCGGCCTGTCGCTCAGGATCGCATAACGCTGCCGCACGTTGGCCAGCCCGGTGCCGGTTCCGTCCACCGTGCCCTGGCGGCGGTTCAGGTTGTTGCGCACCACCAGGGTGCTGCCTCCGCTCCGCCCGTCGAGCGAAGCCTCCACATGGATGTCCACCACCAGCGGGTGGGCCAGGCTGGCCACGTTGTGCTTCAGCGCGTTCTCCAGCAGCAGCTGCAGGGTGAGCGGCGCCACCTGCATATGCCGGTGCGCCGCGTCCACCCGCACCTGGATACGCAGGCTGTCCTCGAAGCGCACCTTCATCAGGTGGATGTACGCCTCGGTGAAGTCCAGCTCCGTGCCCAGGTCCACCACCTCCTTGTCCTTGTGCTGCAGGATATAGCGGTACACATGCCCCAGGGCCTTGGTGAAGCGCACGGCCTGCGTGGGGTCCTCGGGGATCAGCGCCACCAGCGTGTTCAGGCTGTTGAAGAGGAAATGCGGCGACACCTGGTTGCGCAGCACATCCAGCTCGGCGCGCAGCTGCCGGCTCTTGAGCGCCTCCGCCTCGATGGCCTGCCGCTTCCACATCGCGAAGAAGTAGCCCGCCTCGTACAGCGTGCCGATCAGCGCCGTGGTGCCGAAGCACTTGATGAGGTTGAGCCGCCACTGCCCGTAGAGGTAGGAGTTCTCCTGAATGCCCAGGACATCGAGCACCGTGCACGTGAGGTAATCGACACTGACGATGTAGATGCTCATCGAGACCGCGGTGAGCACGATGCGCAACCCGGTGCGCTCGAACCCCGGGTACCGCCTGCGTAACCGGGTGACGATGGCATAGCACCCCTGCCAGATGAGACCGGTGATGAGCACGCTGATTCCATAGTCGATCCACGACAGCGGGCCGTCATGGAAGAGAAGGCTCAGGGCAAGCGCCACCAGCGGGATGCCGATGATGCGCGGCCAGGGCTCCTTCAGGGGGTTGAAGCGGGGCATGCACCACGAAGGTACCGGGCGGCCACGGGATGATGGCCGTTGCGCCGGTGGAACGGCGTGCGAAGGGGATGAAGCGTCGGCGCATGGGGGTGAAGCGTAACGGGCACCCCGGAACGCCGTGACACGTGCTCCAGCCCCTACTTCCGCCGTTCCACGGCATGCACCTGCGGCCCCACCGGAAAGGCGGATGCATGCCGTGTGATCGACCGCCAGTTTCGCGGCACATTCGAACACGAACACCCACGCCATGAACCGCTTGATCCAATTCGTTGCCGGCCTGGTGCCGCTGCTCTTCCCACTGCTCACCCTCGCACAGACCCAGGTGGTGCGTGGGGTGGTGCGCGATCGCGACACGCAGGAGCTCCTGTACGGGGTGAGCGTGGCGGTGCAGGGCATCGATCCGCCGCTCACCGCCCTCACCGACGAGGAGGGACGCTTCCGCTTCGCGGCGGTGCCTGTGGGCAGGCACGTGCTGGCGATGGGCGCCATGGGCTACAAGACCATCACCGTGCCCAACGTGCTGGTCACCGCGGGCAAGGAGGTGGTGCTGGAGGTGCAGCTGGAGGCCTCGGTGGAGGCGCTGCGCGAGGCGGTGGTGACGCGCGACAGCGGCAAGGACCGCCCGCAGAACGAGCTCGCCAAGGTGAGCGCGCGCACCTTCAGCCTGGAGGAGGTGACACGGTACAGCGGCGGCCGCAACGACGTGGCACGCCTGGCCACCAACTTCGCCGGGGTCACCGCCGCCAATGACGCGCGCAACGACATCGTGGTACGGGGCAACTCGCCCACGGGCCTGCTCTGGCGCGTGGAGGGGCTGCCCGTGCCCACCACCAACCACTTCGCCACGCTGGGCACCACCGGCGGACCCGTGAGCGCGCTCAACACCAACCTGCTCCGTACGAGCGACTTCCTCACCGGCGCCTTCCCGGCCGAGTATGGCAACGCCAACGCGGCGGTGTTCGACGTGCGCTTCCGCAGCGGCAACAACGAACGTCATGAGTTCACCGGACAGCTCAGCGCCTTCAGCGGGGCAGAGCTCATGGCCGAGGGCCCGCTGAGCCGCTCCAAGGGCAGCAGCTACCTGGTGGCCGCACGCTATGGCATCGCCGGGGTCGCCGCCACGGGCACCAGCGCCACACCCTACTACCAGGACATCGCCTTCAAGCTCGACCTGGGCCGCACCAAGCTGGGCCGCTTCGAAGTGTTCGGCGTGGGTGGAAACAGCAGCATCGACTTCATCGGAGCGGAGCTCGACAGCACCGACCTCTTCGCCGACCCCAACGTGGACTCGTACTTCACCAGCCGCCTGGCCATGGGTGGGGTGAACCACTTCCTGCAGCTCAACGAGCGCTCGTACCTGCGCACCACCGTGGGCACCACCTACCTGCGTACGCGCTTCGACCAGGACAACTACACCGAGGGCACCAGCGACCAGCCGCCGGTGAGCTACCGCGCCACCGAGGTGGAGGACCGTGAGCAACGCTACACCGTGAGCACCCAGTACAACAACAAGATCGCCCCGCGCTTCAACCTGCGCACAGGCACCGTGGTGGAGGTGTTCGACATCCTGAGCAGCGTGCGCGACCGTGACGACCGGCCGGACGTGCCTGACGCCGATGGCGACGGCATCCCCGACACCTTCGTCCAGGTGCGGGACGTGGACGGCAGCACGGTGCTGGCCCAGCTGTACGCCCAGGGTGAGTACAAGGTGAGCGACGTGCTCGCGCTCACGGGCGGGCTGCACGGCCAGTACCTGCAGGAGACCGGCGATGCCATGGTGGGTCCGCGCGCGGGCCTCAGCTGGCAGTTCCGGCCCGATCAGCGCATCTCCTTCGGCTACGGCCTGCACGGCCAGCTGGTGCCCCTGCCCATCCTGTTCTACCAGCAGGAGGTGGCGCCCGGCGTGTACGAGCGCACCA
>Ga0315900_10012741_pt1 | contig 10292 bp, 9 predicted proteins | sample LakEriMetagenome_FD_203521 | JGI IMG/M metagenome (GOLD analysis project Ga0315900, IMG submission 203521) | Freshwater fungal communities from buoy surface, Lake Erie, Ohio, United States - Buoy 12 MA114 | ecosystem: Environmental > Aquatic > Freshwater > Lake > Lake biofilm | place: USA: Lake...
TTAAGAGATGTATTTTCTGATTGTAATCTATCAGAAAATGCATTTAATATTCAAATTTTAGAAAAAAGCGAAAGGCTGGTTTTTAAACTTATTAAAGAGAAGAAAGTAGATATAGTTTCTTTTTTAAATGGTGAAAAAAACAACAAAGAAGATTATTCCGTGCAAGATATTAACAGTGGATATAATATAAACAGCATAAAAGAAATTAAGTATAAAATATGTACTAGGAATTATGATTATGGATTAGCAATTTTAAATACTGGTGAAAAATTTAAATTTAACTCTAATCCTAATTCATCAGAAAATAAAGAGAAGAAATAAAATGACAATTTCTTAACTAGCATTAACAAAAATGGGTCCTACAAATTGTAGGGCCCATTTTTTTGGCAGATACTTTAAATTTAAACTAAATCGAAATTAAGTTCTACAATTTTTATTGCATCTTAGTTACTGGCTTTCAAATTCCTATTAGGCAATCACTATCCAGAGTGGCAAATTGGAATTAATTATAAGTATGGCTAATTAACAAGCGTCCCCCCAGATTTAATAAAAGCTTACCCTACTTCTGCTTGAGATTCACCGTTAAAATTAAGCGGAATTTAGATTTACGCCTATAACTTACTATAATTTATTGGGACAATAGGGTAGATTCACTCTAGTCTTATATATAGTGGATCAATAGGATCACCAACAAAAGTGGCTCAGTTTGCGTGGAATATGCAATCTCATTAGTTTTATTCTGATTTCTTTCGATTTTTCCGAACAAAGTAGGGATAAATTAGAATTCAATATTACTTACAAAGTCAATAGAAATTGTAAGTAATTGGGCGAAATTATCATTAATCTTAATTAAACTAGTCCATATTTAATTTAACAAGTAATCAGTCAACATGCCAACATATGCTTTAGCCACAAAACCAGAAGACAATAACTAGTGCCAAAATATTCAGCACAACAAATTTGGTGCATTAAAATGCAATTAAACCCCATGAGATAATATTCGCAACAATGCTTTAATTTTAATGTAGCGAAACAACCCATGATCTACCTACACAAAATACTACCCATTTTTGTTCTTCCTATCATGCTAGTCATCATAGTAATACTCACAGGATTAATCAAGAATAAGAAAAAGCTTATCTATATAGCAATATGGGTACTATATATAATATCAACTCCTATATTCTCAAACAACTTCTTTAAACTAGTAGAAGGTAGTGAATACAGAAAGCACATAAGCGCTATTGATAGTGCAGATGCAATAGTAGTACTAAGTGGAATGTTGGGAATAAATGAAGTGGGAGATTCAACCTACATAGAATGGGAAGACCCAGATAGATTTTTTGGAGGCATGGCTTTATTTAAAGAAGGTAAGGCTCAAAAGCTAGTATTTACTGGAGGTAAAATGCCATGGGATAAGGCAAAGAAAACAGAGGGAGATGTATTAAAGGAATATGCTGTTACAAATGGTATACCATCTGAAAACATATTTGTAACGAAAGATGTGGAGAATACTGCAGACGAGGCAGTGGCTGTAAAAGAACTAATAAGCCCAAGTAAAAGAATAATACTTGTAACTTCAGCTTTTCATATGTACAGAGCAAAAAAGCTATTTGAGAAACAAGGGTTTAATGTAATACCTTATAAAGTGGATTATAAAGCAGCAGGGAATTCAAAAGTTACCATTTTAGACTTTCTACCTATTGCTGGCAATTTAGGATTAACCGAGGCTGGAGTAAGAGAAATATTTGGAAGGCTATTCTATCTAATTAAAAACTAATGAGTCACACCTTTGCTAAATAATACATTAGTAAATGTTTTTACTATAATCTCTAAGTCTAATAGTGTAGATTTTTTATACATATATTCTTGTTCTAATTGAACTTTTCTCTCCATAGAAATATCATCTCTGCCATTAATTTGCGCCCAACCTGTAATTCCTGGCTTTAATTTATCAACTCCAGTTGCTACACGCAAAGTCATTAAATCGTTTTGGTTGTACAAAGCGGGACGAGGCCCAACAAACACCATTTCCCCCTTAATAATATTGATAAGATTAGGCAGTTCATCTAAACTTAATTTTCTTAAAATGGCTCCTATTTTAAGGAGGTATTGTTTAGGATTGGTTAGTAAATGTGTTGCTACGTTCGGTGTATTCTTTTTCATACTACGAAACTTGTAAATATAGAAGAAAGAATAGTTTATGCCAACACGTTTTTGAGTGAAGAAAACCGGAAAACCGTCTTCGATAAGAATTACTATTGAGACAATTAAGAATAAAGGGGAAAGAATAAAAAGAATAAAAATAGCAAATATTTTATTGAGCATTGATATGAAAGGAATTAAATGTTTTTAACAAACCATCTTTTGCAGTTACAGGCAAGTCTTTTCCAATTGCAAATCTAATCTTTTGATTACTCACCACATAAGATTCTGTAAGTTTTTGTAGCCGCTCGGATGTAAGTGGCAACCTAAATAAATCTCCTAATTTAGAAAAAGATAGAATCAGGCCTTTAGGGACGTTCCAAATCCTTGGTTTTTTATTTTGCGATTCTGCCAAAATCGAAATTAATTCATTGGTAGAAAGTGCTTTATCATCTGCTACATTGTACACTCCAGAAGGTATATCATCACGTTCTATCAATTCATTTATAATAAACATTAGATTATCAATACTACAAAAGGAGCGTATATTGTTAAATGCGCCTAAAGGCCATGGAATTTCTTTGGAGGCTAACTTATACAGTAAATTCAAATTCCCCTTATTACCCGGCCCGTGAACCATGCATGGCCTTAAAATATATACTCGCTTGCCTTCTGGAATTTCTTTCGATAAAATGTACTCTTCCGCTAATAATTTACTTTTACCGTAATGGGTGATTGGACTGGGAATATAATCTTCTGTTAATATACCCTCCAATCCATCAGCCACTGCTTTAACTGAACTTAAAGTTATGTATACTTTTGCATCTGATGCTAGAAACGAATCGAAAACATTTTTAGTTAACTCGGTGTTGACCTGGTAGTATTCGTCTGGATTGGTTGTTTTTTTAAAATCATGAGCTTTGCCTGCAAGATGCAATACAGCTTCACCTTGTATATTGAGTGGACTTGTTCTATCATATTTAACAAATGAAATATTTGATGAAAAATATTTAATCAAATATTTCCCGATAAACCCACTAGATCCTGTGATAAAAAAACTATTCAATTTAATATTATAATTTTTTGAATTGAGATTAATTATGCTTGGAAATAAAAATCAAAAGTCATTTTTACAACTTTTGATAAAGACATTTCATCTAGCATTATTTTTCTTGATTGCATCCCCATTTCAGTCCTAATATTATCATTTGTTGCCAAAAACTTAATTTTTTCAGCAAGTAATTGATGGTCTCCGATTGGAACTAAGAAACCATTAACATTGTCTATAACACATTCCCTGCAACCAATTGCATCTGTTGTAATTATTGGGCAACCTTTTGCCATTGCTTCTACAAGAGATTTAGGCAAACCCTCTCTATAAGAAGGAAGACATACAATATCTGCATTCTCATAAATGTCCATGACATTTTTTTGATGACCTACCCATAAAATATATTCACCATCACAAAGTGAGTTTAATTGATTTGCAGATATTCCTGCAGGATTAAATTCGTCAATACCACCAACCAAAATAAATTTAATTTTATTTTTAAATTGATCTTTAAGTAAATTAGCAGCACTAATAAATTCAAAAACCCCTTTATCTTTTAACATTCTAGCTAATAAAACTACATTAATATCTTTAGTAGTCTTTCTCTTTTTTAATAAAAACTTATTTTCATCAACACCCGCACCCCTAATAATCACATTATTATTATTATTAAGGAAGCCTAGTTTTTTATATAAGTATTTATCATCAGGATTTTGAAAGATAAAATTTACTTTCTTACTAGAGTATGCTATTTTCATTATTATTTTTAGAATTATTTTACTTATAGAAACCCTATTTGCAGTGAAAGTATATCCTAAACCACTTACTGCATTTATAATTCTAAAGTTATTTTTCATTGTTTTTGCTGCTAAAGTTCCATAAATTGAAGGTTTCAATGTAACATGATGTATAATATCCGGATTAATTGATTTATAAAAATTGTATAGCTTTATAACTAAAAGAAATTCTTTAAACGGATTTTTTCCAGATCGTTCAAAATCTAAATTAAAACACTTAATTCCATAAGTACTTAAATTTTCGAAATATCCAGTGTCTTTGGTAATTAAATAAACATCTAGTCCTCTACGTAAGGCTTCTTCTGCAAGAGGAAGCCTATGTGAAATAAAGAACCAATCAACATTTACCACAAATAGTATTTTCATTCTATTTGACTTTATAAATTATTCTATAATATAAATATTCAAAAAAACCAGGATGATACCATTGTTTTGAGTTTGAGTTTGAGTTTGAGTTTATACTTATTATTGAAAAATTTGTTGTACAGTTTGTTATTAAATTATTGAGGAATTGTTTTATTACTATTATACCTTCTGATAATTGAAGTAAAGGGTAAGTTGAAAAATTATCAAAAGCAGTTGATTTAATAAGTGCTTGTCCTATTATTTTACCAGTATCAACACCAGTGTCTACATAATGTAACGAAACACCTGCTAAATTAGGTTGGTTTTTTACATAAGCCCAATATGCACCATGTACTCCACGATAATTTGGAGTAATCCCTGCATGAATATTGATAAAAATTGTGTTAGTACTAGTCAATATTTTTTTTGATAATATACGTGTTCCATTTACAATTACGATATCTGGTGCTAAGTTCTTTATTAGATTTATTGATTCAATTGAGTTGGCAGAATTAACACGAGTGATTTTTTCTTTATCAATATTATTTTCGTTTAAATCATTTTCTTGTAATATTTCAGATCTTCTTTTTTTGCTTGTTGATATCAAAATTTTATTTAAAATTAGGAAAAATAAAATCTGATCAATTAATCTTAAAAATCCAACTCTTTTAAATCTTTGTTTGATAAATTTAATTGCTTCGACCCGTTCTTCAATTATAACATAATTTATATTAAAAATATCCTTCAAGGAATTATATAAAATATTAGTTGATTCGCCTTCAGTTGCAAGTATAATAATTTTTTTATCGTTGAGAATTGATTTCATTAGTAACTTCTTTCATGTTTAAAGATTGCATGTAATAGGTATTATTTAAGAATTTATAGTATTCTAATACCTCTTTTAGTTGCTGCAAATTTTCAATAGAATTACAACCAAAATTATGTGGATGCCACCACAAATGAAACATACTATTTGTTTTAGCTGCAGATAACATTGCTTTTTTAATTCGCCTTAATTTGAAACGTTCAAATACTTTTAATGTTTTCTGAAAAGGACGAAAGAAAAAACTTGCAGGTAAATTTATCAATCCATTTTCGTCAATTGATACTTTATTATGAATATTATAACCTGTTAAGTTGATATATGTATCTATTAATCTAAAAAATCGCACAAATAGATTAATATTTTTTTGTCCTCTTGGTTTTTGTAAGAAGTTATTTTCATTACCACGAAAAGCAAAAATTCCTTCTTCTTTAGCTATTCTTAAATAATTTTCATCATATTGATTTCTTGGAAATATAATGGACCTTATCTCATTGTTGCATTTAGCTGAAATTTCAATTGCTTTCTTCAAATCTACACGAAACTCCTCATAAGATTGTCCTTCTTCTAAACAATAATAATGACAAAAGGTATGAGTTGCTATTTCTTGATTAGGAGTCGAATTGATTTTATTTAAAAGTTGAAAACCTGAATAATATTTAATAAAATCAGTTTCTTTTATAAACTTAATATGTGAGTATGTTGAATATCTATCATCTTTATACCGGGGTTGAACTTTTGGGATATTATTTTTCAATTCATCTAAATTTTCAAAATATAAACAACCTACGGGGGCCCAAGTTACATGAATATCATACTCACTAAATAGATCTAGTAATTTCGGTATAACACTATGAACCCCTAAAATATTTTCTCCATAATTATCAATTGTTCTTTTATCAAAAACCCCCCACATCAGCTCAAAGTCAAGCGAAATAATAAAAACAGGCTTTTTAAATTTATATAAATAACTCATATGAAATTTTGATTATACCATTTCTGGAAACAATATAATGTCCAAATTTTCCAAGAATTGTCAACTTTAGTTGATAAATGGTCTTCAATTATTTTGTTTACAAATTCTTCTTTTAATTCGTTCCTAAACCACTCCCCAATTGGTATTTCGAATCCCACTTTAGGTGATTTGAAGAAATTATTCGGCAATAAATATGAAAAAGTATCTTTTAATATCTTTTTTCTATTATTTCCATTAATTAAAAATTTATCAGGTATGCTATATGAAAATTCCATAATACGATGATCTAAAAATGGCGCTCTACATTCTAAAGAAGCAAGCATGCTTGCTCTATCAACTTTAACAAGTAAGTCACCCTCAAGAGAAATTTTTGTATCAATTAATCTTGCCTTCTTAAGACTTGTTTCAAATTGATCTGAAATCGGACCAATTATACCATTTAAACATTTATTTATATCAAAAATGTTTAAACTAGTACAAAGTTTGGCAAGGCTATCTTCTTTGAAACCCAATTGAATTATACTCAAATGATTATTTACCGTATCACTCCCTAATGAATCAAACAATTTTTTTGAACGAGTTAAAAAACTTTTAGAGTCAACATTTTTTTTTGCTAGTTTATTTAAAGTTGGTTCAATAATGTGTTTACTAACAAAATCTGGAACAAAAGTTTGATATAATTTTCCATATGTATGTAAAAGATATTTATTGTAACCGCCAAATACCTCATCACCACCGTCTCCTGTTAATGCTACTTTTACAAACTGAGCTGTTTTTCTAGAAATAAAATATGTAGGTAAGCAAGAAGGATCAGCATATGGTTCATCATAGTTAAGTATCACTTTGTCTATATCGCCAATCAGCTCATCATAATTTAGTAAACATTCAAAATGCTCCGAGTTAATTTGTTTTGCAATAATTGCAGCACGAACTGATTCGTCATACCTTCTGTTTTTATATGATACAGTAAATGTTTTGATTTTCTGATTTGAAATTTTTGACATAGCTGAGGCAATAATAGTGGAATCTACTCCACCACTAAGAAATACTCCAACAGGCACATCGGCTATCATTCTTTTTTCAATTGAGTCAAATAATAAATTATTCAATTTTTTTGATGCTTCTGAATAATTTTTTATCCTGCAATTTGGATCAGAAGATTGTATATTCCAATATCTTTGAATTGTAAAATTCAACGTTTCAATATTAATAACCATACTACATCCTGGTTCAAGTTTATGTATGTCTTCATAAATCGTATATGGAGCAGGGATATAACTTAATGATAGAAAGATATGCAATGAGTTTTGAGATATTTTTTTCAACTCCGGCTTTTCTTTTATAATACTTTTCAATTCGGAGGCCCATATTATCTCATTATTTGATTTATTAAAATAAATGGGTTTTTCGCCAAATCGATCTCTTGCAATAAACACTTCTTTCTTTTTCTTGTCGTAAATAGAAAAAGCAAACATGCCATTTAATTCATTAACACAGTTGACACCGTAATGTTCGTACAATTTTAATATTACTTCTGTATCTGAAGAAGTATTAAAAGTAACTCCTTTGGCTAGTAGATTTTGTTTAATCTCTCTGTAGTTATATATTTCTCCATTAAAAACAATCACTAGTGTTTTTTCATTATTTGTAATGGGTTGTTTGCCATTACTCAAGTCAATAATGGATAACCTTCGCATTCCGAAAGCAACTTTATTATCATCTATATATATCCCATCATCATCTGGTCCTCTATGATAAATGAGACTATTCATTTTACCAATTCTTGATGCAAGACTTGGTTGTTTATTTTTACTAATTATTCCGTTAATCCCACACATTTCTATCTAATTTTATTTATTAAAAAATGAAATTGTGAGCTTAATTCCCTCTTTAAAAGTTATTTCGGGTTCATAGTTTATTACTTTAACAGCTTTAGAAATATCTGCTAGACTATGCATTACATCTCCCTCTCTAAAATTTCTAAATATGGGTTCGATTTTTTGTCCTAAGTTTTCATTAATAGTTGCAATTAGGTCAATTAATGTATTGCGTTCACCACATGCAATATTAATTACCATATCAGTATTTATAGTTTTATTTATTAATGATTTAATATTAGCCTGTATTACATTTGAAATAAAAGTAAAATCTCTTGATGTTTCCCCTGTACCATTTATATATGGTTGTTCGTTTTTTAACATAGTTGTAATAAATAATGGGATAACAGCAGCATATGGACCATTAATATTCTGTTTTGGACCAAATACATTAAAATATCGAAGACCGACTGAATGAAAGCCATATACTTTAGAAAAAACATTAGCATATAATTCATTCACATATTTTGTCACTGCGTATGGCGATAATGGCATTCCAATATTTTCTTCTTTCTTGGGCAACAATTTACTATCTCCATATGTTGAAGATGAAGCAGCATAAACTAATCTTTTTATTTTAGCTTCTTTAGCACTAATAAGTATATTAAGAAAACCATTAATATTAACATCATTTGTAGCAATTGGATCATTAATCGATCTTGGTACAGATCCTAGTGCAGCTTGATGTGAAACAAAATCAATTCCTTTCATTGCCTCAGTACATGTCTGATAAGAACGGATATCGCCCTCAATAAATTCTATATTAGGTAAATCAAGAAATTCTTGAATATTATTAATATTACCTGTTGATAAGTTGTCTAATATTCTGATCTTGCCGGCATTATATTGCAAAAGGTATTCAACTAAATTTGAACCTATAAAACCCGCGCCTCCCGTAACAAGAAAAGAATATTTTGAGAAATCGTGGCCGATATGATAATTATTGAACTTCATTTAATTATTTTATAAACGTTTATGAGGAATATTCACTGGCAAAATTCCTTTTATATCATAAATTATACTTTGATTATTCTTCCATTTCTCAAATGGATAAGATAGAAATTGATTATGACTTACACACACCAAAACTCCATCATAGAAGTCTTCTAATATATTAGTTATGGATACATTATACTCGTGCATAACTTCCTTTGCATCTGCCCAAGGATCGTGAATTACTAAATCAATTTCATAGGACTCAAGTGTTGAAATAATTTCAAAAACCTTGCTATTACGAATGTCAGGGCAATTTTCCTTAAATGTAACTCCTAAAATCAATACTTTACTTCCTTTTATCCGACAATTATTTTTTATCAAAAGTTTTATGAACTCTCCAGCAATATAACTAGCCATGTCGTCATTCAATCTACGCCCTGCTAATATAATTTCAGTATGATAGCCAACTTCTTTCGCTTTTTGAGCTAAATAAAATGGGTCAACGCCGATACAATGACCACCAACTAATCCTGGCTTAAATGGAAGAAAATTCCATTTCGTTGCTGCAGCCTCTAACACATTATTTGTATCTATATTTAAAAGATTAAATATTTTAGCTAATTCATTAACAAATGCAATATTAATATCTCGTTGGGCGTTCTCAATTACTTTTGCAGCTTCTGCAACTTTTATTGAAGAGGCTTTAAATGTTCCAGCATTGATAATTGATGAATATAATTCATCAATTATCAATGCTATTTCATGAGTTGAACCCGAGGTAATTTTTTTAATATTAGTAAGTGAATGTAGTTTGTCCCCTGGATTAATTCTTTCAGGAGAATAACCACAATAAAAATCAATATTAAAAGATAGTCCAGAAATTAATTCAAGTATTGGAACACAAAATTCTTCTGTTGCTCCAGGATAAACAGTTGATTCATAAATAACAATATCATCTTTTTTTAAGTACTTCGCAATCAATTGAGTTGCATTTTTTAAGATACTTAAATCAGGATTGTTGTACTTATCAACCGGTGTAGGAACAGTTACAATATAAATATTTACTTGTTCTAATAAACTCTCACAATCACTAATTGTCAAATATTTTACCTCCTCTAATTGTTCTTTTGTTGTTTCAAGAGTTATATCAATGCCATTATTTAAATCATTGACTCTTTTTTTATTTATATCGTAGCCAATAGTTTTGTATTTTTTACCAAATTCCACTGCCAAAGGAAGACCAACATATCCTAAACCAATTACTCCAATAAATTTATTATCCATATTGTTTAAGTTAAAAAGTATAAATTAATATTATTTATTCCATATTTCTTCATAATCG
>Ga0315900_10012742_pt1 | contig 10292 bp, 11 predicted proteins | sample LakEriMetagenome_FD_203521 | JGI IMG/M metagenome (GOLD analysis project Ga0315900, IMG submission 203521) | Freshwater fungal communities from buoy surface, Lake Erie, Ohio, United States - Buoy 12 MA114 | ecosystem: Environmental > Aquatic > Freshwater > Lake > Lake biofilm | place: USA: Lake...
AGACCGGCAGGCGCCTGCCGTCGGTGACGTGAACCTGGAAGCAGCCAGCCCGCGGCGGTTCGGTGAACACGAAGGCGTAGGGCAGGCTGGTCTGGTCGAGGGTGAAGGTCGGGAGGTCCACCACTTCCCGGTCATCGCCCTCGCTGAGGGTCAGTTTGCGTGCGCCCCAGTCGAAGCTCGCGCTCTTGGGCGTCTTGCCGGTGCGTTCCTGGCGGAAGGACGCGGGTCGTATCCCCTGGGGCGTGATCTGGCCATGACTCTCGCGCCTGTCCTCCAGGCGTTTGAAGGCGCGCGCGATGCCGGCTGTGCGCGCCTCGCTCACGACCCGATACTCCCTGCCATCCTGCTCGAAGACATCTCGGCCTTCGCCGACGGTCACGCCCGCCATTTCGACCTGGATGCTCAACTCCACGCGGGCGGGAATCGCGTCCTGCGGGCGTGGGCGCTCGCGGGACGTGCCGGACGCCACCCGTGCTGCGCCGTCGGCCGGGGCCTCCCCCCCCAGTGCGGCCACCTGGGGCCAGACAAGGGCGAGCAGCAGGCAGGCCTGCAGGTGTCTCATGGTGCCTCCGGCATGCGCAGAGCCGTCGCCGGGGTGGTGGCGTCGCGCAGGGACACGCGGAGACCCCGCACCGCGAGCCGGTCCGCCAGGAACCAGCGGGCGGCGGCGGGCAGCAGCCGGTGTTCCTGTTCGAGAACGCGGGCCGCCAGGGTATCGGCCGTGTCCTGGTCCAGTACCGGGACCGCCGCCTGGGCGATGATGGGGCCATGATCCAGGGCTTCGGTCACGAAATGCACCGTGCAGCCGTGCAGCCTGACGCCCGCATCGAGCGCGCGCTGGTGGGTATCGAGTCCGGGGAATGCCGGGAGCAGGGAAGGATGGATGTTCATCAGCCGCCCCGAAAGGGCCTGGACGAATCCGCTGGTGAGCACCCGCATGAACCCCGCCAGCACGACGAGGGACGGGTGGTGGGACAGCACTGCCTCGAGAAGGGCCGCGTCGAAGGCTTCGCGGCTCGCGAAAGCCTTGTGGTCCACGACTTCAGCGGCGACGCCGTGGGCCTGGGCGGTCTCGAGTCCCCGTGCGTCGGGTCGGTTGCTGATGACAGCCGACACCGGGAGCCCGGCTTCCAGCAGGGCCTGCATGTTGCTGCCGCGGCCCGAGATGAGAGTGACGATGCCACTCATCGCACGATGGTCCGGGCCTCTTCGGGGGCGCGCGGCTCGACGGTGCCGGCAATCCAGGCCTGCTCACCCGCCGCCTGGAGCAGGGAGACCGCGCGGCCGGCATCCTCCTGCGCCACCACGACGACCATGCCGATGCCGCAGTTGAACACCCGATGCAGTTCCGTGTCATCGATCCTGCCCTGGGCCTGAAGCCAGCGGAACACCGGGGGCAGGGACCACGAATCCCGATGGATCACCGCCTTGACACCCTCTGGCAGGACGCGTGGCACGTTCTCCAGGATGCCGCCGCCCGTGATGTGGGCGATGCCCTTGACCGTCACCTGCTGCAGCAGGGCGAGTACCGGCCGGACGTAGATGCGCGTGGGCGCGAGCAGCGTCTCGCCCAGGGTGGATGTGCCAAACCCGGCACCCAGGTCGGCGCCTGACACCTCCACGATACGCCGCACCAGGGAGTACCCGTTGGAGTGGGGACCGCTGGACGCGAGGGCCACGACAGCGTCTCCCGCGGCGATCATCCGGCCATCGATGATCCCGGACTTCTCCACCGCGCCCACGGCGAAGCCGGCGAGGTCGTACTCGCCATCCGGATACATGCTGGGCATCTCGGCGGTCTCACCACCGATGAGCGCGCATCCGGCCTGCCGGCAACCCTCGGCGATGCCCGCCACCACTGCGGTGGCCGTGTCCACGTGCAGCCGTCCACAAGCGAAATAATCGAGGAAGAACAGCGGCTCGGCACCCTGGACCAGGATGTCGTTGACGCTCATCGCCACGAGATCGATACCTACGGTGTCGTGCCTGTCCAGCTGGAAGGCGAGCTTGAGCTTGGTTCCGACGCCGTCCGTGCCCGATACCAGCACGGGTTCCTTGTAGCGGCGGGGCACCTCGAACAGGGCGCCGAAGCCGCCGATGCCGGCGAGGACACCGTCACGCAATGTCGAGCGCGCCAGCGGCTTGATGCGTTCCACCAGGGCATCACCGGCATCGATGTCAACGCCGGCGTCTTTATAGGTCATGCCGGGAGTGGTGCCGGCGGGCTGGGTCATGTTCGAGGCTCTGACGAAGGGATGGATCGGGGGACGATGCGCGCGCGGTACCGGGCCGTCTGCCCGGGCCCGTGGGCGTCTGCCGGGCGCCTGCGTGCTCCGCGCGCATCGACGCCTCGATTCTACCGGAACGACGCCGGCGGACCGTCCCCGGCATGGCTCGCGACAGGCACATGCTGCTCCGGCACCGCCTTTCCGCGATAATCCTGGAAATGAAGCAAATGGCATTGGGCATCGGACTCGAGGCGGCTCTCGGCTTCGACGACTCCATCGTCGGGCGCAACGTGGAACTGCATCACAGGCTGCGCCAGTTGCTTGCCGCCGAAGGCGGCGAGCGCTTCGTCTACCTCTGGGGCCCCCCGGGCAGCGGCAGGACGCACACGCTGCGCGCATGCGAGATCGAGGCGGCGCGGCGCGGTCTGCCCGCCGTCCGCTGGCGTGACGGGTCCGATCCCGGGGAGGTGCCTGTGCAAGCCCTGGTGCTGGTGGACGACGTCGAGCAGTTTTCTCCCGAGGGGCAGGTGGCGCTGTTCCACCTGTTCAACCGGCTGCGGGACGCCGGCCAGGGAGGCATGGTCGCCGCGGGCGGACGACCCCCGGCAGCCCTGGATCTGCGTGCGGATCTGCGCACGCGGCTCGGGTCGGGGCTCGTCTACCAGCTTCATCCCCTGTCGGACGAGGAGAAGCTGGAGGCGATCGAGTGCCACGCGCGCGCCCGCGGTGTGCCGATGGGCCGTGATGTCGCCCGCTACCTGCTCACGCGGTCGGATCGCGATCTGCGCACCCTGCTGGCCACCCTGGACCGACTGGACCGCAGTTCACTCGAACGGCACCGGCCGCTTACGATTGCGCTGTTGCGCGAGGTGCTGCGCGACGGCTGAGCGCACTGGCGCGGCTGGTCTCCCGACCGCCTGCCACCGCACGATTTCCCCCAGCGATACGGACACCTCATGAAACTCGCGTTATTCGACCTCGACAACACCCTGCTCGCCGGCGACAGCGACTTCGAGTGGGCGCAGTACCTGATCTCCCGCGGCGTGCTCGACCGCGAGGTCTACGAGGCCCGCAACCTCGAGTTCTACGAGCAGTACCGTGCCGGGACGCTCGACATCCACGAGTTCCTCGACTTCCAGCTCAAGCCGCTCGCCAGGCACTCCAGGCAGCAACTCGAGCAATGGCGCGCCGAGTACCTGCGCAGCAAGGTCCTGCCCATGATCACCCGCAAGGCGCGCGATCTGGTGCAGAGCCACGCCCACGATGCGCGTGCAGTGGTCACCGCCACCAACAGTTTCGTGACGCGGCCCATCGCGCGCGAGTTCGGCATCGAGCACCTTGTGGCCACCGATCCGGCCGAGGACGCGGTCGGCGAGTTCACCGGATCGGTTCAGGGTGTGCCGGCGTTCCGTGAGGGCAAGGTGGTACGCGTCGAGGCCTGGCTGGCCGGCCTCGGGCTTGACTGGGAATCCTTCCAGGAGACCTGGTTCTACAGCGATTCCCTCAATGACCTGCCGCTGCTGTCACGGGTCAGCCACCCCGTGGCCGTCGACCCCGACGAGACGCTCAAGGCCCATGCCCTTGCCCACGGGTGGCCGATCATCAGCCTGCGCTGATGCCTGATCGCACCGGTCTGCCGCCGGGCTTCGGGGCAGCCTGCGTATAATCCGGGCGTCCGCCTCGCGCGGACCCACCCTCCAGCCTCCCCTGCGCATGATCAGGAAGTTCATCGAGAAAGTCTTCTCCCGCCGTGCGGTCTCGTCCGCAGGGGCTCCATCGGCCACGCCCGAGGTGATCCCGGTGTCCCGGCATGGTGTGCGCCGGGAGTCCATCAGTTCCTGCGCGCGGCGTGTGACCGAGACCCTGCAGGCCCAGGGCTACAAGGCCTATGTGGTCGGGGGGGCGGTGCGGGATCTGATGCTGGAGCGCACTCCCAAGGATTTCGATGTCGCCACGGACGCAACGCCCGAGCAGGTCCACGCGCTGTTCCGGCGCTCGCGCATCATCGGACGCCGCTTCCGTCTGGTGCACGTGATGTGCGGTCAGGACACGGTCGAGGTGTCGACCTTCCGTGCCATGCACAACGGGGACGGTGACGACACGCGGATGCAGGACGCGCACGGGCGCCTGCTGCGGGACAATGTCTTCGGGGCCCAGTCTGACGATGCCGTGCGCCGCGATTTCACTGTCAACGCGCTCTATTACGATCCCGCCACGGAAGAGGTGCTCGACTACTGCGGCGGTGTGCACGACGTCGACGCGCGCACCCTGCGCATCATCGGCGATCCGGTGGTGCGCTACCGCGAGGATCCGGTCCGCATGCTGCGCGCCGTCCGGCTGGCTGCGAAGCTCGGCCTGGAGATCGATGCTGCCACCCGCGCGCCCATCACCCGCATGGCTTCCCTCATTCAGAACGTGCCGCCGGCGCGGTTGTTCGAGGAGATGCTCAAACTGCTGCTGTCCGGGCACGCCGTGGCCTGTGTCGGCCGGCTCCGGAGCGAGGGGCTGCACCACGGCCTTCTGCCCCTGCTTGACGTCATCCTCGAGCAACCCCTGGGGGAGCGCTTCGTCACGCTCGCCCTGCAGCGCACCGACGAGCGCATCCTCGCCGACAAGGGCGTGTCGCCCGGTTTCCTGTTCGCTGCGCTGTTGTGGCACGAGGTGCTGGCGGCATGGAATGCGGCCAAGGATCGCGGCGTGCCGCCCGTGCCGGCCATGCACGAGGCGATGGATCAGGTGCTGTCCGTGCAGGCCGAGAAGATCGCGATCCCCCGGCGTTTCGGCACCGACATGAAGGAGATCTGGCTGCTGCAGTGGCGTTTCGACCAGCGCAGCGGCAAGCGCCCCTACCGGGTGCTGGAGAGCCCCAAGTTCCGCGCCGGCTACGATTTCCTGATCCTGCGATGCGAGAGCGGCGAAGTCGACCCGGAGCTCGGTCAGTGGTGGACCCGTTTCCAGGACGTTTCGGACTCCGAGCGCGAGGAGATGATCGCAGGTGTCGCCCAGGTGCCCGGGACGAAGCGGCGCAGGCGCCGGCGCGGAGGCGGCCGCGGGGCGACGGATGGCGGCGCGGATGCCGCCCCGCCAGAAGCCGGCTGAACAAGCGGAACGCCCCGATGAATCCCGTGGATGCCTACATCGGGCTTGGCTCCAATCTGCGTGACCCCGAGGCGCAGTTGGCCGTGGCCACGGCAGCGCTGGGGCGGCTGCCCCACAGCACCCTCGAGGCCGTGTCCCGGGTCTACCGCACCGCACCCGTGGGGTTGCTCGAGCAACCGGACTTCCTCAACGCCGTCGCCAGGCTGCGCACCACGCTGAGCCCCCGTGCCCTGCTCGAGGCCCTGCTGGCCATCGAGCAGTGGCAGGGTCGCACGCGTGATGTTCCCAATGGCCCGCGTACCCTGGATCTGGATCTGTTGCTCTATGGAGATGCGCACATCGATGAGCCCGGCCTCACGGTCCCGCATCCGCGCATGACCGACCGCGCATTTGTCATGGTTCCCTTGTCCGAACTGGCACCCGGGCTGCGCCTCGTCGCGGGCGATACGGTGTCCGAGATCGCGCAGAGGCTGAGGCAACAACAACGAACGGAGCCTGCCGGTGGTCTCGTCGTGGCCTGAGCGATTGCGCTACGTGGTGGTGGAGGGCCCGATCGGCGCGGGCAAGTCCAGCCTCGCCCGGCGGCTGTCCGAGGCCCTCGAGGCGGAGCTGCTGCTGGAGGATCCGGCGTCCAACCCGTTCCTGCGGAGCTTCTACGACGACCCGGAGCGTCACGCACTGCCGGCGCAGCTTTTCTTCCTGTTCCAGCGGGTCGAGCAGGTCCGCGCCCTTCGTCAGGCGGACATGTTCAAGGGTGTCACGGTGGCGGATTTTTTCTTCGACAAGGATCCTCTGTTCGCACGTCTCACGCTGTCCGACGACGAACTCGGTCTGTACCGGAAGATCTTCGACCACCTGGCTCCGCAGGCGCCTGCGCCGGATCTGGTGATCTACCTGCAGGCGTCGCCCCGAACGCTGTCCGAGCGCGTGCGGCGCCGGGGCATGGGCTATGAGCGAAACCTCAGTGAACCCTACCTCGCAAGGCTGGCGGAAGCCTACAGCCGGTTCTTTCACGACTACAGCGCCGCCCCCTTGCTGGTGGTCAACAGCGAGCGGCTGAACTTTGTTGATCGCGAAGAAGACTTTGCGCTATTGTTGCGCCGCATCACCGAGATGCGCGGAGCGCGCGAGTACTTCAATCTCGGGGCCTGACAAGTCCGGCGGCCGCGTGCCCCCGCTTCACCGGCCACACATACCAACAACAAGGTCCACCCCGTTCACGGAGAACGCACGATGCGCCATAGCAGCACTGCCATGGAGGCGCCCGGTACCCGGATTCTCTCGAGCTGAGCCGCCATGTCCATCGAGATCATCCGGAGCGTCGGCGCGCTGCGTGCGCGGCTCGCCTCAGAAGGCAAAGTCGCCTGCGTGCCCACTATGGGCAACATCCACGACGGGCACCTGAGCCTGGTTCGGCTGGCTCTGGAGGCGGCGCCGCTGGCCGTGACCACCATCTTCGTGAACCGTCTCCAGTTCGGACAGGGCGAGGACTTCGACCGGTATCCCCGGACCTTCGAGGAGGACTGCGCCAAGCTCGAGGCGGCGGGTTGCCAGGTGGTGTTTCATCCGGACGAGTCCGAGATGTACCCCGAGCCGCAGGTGTTCATGGTCGATCCGCCGCCCATCGCCAACAAACTCGAGGGGCGTTTCCGCCAGGGCCATTTCCGCGGTGTGGCCACCGTGGTGCTGAAACTGTTCAACATGGTCCAGCCCCAGGCGGCCGTGTTCGGCAAGAAGGACTACCAGCAACTCAACATCGTGCGGCACATGGTGTCGCAACTGTCTCTGCCGCTGACCATCGTGGCGGCCGAGACCTGCCGCGCCGACGACGGGCTGGCGCTGTCGTCGCGCAACCGGTTCCTCAGCCCTGAGGAGCGGCGCGAGGCGCCCCGGCTGCATCAGGCGCTGGACGAGGTGCGGCGGGCCGTCGAAGGCGGGGATCGCAATTTCGAGGCGCTCGAATTCGCCGCGGATGCCCTGCTTGCCCGGCACGGCTGGCATGTCGATTACGTGGTGGTCCGCTCGCGCCGCACGCTCATGCAGCCGGACCCGGACGAGCGCGAACTCGTGGTGCTCGGCGCCGCGAAACTCGGCGCCACCCGTCTCATCGACAACCTCGAAATCACGGCCCCCTGAGCCAGCCCCGGCCGCGGGCCGCGCCTCCCCCCGGGAAATGACGCGACGCGCCCGGAGCACCACGATTCAGCGCACGCCGGTGAGGCGTTTGCGTCCGAGTGCCAGGCAGCCCAGTCCCGCGGCCAGGAGCGCATAGGTGCCGGGCTCCGGGACGGGTGGCGTGGCGAGGCCGGACAGGGCCACGGCGCCCGGCTGAACCAGACCGGAGAGGCTCATCGGGCTCGTGTTGCGCAGCCCCGGCGTCCCGAAATCGCCGAGGCCATAGGTGGCGCTGCCAGGTACGTAGTTGCCGTGATCCAGCAGCGGCAGGGTGGCGGTCTTGATTTCGAGACTGCGACCGGCGGTCGAGGTCGACCACGACACCTGGGCAAGGATCTGGCCGCCGGCATTGGCAAGGCGCAGGAAGTCGGCGCCATTGCCGAATGACAGGGCGGAGCCCCAGGCATAGTCGACCGGCACTCCGCCGTTGGCCGTCATGCTCGTGGTGCGGCCGAGCACGAACCACCCTCCCGCCGGGATCACCGCCGGTCCGGCGATGCTGAAGCGCTCGAGGGTCGTGCCGGTCTGGCTCTCGACCACGAGTCCCTGCAGGTCGATGGGCACACTGAACGGGTTGTGGATCTCGAACCACTCGCCATTGCTGTCGCTGACCTTGGTCGGGTCGATCATCAGCTCGCTGATGACGACCTGTCCGGGCACCAGACTGGATGCGTTCAGCATCACGGCCGCCCCGCCCTGGCCAGGCAACAGGGTGCCGAGGAGGGTGGCGACGGCAAGCAGGAAAGTTGGAATGAATCTATTTTTCATGGATGGTCTCCTTTGTGTCGGTGTCGAAGAGGTTGTCGGCGCGGCCGCGGATCGCGATGCCCTGCGTGTGCGACGTCGGCGACGCGGCGTACCTTATCGACGACATGGGCGCGCGTGATCGTTCGCGTCGACCGTAGCGGGATGCGATACCGTCCGTTGCGTGACAGGATCTGCAGGCCGGTCCGTGCGGGGAGTCGCGCATTGCGTCACAATCTGCGCCCCTGAAACGAAGGCATCCGGCAGGAGAATTCCCGATGAGAATTGCCTCCAGCATCACCGAACTGATCGGCAACACCCCGCTGGTGCGGCTCAACCGCGTCACGGCGGGCTGTCATGCGCAGGTCGTCGCCAAGCTCGAGTTCTTCAATCCCGCACACAGCGTCAAGGATCGCATCGGCGTGTCCATGATCGAGGCGGCCGAGCGGGCCGGCCTCATCAAGCCGGATACGGTCATCCTCGAACCCACCAGTGGCAACACCGGCATCGCGCTGGCGTTCGTGTGCGCGGCACGCGGCTACAGGCTCGCCATCGTCATGCCCGAGACCATGAGCCGCGAGCGGCGGGCGCTGCTGCGCGCCTACGGCGCCGAACTCATCCTGACGCCGGGGCCGGAGGGCATGGGCGGCGCGATCCGCAAGGCGCAGGAGATGGCGGCGGCCGATTCGCGCTACCTGATTCCCCAGCAGTTCGCGAATCCGGCCAACCCCGCGATCCATCGCCAGACCACCGCCGAGGAGATCTGGCGAGACACGGACGGGCAGGCCGACATCCTGGTGTCCGGTATCGGCACCGGCGGGACCATCACCGGGGTTGGCGAGGTGCTGAAGGCGCGCAAGCCGGGTTTCCGCTGCGTGGCGGTGGAGCCGGAGGCGTCCCCGGTGCTGTCCGGCGGACAGAAGGGGCCGCACCCGATACAGGGCATCGGCGCCGGGTTCGTGCCCGAGATCCTCAACACCGCCGTCTACGACGAGATTGTCCGGGTCGGCAACGACGACGCCTTCGCCATGGCCCGCCGCATGGCCACCGAGGAGGGGCTGCTGGTCGGCATCTCGTCCGGGGCTGCCACCTGTGCCGCCCTGGAGGTCGCGCGCCGACCCGAAAATGCAGGTCGGCTGGTGGTCGTCATCATTCCGTCCTTCGGCGAGCGCTACATCAGCACGCGGCTGTTCGAAGGACTGCTCGATTGAGGAGGGGGTGCAGTGGAGCTGCTGCAACGTCTTGCGCAGGTGCTCGCGCCCGCTGACCTGCTGACCGCGGAGGCGGACCTCGAGCCCCATCTGGTGGACTGGCGGCGGCGGCTGCGCGGAGAAGCGCTCGCGGTCGTCCTGCCCCGCTCCACCGGCCAGGTCGCCGAGGTCGTCCGCCTCTGTGCCGATGCGGGGGTGGCGGTCGTGCCACAGGGCGGCAACACCGGCCTGTGCGGCGGCGCCACGCCGGAGCCCGGTGACCGTCCCGTGGTGCTCAACCTGCGGCGCATGAACCGCATCCGCTCGGTCGACCGGGACAACAACACCATCACCGTCGAGGCGGGCTGCGTGCTGCAGCAGGTGCAGCGCGCCGCCGCGGAGGTGGACCGGCTGTTCCCCCTCAGCCTTGGGGCCGAGGGCAGCTGCATGATCGGCGGCAACCTGTCGACCAATGCGGGTGGCGTGCACGTGCTGCGCTACGGCAACACGCGCGATCTCACGCTCGGCCTGGAGGTGGTCCTGCCCGACGGCCGTGTCTGGGACGGACTGCGCGGGCTGCGCAAGGACAACACCGGCTACGACCTCAAGCAGCTGTTCGTGGGCGCCGAGGGCACGCTGGGCATCATCACCGCGGCCGTGCTCAAGCTGTTTCCGTTGCCGCGGGCGAGCGTCACCGCCTGGGCCGGTCTGCCAACACCCGAGGCGGCGGTGCGCCTGCTGTCGGCCGCCCAGGAGGCACTGGGGGCCCGGCTCACGGCCTTCGAGCTCATGGCCGACCTGCCCCTGCGCCTGACGCTGGACCTGGTCGACGGCGCCCAGTCGCCTCTCGATTCGT
>Ga0315900_10012746_pt1 | contig 10289 bp, 9 predicted proteins | sample LakEriMetagenome_FD_203521 | JGI IMG/M metagenome (GOLD analysis project Ga0315900, IMG submission 203521) | Freshwater fungal communities from buoy surface, Lake Erie, Ohio, United States - Buoy 12 MA114 | ecosystem: Environmental > Aquatic > Freshwater > Lake > Lake biofilm | place: USA: Lake...
CAATGAATGACAAGGCGATCACGATCACGTTGTTCAATGATGCCAATGGTTTGAACTAAGCCTGTAAACATTTTTTGGTGATTTGTATTGGTAATGGGATGGCTATAGGTCAGTTAACAAATGAATTATTTGTGCTGTTTGTTGCGCTAGATTTTTGGCGGGGCGGCGATCTCGGTTTAACCAAAATGCGTTGATCCCCACCGCATTTGCACCCTCATAATCTTCGCTAAAACTATCACCTATATGCCAAGCTTGATCGGGCAATTGATCTAGTTGATGCTTGGTTAAAGCTGTCTTAAAGATCAGTGCATCAGGTTTAGCGGAACCGACTTCAGTAGATATCGTAATCGATTGAAAGTAATCACCAATTTCAAGAGCCTCGATTACACTATAAATCCGACTGTCAAAGTTAGATAGCAAAGCAAGATTAACTCCCAGCTTTCGCCATCTATCCAGAGCAACAAGGGTATCTTGGTAAATTATCCAAGGTTCAGCAGACGCAAAGTAGTCATAAAGTTGTTTAAAAAATTGATCAAAATCAGCAAATTTTACAAAATCTCCTGTTTGGCTAAAGGTTTGTTCAGCTAGCGATCTCCACCATTCATATTCAGCCCTTGGGATCTCTGCTTGAAGCAAATGAGGAAAAGCAATTCTTGGAGCCGTTTGAAAATTTTGATAAAAAGCAGAATTAATTACTTGCTCATCAAGATTAACGCCAAAATCTATGGCAACCTTTGCATATTGTTGCCCCACACTACCTCTTACACCAAATATAGTGCCAACTGCATCTAAATAAATAACTTGTGGCGATCGCATTATATTTCGGAGAAATTACAGGGATAAATTATTGAACGTACTGATACAATGGCAGCCAAAGATTTGAAAACCCGCCTCCATTATTATGACAGGTATTAAGTTTCTAATGATTAGATGGTTAGGTTAAGGAGTACCTTTATGCGTATACCCAAATTTGGCAAATTAATTCTATTTACATTAATTGCCTTTTCTCCTTTTCCTAGTTGGGCTCAGACCTCCACAATTGATAAGACTGCTCCATCATCTGAGACCACAATATCCCTAGCACCCGCAAATTCTAACCTGAGACATTTATCAACGGTGAATAATAGTGGGGTAACTTCCCTAAATGTCAGTGAATCTCAAGCTCAGGATACATTTCGATACACTTTAGGAGCAGGTGACATTATTAAAATTGAAGTTTTTAACGTACCTGAATTATCTGGTAACCAAACAATCGCTCCAGATGGGACTATTAATATTTCTTTAGTCGGTGCTCTCAAATTAGAAGGCTTGAGTTTAGATGAAGCCAATGCCTTACTAAAGACAAAGTTAAGCCCCTTTTTAGTGCGTAACATTGTAAATGTCTCGTTGCAGTCTCCCCGCCCGCTCAATATTGCAGTGGTCGGAGAAGTAAATCGTCCAGGACCAAGATTTTTAAATTATGTTGGTTCTGGTGCTACTAATAACAGTAACAGTAGTAGCAACGCAGCAACTCTAACTCGTGCACTTGAGTCAGCTTCAGGAATCACCTCAAGAGCCGATATTAGTAATATTCAAATTTCTCGTCGTGACGGTGCAGCAGGTCGTCGGATCATTAAAGTTAATCTCCAAAATCTCCTTGAAAAAGGTGATATTAGCCAAGATGTCCGTATTCTTGATGGAGATTCGATTCTAGTCCCCCCACTACCCCAAACTAGCACATCTCAATCTAGGGTAGTTAGCAACTCGACATTTTCACCAGACACCTTTACGATCCAAGTAGCGATCGTAGGTGAAGTTAATCGCGTTGGATCGCAAACCTTAGTTTATTCCCGCAATGGGATTACTTCCACAGGGCTCACAGGCGCGACTACATCGGCTGGTATTGCGTCCAATGGAGGTCCAGTTACTCTCAGCCGTGCTTTGCAAGCAGCTAACGGAGTAACCGAAATAGCAGATATTCGTAACGTACAAATTTCGCGACTGAATGACAAAGGGCAACGTACAATCGTGAAATCGAATCTGCTAGACCTAATTACCAAAGCTGATCTCAGCCAAGACATAACCCTTAGCGATGGTGATCTCATTACAGTACCACGACTCGAAAAAACTAATCCAACTGAATACTTACAGATTGCAAAAGCCACTTTCTCGCCTACAGTAATTACAGTACAAGTAATTGGCGAGGCATTTCGTCCAGGTCCTCTACAACTGCGACCCAATACTTCATTTACGGAAGCTATTTCCGCAGCAGGAGGACTGACTAACGATGCCGATTGGCGCGCAGTCGAGCTTTATCGAGTAAATCCTGACGGTTCCATTATGCGTCGCAATCTTGTCGCTGATTTAAACTTACCCTTGAGTGAAGAAAATAATCCAGGACTACGCGATCGCGATGTGATTGTAGTACGTCCCTCATTTGGAGCAAGCATTCTTAACTCTGCTACTAAATTTCTGGGTAACATTGTTACTCCTTTTTCACTTGTTACCAATCTTTACAGAAGCTTTAAAAATTGAATATGAGAATTCTAGTTACTGGTGGTGCAGGCTTCATTGGATCGCATTTAGTTGATCGGCTGATGGATGCAGGTCATACCGTTGTCTGTGTTGATAACCTTTACACAGGTAGGAAAGCTAATAATTGCCAATGGGCAGAGCATCCTAGTTTTCAGTTTATTGAGCATGACATTATCAACCCTATTGATATTGAGCCTGTTGAGCAAATATATCACCTTGCTTGTCCAGCATCACCTGTTCATTATCAAGCTGATCCCATCCAAACTACTAAAACTAACTTTTTAGGTACGCTAAATGTTTTGGAATTAGCTAAGCGTTGGCGGGCAAGAGTTTTGCTAGCCTCAACTTCTGAGGTGTATGGAGACCCCCTAATACATCCACAAACCGAAGACTATTGGGGAAATGTCAACTGTACAGGAATTCGGAGTTGTTATGATGAAGGCAAGCGAATTTCAGAAAGTCTAGCTTTTGATTTTCATCGTCAATTTAATGTTGAGGTGAGAGTGGCTCGCATCTTTAATACCCATGGTGCAAGGATGCTCGAAAATGATGGACGTGTAGTTAGTAACTTCATTGTTCAAGCTTTGAAAGGTATTCCATTAACGATTTATGGTGATGGCTCACAAACACGGAGTTTCTGCTATGTGTCAGATCTTGTGGAAGGGCTGATACGTTTAATGAATGGGAATTATATTGGTCCTGTGAATTTAGGTAATCTTGGTGAGTATACGATTTTGCAATTAGCCCAGACAATTCAGCGTTTGATCGATCCCACTGCCAACATTGTATTTAAGCCTTTACCTCAAGATGATCCACAGCGTCGTCAGCCCGATATTGCTCGAGCAAAGTTCCATTTAGGTTGGGAACCCACAGTTCCTTTAGAAGAAGGTCTAGCAATAACAATTGCTTATTTTCGTGATTACTTGGCAAATACTTCCTATTGAGGCTTTGAGTAGTACAGAAACATTTAGGACTTACGTATTGGGTAGATTTAGTGTGGGCTTCGCTTGCACCACATTTACTGCAAACCTAATAAATTTGTTCAGTTTGCGTAATTTCTATTTGCTTAATAATGTTATTCGATCTTTAATTATGGAAAAATCAGATGATTGCAGTTATCTTTTGCATTCAAACCTTCGCTCTTTTGTCAATGCGTAACTTCAAATATCATCAAAAAGTAAATTAGTTAATCAAAGTTTATGCGTGTTTGTGTAATTGGAACTGGTTATGTTGGTTTGGTAACAGGTGCTTGTCTTGCCTACGTTGGACATGACGTAGTTTGTGTGGATAATAACGAAGAGAAAGTTAAACTTATGAAGTCGGGTCAATCGCCAATTCATGAGCCAGGATTACCAAAAATTATATCTGAATCAATTCGTCAAGGCAAAATTGAATTTACGACGGATATTGCTGCTGGAGTCAATCATGGTGAAGTGTTATTCATTGCTGTGGGTACGCCTTCGTTACCTGATGGGCGTAGCGATATGCGTTATGTGGAAGCAGTTGCTCGCAGTATTGGGGAAAGTCTGACTGAAGGATATCGGGTAATTGTCAATAAATCAACTGTACCAATTGGTTCTGGTGACTGGGTTCGCATGATTGTCCTAGATGGAATGGTAGGCAAGAAAAATATCGATCAGATCCAGTTTGATGTAGTGAGTAATCCCGAGTTTCTTAGAGAAGGAGTAGCGGTTTACGATACGTTTAATCCTGATCGCATTGTAGTTGGTAGTGGCAGTGATCGCGCACTTCAACTGATGCAGGAGCTTTATCAACCTATTATTGATCGCTCCTTTGCTGAGGATAAGACCTTACCGCCAGTACCAGTCGTAGTTACGGATTTGAACTCTGCGGAAATGATTAAGTATGCAGCCAATGCCTTTCTGGCGACAAAGATCAGTTTTGTGAATGAGATTGCCAATATTTGCGATCGCGTTGGCGCAGATGTAAAGGAAGTCGCAAAAGGGATTGGACTAGATTCGCGTATTGGTTCTAAGTTCTTACAAGCAGGTATCGGTTGGGGTGGCTCTTGCTTTGGTAAGGATGTCTCCGCCTTAATCTATACGGCTGAAGACTATGGCTATTCCACCGAAATCTTGAAGGCTTGTGTCCGTGTCAACGAACTTCAGCGTACCCTTGTGGTGGAGAAGTTACAACAAGCATTAAAAATTCTCAAGGGTAAAACCATCGGTTTATTAGGAATGACCTTTAAACCTGACACAGATGATATGCGTGATGCTCCTTCCTTAACCTTAATCGATCAGTTGAATCGCTTGGGGGCGAGGGTCAAAGCCTATGATCCTCTAGTTTCCCAATCTGGTTTACGCCAAGGTTTTTCTAATGTAATTGTGGAAACAGATCTAGAGCGCCTTGCCGATGGCTGTGATGCAGTGGTATTGGTAACAGATTGGCAAGAGTTCTTGACCATTGATTATGCCAAGATGTTAACGCTCATGGCTCATCCTGTAATCATTGATGCTCGCAACTTCCTTGATGGCAAAGCTCTCGAAGCTTTGGGATACAAATATATCGGTATTGGACGTTAAGTTACTTATAGAGAGGTGGCAATTAGTGTCACCTCGTTTAACTGGCTGTTATACTACGTACTGACCTATAAAAAGTCCAAAGTGCATACCCATGTCTAAAAAAGATAAAAATGGTAAGCGCAAGCATTCTCAGGAAAGGAAGCTAAAAGATGAATCAACCTCTTTAATTAACCATTCTAGTGAACTCAATATTCATGATATTGAGCAAGAAGGTAATCTACCACAACTCTCAAAGTTATCGAAGAAAACCTATGAGAAAGAGCTTAAACACTTACAAATAGAACTTGTCAGATTACAAGAATGGATCAAGCTGGAAGGCTTAAAGGTTGTGATTCTATTTGAAGGTAGGGATGCTGCTGGTAAGGGGGGCGCAATTAAAAGTATTACCCAATCTCTCAATCCACGTATTTGTCGCGTCGTCGCATTAGGTAAGCCATCCGATCAAGAGCGTACTCAATGGTATTTCCAGCGCTATACTGCGGAGTTGCCTGCAGCAGGAGAAATTGTGCTATTTGATCGTAGTTGGTATAACCGTGCTGGTGTCGAACATGTCATGGGCTATTGCACCCATGAGGAATATGTCGAATTTTTGCGCTCCTGTCCCGAATTTGAGAATATGCTTCAGCGATCAGGAATTATTTTAATTAAGTATTGGTTTTCTGTGAGTGATAATGAGCAGGAAAAGCGATTTAATGATCGCATTAATGATCCTCGCAAACGTTGGAAGTTTAGCCCAATGGATTTAGAGGCGAGGTCAAGATGGGTAGAGTACTCTAAAGCAAAAGACGATATGTTTAATGCAACTGATACTAAACTCTCACCTTGGTATGTGATTGATGGCGACGATAAGCGTCGAGCAAGACTCAATTGCATCAATCATCTCTTAGCGAAGATTCCCTATAAAGATGTACTACCAAAGCCTTTTGATTTGCCACCATTACAGAACAAAATGGTTTATGTACGTCCGCCAATGTATTTACAGAACTTCATTCCTGATGTGACCGCTCATTTGGAGTGATAGTTTCCTTTGCCCAGTTTAAATTTAAAATGATGCTCCAAACCTTATCTAAAATTGCGGGCGTTGCACATATTCATAATGATCAAGGAAAAATGGGGAAAGATTTTTGATTTTTACGATTGAGGTAGAAAAGTAATAGCTGAATCGAAATCTGCAACATTTCCTTAGACTTTGAGTAGCATAGAGTCCTGCGATGTAATCTCGCCAAGTAATGTCTCAATCTGGTGTTCTCCCCTTCCACCCTAGTCATATAGGCTTTACTAACAATGTGGTCTTCAGGGTTAATAAACTTGGGGAGTAGCCATCACTAGCCCAATTTAGCGCTCAAAGAGTGAAATGTGAACATGCTCATGCAGGTATCAAGCGTTATAACTCGCTAACGTCAGTTTATCGCAATCGTATACCTGATTTTGATGATCGTCTTATGCAGCATGCGGCTGGCTTATGGAACTTCTATTGGGATGCTTCTTAAAAAAAGATGGAAAGAGCAAAATTCCCTCTAAACATTACTTTTGTTTCCCAACAGGTCTAATCTTTGTACTGTTCGCTTGGTTACCATGAATCTTTTGGCAACTCTCAAACCCCACCATCACCTTTTCCAAAGCCGTACTCTGATGCGGTCTAATCGACTTCTTCGGCTTTAACGGCAAAACTGGGGCGGTGTATGTCTCTACATCATCATCATCAATACTTGTAGAAACACTCTGCACCGCATAGTGCAAATTTTGCGAACTCACCTGACTCCAATCCACAGGGCTTTGATCGAGATCGTATAGGGTTAGGCGATCGACAGGAATTTGCTGATTTTTCAGAGCATCTTCGGCATTCTTGCCCCAACCGCAAGTGGTCACAATCAACCGATGCGTAAACTGCGCTTTACCCGAAGCCGTAAAAAACGAATCAATATCACCCTTATCCAACACATGATCAGGTTGATAGCACTTACACTGAATCGCCCAATATTCACCTGTAGCACGTTCCTGAGCAACTAAATCAATCCCCAAATCCCCCTTCTTGCCACGCAACGGGAAATCCAACCATAACCACACCCGCTTAAACAGTTCAGCATATTGCGGATCGGTTCGCAAATACGCCAATATCAGATTTTCAAACTTATCACCTAGATCACGAGTTGAGGTTGCCTCTTGACGAAACTGCTCAAGAATATGGTGAATGGTGACAGTCATATTAAATTTGTGTAAATTTTTAGCAAATATTAGCATATTCTGCGTATTTGCTTGTATCGGCAACACAAGAGATAGCTAGAGATGAGTGGCGGCGCGAAGCACCGCCACTCATCTTTTTAGTTTGCAAAACTTAACACTACGGACAAACGACCTAAGGACGGTAATCAACCAAATTGCGATCGGGTATCCCTACAGATAGATTAGTCTTAAAAAGACTTTACAAAACTACATAGTCAACATTACATTAATCACATAGCGAAAGCTAATCATAAATCCTTAATTCACCGCAATCATACAAAAATGACCACAGCAGTACAAAGACGCGAGAGCGCATCGGTCTGGGATCAATTTTGCAATTGGATCACCAGCACAAACAACAGACTATACATCGGATGGTTCGGAGTAATCATGATTCCATGCTTACTCGCAGCAACCATCTGCTTCGTAATCGCCTTCATCGCAGCACCACCCGTTGACATCGACGGCATCCGTGAACCAGTAGCAGGCAGCCTGCTATTCGGCAACAACATGATATCTGGCGCAGTTGTACCCTCCTCCAACGCAATTGGCCTGCACTTTTACCCCATTTGGGAAGCAGATAGCCTCGACGAATGGCTATACAACGGTGGACCATACCAACTGGTAATTTTCCACTTTTTGCTCGGAGTATTCTGCTACATGGGACGTGAATGGGAATTGTCATACAGACTCGGCATGCGTCCATGGATCGCAGTAGCATACTCAGCCCCCGTAGCCGCAGCAACCGCAGTATTCTTGATCTACCCAATCGGACAAGGATCATTTTCTGACGGCATGCCTTTGGGAATCTCTGGAACATTCAACTTCATGATCGTATTCCAAGCAGAGCACAACATCCTGATGCATCCTTTCCACATGTTAGGAGTAGCAGGTGTGTTCGGCGGTTCATTGTTCAGTGCAATGCACGGTTCTTTGGTAACCAGCAGCTTGATTCGTGAAACCACCGAAAACGAAAGCCAAAACTCAGGCTACAAGTTTGGACAAGAAGAAGAAACCTACAACATCGTTGCAGCACACGGCTACTTCGGTCGTTTGATTTTCCAATACGCATCCTTCAGCAACAGCCGTCAATTGCACTTCTTCCTTGCCCTATGGCCAGTAGTTGGCATTTGGTTCACCGCATTGGGCGTAAGCACCATGGCATTCAACTTGAATGGATTCAACTTCAACCAATCAATCTCTGATAGCCAAGGTCGTGTAGTACCTTCTTGGGCAGACGTAATCAACCGCGCTAACTTGGGTATGGAAGTAATGCACGAGCGCAATGCTCACAACTTCCCTCTCGATTTGGCTGCTGTTGATGTTGCTCCTATCGCTATGAGCGCTCCTGCTATCAACGGTTAATCTTCGAGATTATTCCTTATAAACAAAAAAGCCTCTCCGCATGGAGGGGCTTTTATTTTAGTTGCATTTCCAAGTTAAATATTTCGGCAAAGGTTTGAGCGATCGCAATTTTTACATGTCCAAAATCAACATTAGCTACAAATTGATTGAGATTACACACTTGGCAATTGCTAATACCACAGGGAACTATGCGATCGAAGCCAGATAAATCCATACAGACATTCAATGCAAATCCATGCATCGTGATCCATTGGCTAACCTTGATCCCAACCTGTGCGATTTTCTGATACTGACCTGCTTGATTGATCCATACACCCGTTAATCCTTGAATCCGTTGTGACTTGACACCGTAGCTAGTGAGAAATTGAATGATCACTTCTTCAAGTTGTCGCAAATACCAGTGCAAATCACGCTGATGATGTTCTAAATTCAAGATCGGATAAGCGACTAACTGTCCAATCGCATGGTGGGTGACTTCGCCGCCGCGTTCAATACGATGGCATTCGATATCAGGATCATCAGGATGAAACTTGAGAAATTCTAAGCTTGAACCTTGACCAAGGGTATAGACCGCAGGATGCTCTAACAGTAATAACGCATCAGGCAAATCTTTGCACTCACGCCTTGCTTGCTTGCGCTCCTCCACGAGTTCTTTTTGCCATTGCCATGCTTTGAGATAGGGGATAGGTCGATCGCTTTGGTAAAGTAAACAAGTTCGGCGCATATTGGGATTTTTGCAAAATTACTGTGGTTCCCTAGTGAGGATGCTCCAATTGGGAAATCAAGGATCAATTCTAGTGTCCTGAAACGATGGGTTCTAAATAATTCTATAATCTTTGCAGATTTTCCTAGATTCTTATGAATTATTGATAATTATGACGATATCCTTATCATCGCGTGAAGAACTACTTTCCAGCTTAATTTTAGAACTACTTGAAATTTTGCGTGATCGCCAAGGTGATACATGGGCAGGGATTACTCGCCTTGCCTCTAGTAAATCTGCCACCATTGCGATCGATGATACTCGTCTATATGTTCAAGCAGAAGGCGATCAGCAACTAAATCTAAAAGTCACGGCTGCCGACCCTGAAGTTGATAATTCCTTTGAGAGTACAGGTGAAGCTTTACGCAATGTCATGTTTGGGCGCTTTTCCCTCGATAAATCCGTTGCATCTGGCAAAATCTTTATCCGTACTAATTTTGGTGACTTATTGAAAATCCGTAATGTTGTGTCGGCGGTTCTTGCGGATACAGCCAATGAACCAAGGTTACAGCAATTATGGGAACGATTTGATCGTGAATGGTAACAGCCATCTGAGCCTTGCTTTGCGCGGCTCAAATGGCAAAAAATTGTGTTTAGGTAATCTTACTCAAAATCGAAAAAGTCCCAAATCCAATCAGAATTAGACCACTTCCCCAGTTCAGCAAGCTTGACCAACGGCGTATTTCTAAAAACTGTTTGATGATGCCTGTGAAAGTTCCTGCGATCACAAGAGGTAACACGGAACCGATCGCATAGGCTAGTAAAAACTCTGTCCCTACAAACAAGTTCCCTGAACCTGACACCCATGCTAACAGGGTAACTAAGACAGGAGTACTACAGGGTGATGCCACAAATCCAAAGGATAAACCGATTAATAA
>Ga0315900_10012749_pt1 | contig 10287 bp, 9 predicted proteins | sample LakEriMetagenome_FD_203521 | JGI IMG/M metagenome (GOLD analysis project Ga0315900, IMG submission 203521) | Freshwater fungal communities from buoy surface, Lake Erie, Ohio, United States - Buoy 12 MA114 | ecosystem: Environmental > Aquatic > Freshwater > Lake > Lake biofilm | place: USA: Lake...
TCTATGCGTCATTCACCGCGTACGGCGAGCGCGGGCCGGAAGCCGGCAAGACCGGTTTCGACTCGACCGCCTACTGGGCACGCTCCGGGCTGATGGACCTGGTCAAGGCCGATCACGGCGCGGTGCCAGCGCGTTCGGTCAGCGGCATGGGCGACCACCCGAGCGCGGTCGCACTCTACGCGGCGATCGTCACCGCGCTGCTGCGTCGCGAGCGCACCGGCCGTGGCGGGCTGGTGTCGTCGTCGCTGCTCGCCAACGGCGTGTGGGCCAACGGCGTGATGGCGCAGGCCGCCCTCGACGGCCTGGTGCTGCCGCCACGTGCGCCGCGCGAGCAGGCGCCGAACCCGCTCGCCAACCTGTACCAGTGCCGCGATGGCCGCTGGCTGAACCTGACGCTGCTGAACCCCGCGCGCCAGTTCGTGCCGCTGTGCGAGGCACTGGGCTGTCCGGCGCTGCCCGACGATCCGCGCTTCGCCACCGTCGAGGCGCGCAGCGCCAACCACCTCGCGCTGCTCGCGCTGCTCGATGCGGCCTTCGCGACGCAGGATCTCGCTCACTGGCGTGCCCGCTTCGACGCAGCCGGCATCACCTTCGGCATCGTCGGCTCGATCTACGACATGCCCGACGACGAGCAGATGCGCGCGGCCGGCGTGCTCGTGCCCTTCGCCGACGGCTCCGGGCTGACGGTCAGCAGCCCCTTCGAACTCGACGGCGTCCGCAAGTGCGCGCCGCGCGCCGCGCCGGGCGTCGGCGAGCACGGCGACCAGGTGCTGCGCGAGGCCGGCTACACGCAGGCCGAGATCGATGCGCTGCGCGCCAGCGGCGCGGTTGCCGGCGGCGCATGATGGTTGATGACGCAACGAGTTTGCCCGGCTCCGCGCTGCCGCTGCGTGGCGTGCGGATCGTCGACCTGACCAGCGTGATCTTCGGGCCCTACGCGAGCCAGTTCCTTGGCGACTACGGCGCCGACGTGATCAAGGTCGAGAGCCCGCAGGGCGACTCGCCGCGGCGCACCGGCGAGGCGCGCGTGCCCGATCTCGCAGCCGGCTTCCTGACGGTCAACCGCAACAAGCGCAGCCTGGTGCTCGACCTGAAGCAGCCCGCGGCGCGGGCGGCGCTGATGCGCGTGGTCGAGGGCGCCGACGTGCTGATGCACAACATCCGGCCGCAGAAGCTCGCGGCGATCGGCCTGGACCCGGCGCAGGTGCGCGCGCGCAACCCACGGCTCGTCTATGCGAGCCTGGTCGGCTTCTCGGAGGCCGGTCCCTACGCGGGCCAGCCGGCCTACGACGATATCGTGCAGGGGCTTTGCGGCCTGGCCGACCTGATGCAGCGCCAGGGTGGCGAGCCACGCTTCCTGCCCACCATCGCGGCCGACAAGACCTGCGCGCTGATGGCGGTGCATGCGATCCTCGCCGCGCTGTATGCGCGCGAGCGCGACGGGGTGGCGCGCCAGGTCGAGGTCTCGATGTTCGAGGCGATGACCGCGTACACGCTGCTCGAGCATGTCGGCGGCCAGGCCTTCGTGCCGGCGGGTGCGCCGGCCGGCTACGCGCGGGTACTGACGCCCTGGCGCCGGCCCTACCGCACCCGCGACGGCTGGCTGTGCGTGCTGCCCTACACCGACGCCCACTGGGGCCGGTTCTTCGCGGAGGTCGGGCGCCCCGAGCTTGCCGGCGATGCCCGCTTCGCGACGATCCAGGGGCGAACCGCGAACATCGAGGTGCTGTACGCGATGGTCGGCGGCTTCATCGCCGAGCGTGGCAGTGCCGAGTGGGTCGAGGCGCTCACCCGCATCGACGTGCCGCACGGGCGGGTCAACACGCTGGAGGATCTGTTCGTCGACCCGCACCTGCAGGCGGCAGGCTTCTGGCGGGAACTGCCCGCCGGCGACGGCAAGTCCACCGTGCGTTTCGCGGCCAACGGCGTGCGGCTCGACGGCGAGACCGGCCCGGTTCGGCTCGCGCCGCCGCGGCTCGGCGAGCACACCCGCGAGGTGCTGCGCGAGGCGGGGCTCGGCGACGACGAGATCGCGGCGCTGCTCGACAGCCGTGCCGCGGTGGCGGCCAGCGCCTGAGCGGCGGGGCGACACCGTCGCGGCCACTTGCCGGCGACCGCATCGCCCGTCGCCACCCGGTCTGCCCTGTCATCAGGCCGGTCTGATCACCACCCCTAGACCCGGAGATCCCGATGGACGAACTCGCCGTACCCGTTTTGCCCGACACCTGGTGGGATGATCTGAGCGTGGGCAGTCACTGGCGCACCCAGGGCCGCACCATCACCGAACCCGACCTGGTGTCGTGGCTGAACCTCACCTGGCTGACCGAGGAGCTGTTCACGAACCTCGCCGACCGCAGCGGGTCGGCGATCGAGGGCCGCTTCGTGCCGGGCGCGCTGATCTTCGCGTTCTCGGAGGGCCTGACGCTGGGCGCGGTCGGTATCCACGGCATGGCCTTCCTGCACGGCGATGTCGACGTGAAGGGCCCCACCTTCGTGGGCGACACGATCCACGTGCGCTCCACCGTCGAGGAGCTGCGCGCCACCTCCAAGCCCGACCGCGGGCTGTGTCGTACCCGCAACGAGGTGGTCAACCAGCACGGCACGGTCGTGCAGGTCTACTCGGCACTGCGGATGATCCGGCGACGGCCGGCCTGAGCGCCGACCGGGGGCCGCCCGCGCGGCCCGGCTGCACGCCATCGCCCGCTGACGGCGAGCGACGGCGCGCGTGCGTTCAGCCGAGTTCCTTCATGCGCAGCACGCTCGGCGGGCCGTCCATGAAGGCGCCCATCTCGCGGCCGAGGCTGCGGAAGTGGTCGGTGCCGCGGTGGTTCTTCAGCGCGTCGTCGTCCTTGTAGCGCTCCATGAACACGTAGGTGAGCGGGTCGTCGCCCTTGCTCAGCGTGTAGAGCAGGCAGCCGGGCTCGTTGGCGTTGACCGCCGCCACGAGCTTCAGCGCCACGGCCTCGAAATCGGCTTCGTGGCCGGCCTTCACCTTGATGGTCGCGACGATGCTGTGGGTCATCGGGTGTCTCCTTGGGCCGGTCGGTCCGGCAGTGGTGGGTCAGCGAATCGCGTGCCGCCTGGCGCGTGCGGTGTTCCGGTGCAGGTGCCGTTCAGGCGCGCGCGCTGGGCCGCGCCGAGACCTCGGCGAACCAGCGCGTGAGGTTGGCGAGCTCGGCCGGGATCGGGGTGCCGGTGTGCTTGCCCAGCAGCAGCGCGCACTGGGCGGTGATGTCGGCCACCGTGTAGCGGCTGCCCACGAAAAAGGGCCGCGTGCCGATCTCGCGGTCGAGCCAGGCCATCACCTCGAGCGCTCGGGCGCGCGCCACGTCGCCATAGGCTGCCACCTGCGTGCGGCGTCCCTGCCAGAAGGGCGAAAGATGGATGAATGCGTGCTGGATCGGCACCTGAAGCTCGAGTTCGAGCCGGCGGTTCCACATCTCGACCTGCGCCTGCTCGAGCGCCGAGGTGCCGAACATCGGGGGCTCGGGATGCAGCGCCTCGAGGTAGCGGCAGATCGCGACCGATTCGGTGATCACGGTGCCGTCGTCGAGTTCGAGCGCGGGCATCGTGCCCAGCGGGTTGATCGCGAGGTAGGCGGGCTGCCGGTTCTCGCCGGCGTTCATGTCGACCTGGACGGTCGGCAAGCTGATGCCCTTCTCGGCGAGGAAGATGCGCAGCCGGCGCGGGTTGGTGCCGGCCTTCAGGTCGTAGAGCTTCATGGTCTCAGCCTCTCACCTGGTGGTAGGCCCATTCGAGCCAAGGCAGCATCGTGCGGATGTCCTCCGGCTGCACGGTGGCGCCGCACCAGAAGCGCAGGCCTGCCGGCGCATCCTTGTACGAGCCGCAGTCGAGGGCCACGTTCTCGGTCTCGAGCAGCTTGACCAGTTTCTTGACCTGGTCGGCCGAGAGGTCGACCGACAGGCACACGCTGGTGCTCGAGCGGGTGGCCGGGTCGGTCGCCAGGAAACGGATCCAGTCGTGCGTGGCGACGAAGTCCTCGAAGAGCGCGAGGTTCGCGCGCGAGCGGCGGATCAGCTCGGGCAGCCCGCCGATCGAGTCGGCCCAGGCGAGCGCATCGAGGTAGTCCTCGTTGGCGAGCATCGACGGGGTGTTGATGGTCGCGCCCTCGAAGATCTCGTCGAGCAGCTTGCCGCCCTTGGTCATCCGGAAGATCTTGGGCAGCGGCCATGGCGGCTTGTAGGTCTCGAGCCGCTCGACGGCGCGCGGCGAGAGCACCAGCATGCCGTGGGCGGCCTCGCCACCGAGCGCCTTCTGCCACGAGAAGGTGCAGACATCGATCTTGTGCCAGGGGATGTCCATCGCGAAGACCGCGCTGGTGGCGTCGCACAACGTGAGTCCGCCGCGGGCATCGCTGATCCAGTCGGCATCGGGCACGCGCACGCCGCTGGTGGTGCCGTTCCAGGTGAACACGATGTCGTGGTCGGGGTTGGCCTGGCGCAGGTCGGGCAGCTCACCGTAGGGCGCGTTGAAGAGCCGCGCGTCGGCGAGCTTGAGCTGCTTGACGATGTCGGTCGCCCAGCCTTCGCCGAAGGACTCCCACGTGAAGATGTCGACCGGCCGCTGGCCGAGCAGCGACCACATCGCCATCTCGAAGGCGCCGGTGTCGGAGGCGGGCACGATGCCTACGCGCCAGCCCTCGGGGATGCCGAGGATGCGGCGCGTCTCGGTGATGCTCAGCGCGAGCCGCGCCTTGCCCAGTGCCGATCGGTGCGAGCGGCCGAGGACGTCGGTGCGCAGCGCGGCGAGGCTGTAGCCAGGGCGCTTGGCGCAGGGGCCCGACGAGAAATGGGGATTCGCGGGTTTCAGGGCGGGTTTCAAGGCGTGTATCCCGTGAACGATCGACAGGGGGCTGGCGATTCTAGCCGAGATGGGCGAGCCCGCTGGCGGGCACGGATTCCGGTTGCGTGGGCGGCACTCGCGAGGGATCGCCGCATGCCGCTGTGTAGAATCCCAGTATTCGACGACGCCATGCCCCAGCTCCTCGCCAACCTCAACGAACATCAGCTCGCCGCGGTCACGCTGCCTGCGCAGCACGCGCTCATCCTCGCGGGGGCGGGCAGCGGCAAGACCCGCGTGCTCACCACCCGCATGGCCTGGCTGATCCAGAGCGGGCAGGTGAGCCCGCAGGGCCTGCTCGCGGTCACCTTCACCAACAAGGCGGCTCGCGAGATGCTCGCGCGGCTTTCAGCGATGCTGCCGGTGGCCACCCGTGGCATGTGGGTCGGCACCTTTCACGGGCTGTGCAACCGCATGCTGCGCGCTCACCATCGCGATGCCGGGCTGCCGCAGTCCTTCCAGATCCTCGACTCGCAGGACCAGCTCGCGGCCATCAAGCGCCTCCTCAAGACGCTGAACATCGACGACGAGAAGTTCCCGCCGCGCAACCTCGCGCACTTCATCAACCATGCCAAGGAAGAGGGGCTGCGGCCGGCGCAGGTCGAGGCCCACGACGACTGGACCCGCCGCTGCGTCGAGCTCTACGCCGCCTACGACGACCAGTGCAACCGCGAGGGTGTGGTCGATTTTGCCGAGCTGCTGCTGCGCAGCCACGAGCTGCTCGAGCGCGCCGAGCTTCTGCGCGAGCACTACCAGCGACGCTTCGCCCACATCCTGGTCGACGAGTTCCAGGACACCAACGTGCTGCAGTACCGCTGGCTGAAGCTGCTGGCCGGGGGCGGTGCCTCGGTCTTCGCGGTCGGCGATGACGACCAGAGCATCTATGCCTTCCGTGGCGCCAACGTCGGCAACATGGCGGCCTTCGAGCGCGAGTTCCGGGTGTCCAACCTTATCCGGCTCGAGCAGAACTACCGCTCGCATGGTCATATCCTCGACTGCGCCAACGCCCTGATCCGCAACAACAGCCGCCGCCTCGGCAAGGAGCTCTGGACCGAGGCCGGCCACGGCGAGCCGGTGCGTGTCCACGAGGCCGTGACCGACGCCCAGGAGGCGCAGTGGCTGCTCGAGCAGATCCGCGCGCTGGTCGCCGAGGGCTCGGCGCGCACCGACATCGCGGTGCTCTACCGGGCCAACGCGCAGTCGCGGGTGATCGAGCACGCGCTCTTTTCGGCCGGCGTGCCCTACCGGGTGTACGGCGGGCTGCGCTTCTTCGAGCGGGCCGAGGTCAAGCATGCGCTCGCCTACCTGCGGCTCATCGACAACCCCGACGACGACGGCGCCTTCCTGCGAGTGGTCAACTTTCCGGCGCGAGGCATCGGGGCGCGTTCCCTCGAGCAACTCCAGGACGAAGCCCGTCGCGGTGGCACGAGCCTCGCGCGGGCGGTGGCCGCGCTGCCCGGTGCGGCCGGCGCGCGGCTCGGCGCTTTCGTGCGGCTGCTCGAGTCGCTCGCGCGCGACTGCCGCATGCTGCCGCTGCCCGAGGCGGTCGGCCATGTGGTCGAGCACGCGGGCCTTGCGGCGCATTACCAGGCCGACAAGGAAGGCGCCGAGCGCCTAGAGAACCTGCGCGAGCTGGTCACCGCGGCGGCGGCCTTCCTGGCCGAGGAGGGCATCGGTCGCGACGTGCCGGCTTCGCTCGGGGTGGCGCAGGGCGCCCGGCCGCTCGGCGAGGTGCTCGCCCCCGACGACACCGTGCTCGGCCCGGCGGCTCCCGGCGCGGTCGCGGTCACGCCGCTGGCGGCCTTCCTCGGGCATGCCTCGCTCGAGGCTGGCGACAACCAGGCCGCCGAGGGCACCGACGCCGTGCAGCTGATGACCGTGCACTCGGCCAAGGGGCTGGAGTTCGACGCGGTCTTCATCACCGGCCTCGAGGAAGGGCTCTTCCCCCACGAGAACGCGATCGCCGAGGCCGATGGCCTCGAGGAGGAGCGTCGGCTGATGTACGTGGCGATCACGCGTGCGCGCAAGCGTCTTTACCTGTCGCTTGCCCAGACCCGCATGCTGCACGGCCAGACACGCTACAACCTGCGTTCCCGCTTCCTCGACGAACTTCCCGAGGCGTCGCTGAAGTGGCTCACCCCGCGCATCCAGGGACAGCGCGCCGCGTGGGGCAGCGGCTATGCGGCCGCCTGGGAGGGCTTCGGCCAGACACCGGCGCGCCCGCGTGATGCCGACACCGGCCGCTCGGACGCCTCGGCGCGGCGTGCGGCGCAGGGTTTCGAGCGCGGCGTGGCATGGCGCGTCGGCCAGAGCGTGTCGCACGCGCGTTTCGGCGATGGCGTGATCATCGACATCGAGGGTCGTGGCGACGACGCCCGGGCCCAGATCAACTTCGGGCCGCAGGGCGTCAAGTGGCTGGCGCTGTCGGTGGCGAAGCTCACCGCGCTGTAGCGGCGCGGGGCCCTTCAGTCGCTGGCGCCGGCAGCCTGCGGGTCGTCGTTGACGTCGATCACGACATCGCGGTACGTGGCCCAGAACGAGCAGTAGAGGGCCGTGAGCACCAGCAGCGACGTCGGCGAGAGCACCAGCGACATCAGCAGCGGCGAGCCCCCCAGCGCGGCCTTGAGCACCTGGATCAGCAGAGAGGCCAGCAGCGCCACACCCACCCAGCCGAGCGCGAACTGCAGGAAGGCCCACCGGTTGCGCAGCACCGCCATCAGGCTGAAGAAAAGGGCCTTCAGCGGCGGCAGCCCGTGCCAGGCGCAGAACAGCGGCGCGAACCACAGCGCCATCTGAACCGGCGTGTAGGCTGCCAGGAAAATGAGCGAGGCAAGCAGCAGCGAGGCATCCTGCAGCGACGGGTCGTCGCTGCCTGTCTGGCCGGTGGCGATGCGCAGCAGCGTGCCGTCGTCGGCGAGCGAGGCCAGGCCGAGCGCGGCGAGGGTCGAGGTGGCATTGATCACGCCGAGCACGAGCAGCGAGCGCCATTGCCGGCGGGCGGGTTCGCGCAGGCCGGCGAACAGCATCTGCGGCGTGGGGTGCTCCCGGTTGCCCGCCGCACGGACCGCGTGCATCAGGCCCACCGACAGCAGCGGCGTGGCCAGCATCGGGGCGAAGGGCCCGATCAGCGGAACCACCGTGGTCAGCATCAGGATCAGCAGGTAGAGGAACGACAGCGCGAGCAGCGCCATCGGCGCCCGGCGCAGCAGCCGGAATCCGTCGATGACCCAGACGCGGCCTCGGGCCGCCGGCAGGCGCGCGATCTGCATCAGGATTCCGGGCCGGGGGCAAGCGCGGGCGCGGCGCGGCGACGCGCGAGCAGCACCCGCTCGAAGTGCGCGGGATCCTTGGGCGTGACCATCTGCGCCGGCCGCGGCAGGTGAAGGTCGAACAGGCGCGACAGCCAGAAGCGCAGCGCCGCGGCGCGCAGCATCAGCGGCCAGGCGGCGCGTTCGGCCGCGTCGGGCTCGCGCACTTCCCGGTAGGCACGCAGCATCGCCGCGAGCCTGGGCTCGTCGAACTCGCCGGTGGCATCGTCGATGCACCAGTCGTTGCAGGTGACGGCGAGATCGAAGAGCCAGGTGTCGACGCCAGCAAAGTAGAAGTCGATGACGCCGCCCAGCGCATCGCCGTCGAAGAGCACGTTGTCGCGGAAGAGATCGGCGTGCACCGCGCTGCGCGGCAGCGACCGATACTGCGCCGATTCGGCGAAGCGCTGCTGGGCGGCGAGCTCGTCGGCGAGCACGTCGCGCAGGGCAGGCGCGAGGAAAGGCGCCACCTTCGGCGCGGTCTCGGCCCACCAGGGCAGGCCGCGCAGGTTGGGCAGGGTACCGGGGTAGTCGGCCGCCGCCAGATGCATGCGCGCGAGCAGTTCGCCGAGCCGCGCGCAGTGCGTGCCTGCCGGCGCCGTCAGGGCCGTGCCGCGCAGCCGGCTGACCAGCGCGGCGGGCTTGCCGGCGAGTTCGCCGAGCAGGGTGCCGGCACGATCCGGCACCGGGTCGGGGCAGGGTACCCCGCGCCCAGCCAGATGGCGCATCAGGCCGAGGTAGAAGGGAAGCTGGCTTGCCTCGAGACGCTCGAAGAGCGTCAGCACGAAGCGGCCGCGCTCGGTATCGACGAAGAAATTGCTGTTCTCGATGCCCGAGGCGATGCCCTCATGGGCGATGAGCGCGCCGAGGTCGTAGCCGGCGAGCCAGCGTTCAAGCTCCGGGCGGGTCACCGGCGTGAAGACGGCCATGAGGCGGGCGCTGAAGGGGTCGTGTCGGGGCGGGGCGCGTCGGGAGCCGGGCGCGGAACACCGGAGCGGTCCCGCAAGCGACGCGGCGCCGACCGGCGCGCGCAGGATAGCAGGAAAGGCCGCTACAGCGAGAACAGCCGCTCGTTCTCGCGGGCGGTGGGCCCGAAGCCGCGCGACTGATAGAAGTCGAAGATCGCCTCGACGACCTGCGCCGGTTCGTCGACCACCGTCATCAGGTCGAGGTCCTCGGGCGCGATCAGACCGTTGTCGAGCAGGCTCTCGCGCATCCAGTCGAGCAGGCCGCGCCAGAAAGCCGAGTCCACGAGGATGATGGGAATGTGGCGGCCGACCCGCGTCTGCACCAGCGTGAGCACCTCGGCGAGTTCGTCGAGGGTGCCGAAACCGCCAGGCACCGCCACGAAGGCCGAGGCGTACTTCGCGAAGGCCACCTTGCGGGCGAAGAAGTGGCGGAAACGCAGCGAGATGTTCTGGTAGGGGTTGCCGGTCTGTTCGTGCGGCAGTTCGATGTTCAGTCCCACCGAAGGCGAGGGGCCGTCGAAGGCGCCCCGATTGGCGGCCTCCATGATGCCGGGCCCGCCGCCGGAGATCACGGTGAAGCCCGCATCCGACAGCCGCCGCGCGATGTCGACGGTGCTCTCGTACCACCGATGGCCCGGGCGGATCCGCGCGCTGCCGAAGATCGAGACCGCCGGCCGGATCTCGGCGAGCCTTTCGGTCGCCTCGACGAACTCTGAGATAATCCCGAGGATATGCCATGACTCTCGCGCCTTCAGCGAGGTCGAGCGCTCCGGGCTCGGGATCGAACGCAACTGCGGGACGTGCTTGCCGCTGGACATGACTGAACAGACGCTCCTGCTGGTCGACGGGTCGAGCTTCCTCTACCGGGCCTTTCACGCCCTGCCCGACATGCGCAGTCCCAGCGGCGAGCCTGCCGGGGCGGTCTACGGCATCGTCGGGATGCTAAGGCGTCTGCGATCCGACGGCAAACTGCACGAGGGCGCCACGCTCGGCGCCGTCGTCTTCGATGCCCCCGGCCCCACGTTTCGCGACGCGTGGTACCCCGAGTACAAGGCCAACCGCAAATCGATGCCCGAGGATCTCGCCAGGCAGATTCCGGTCATCCACGAGCTCGTGCGCGCGCTGGGCTGGCCGCTGCTGATGCCGGCCGG
>Ga0315900_10012751_pt1 | contig 10286 bp, 5 predicted proteins | sample LakEriMetagenome_FD_203521 | JGI IMG/M metagenome (GOLD analysis project Ga0315900, IMG submission 203521) | Freshwater fungal communities from buoy surface, Lake Erie, Ohio, United States - Buoy 12 MA114 | ecosystem: Environmental > Aquatic > Freshwater > Lake > Lake biofilm | place: USA: Lake...
CTCGGTCGTCGAAGTTGGGGCGGCTCCAACCACTCGTTGGTCCGGCTTCCTCCGGGTCCGGTCGAAACTTCCAATTCCTCTCGTGCAGGATCATCCCCTGGCGAGTCAATTCGCGGGCGAGGCGAGGCTCCAGGTCGGGAAGCGTCGCGGGGAGGTCACTTGTCTGCAGGTCATCGAGCCACCGCTCCAGCAGCCAGTGCCCAGCGGCGTTGGTCGGTCCGCCGTGGTTGAGCGTCGTGACCAGCGCCCGTCCTGCTCCGACCTTGACTACAAACGCTGCCGCATGCGTTCGCACGTCAGCCTGGTCATGGTTATCCCAGAAGAAAACCAGTGGCAGGATATCGTCGCGAAAGTGCTCAATCGCTGGAACCACTGGACCGGCCAAGTCAAAATGTTGAAGCTCATTGAGGAGGTCGATCTCCTTCCCGGATGAGGTGGGAAAGGATTTCAGCCAGGGACGCTGAGGTTGCTCAAAACCGAGTGGACTCCCTCGAAGAAACCAGTGTTGACTCGTCGGTAGACTGTTGACCGAATTGTTCGGAACGATCACCGCCCGGCCACCCCGCGACAAATGACTGAGCAATTCAGCGGAGAAGACCGGGGAAAGGACCGTCTCGGACGCCTTCACCTCCGCCCAGCTCTCAACTTGTCGGCGGCTGATGGGCCATTCGGTTTCGAGTTGGGCCGCGCCGGCAACTTGAACCAGCGTGTGTCGGTTGGAGTCGACTGCCGGAAAGACCCAGATTGGCCACTCGTTGCGGATTTCGGGTTTGCCGCTCTCGTTCCAGGCGGCCTGCAGGACCAGTCTTGTCGGTTGGCCAACAGACGGCGGCGTGAAAGCAACTTGCAGCTTGGCGGGTTGACCGAATTCTGTCGGCTCGACCGTGGCCAGCTGCAGTTCCCTTGGGTTGGTTCCATCCGAGTCTGCCAAAGCGAGGCGGAATGTTCCTGCGGGTTTTGGCTGGGGTCCACTCCAGGCAAGTTGGAATTTCAGGCTGGCGGGCTCATTCGAATGAAATGAACGGCGGTCGGCCTGGGTAGAAAGCAGGATCATTCCGTCGCCTTGAAAACCCCAATCGCTCGCCGAGTGTTTGGGTTGGTTGGCAAAATCAACCAAGCCCATCGCCGCTTTGGGAAAATCGCGGATGACGCTGACGACATAGCCGCCTTGGGGAACTTCCCGGCGATACGTCTCGATTTGGTACTTTCTCATCAGCAGCCCGTAATGCCGAGAGTCGAGCGGGAGCTGATCGAGTCGCGATTCCAGTCGCAAGCGATTCGAGAGCGTGCGGATCTCTGCCTGCCAGGTGGCGTTGGCTTGTTCCGACCAGGGCGCGTGCGGAGAGGTCAACTTGAGCTCGCGGCCGGCAGGACGCGGGGCGATCGCTTGCGCGGTCGATCGCGGCGTGAAGTTGTGCCCGCCGGGTAACTGAAACGAGTCGGCAGCGATCGCTTCCCCCAGCACCAGCGGCTTGGGATCGTGCTCGGAGATGTATTGCTTCAGTCCATCCAGCGTGCGCACCCAAGTGTGATTGTTACCGTAGGGGTGGTCATCATAAAAGTCAGAAACGCGATTCCAGGAAATCCAGCTGCTGTCATCTTCCACAATTGCCCCCGGTACGGCGAGTTTGCAGCGCTGATAAAGATCGCGAATCACGTTGATGTCGGCGCCGGGCCCGGTTTCGCAGGTCAAACTGCGGAGCAAAACGGAGGGGTGGTTCCGGTCGTATTCAAAAAACTCCTGGAATTCCCGCTGCAGTTCCGGTAGGTGCTGCTGGTCCAGTTGAGGATGCCATGTCGGGTATTCCAGCCAAGCGAGCATCCCCAGCTCGTCGCACAGCTCAAGGTAACGCCGAGGCGGGACCCAAAGACAAAACTTCATCAGATTGAAGCCTCGCTCACGAGCCAGCTCGATTTCTCGGCGCATCCACTGTTCGTCCAGTGAGGGAGCGAAGCTGGGGGGAGCGTAACCCCAATTGAGCACGCCGCGGATCACGAGTGGACGTCCGTTGAGCGTGATGCTGTCGGTGGTGGCTGCGATGCGGCGATTGCAAATTGGAACGATGACCTCATCCTCGATCTCGCCGTTGGCGGTCTGCAGTTGCAGTTGCAGTTGGTATCCGACCGGATTGTCAGGGCTCCAGAGGTCGAGCTGAATCGGCGCGGTAAGTTCAAAAAAGCGATCCTGCGGCTGGGTGAAAGGAACCGCAGGGTCAGGTGCCGATTGAGCTGACAGTTCCGACGTAAGCAACGGAAGGAATTCAGCGGTGCCGGTGCGGCGATAGGCCAACGCGAGGCGGCGTCCATTCAGCGTCCGCGGCGAGTTGACTCCCCAACGAACCAGCAGTCGCGAACCGCCAGTGACCTCTGACTGCTCGGTGGCCACGCCAGGGGGATTCAAGTTGGCGAGGTCCATGGTGGCGAGAATGCGATCTCCCAGCAACCGATTGTCGGCCGTTCGAACGAGCGACACGTTCTGCCAGAGGCCACCGAAATGAGGGATGACGATCGGCAAAAACCCCTGGGTATTGTGGCCGACCAGTTCATCGACTTCGACCCGAAGTTGCCACATCTCGGCATCGGCATGTTGTCTCGCCAACGCGGTGATGTCGCATTCAAATGGGGTCCAGCCTCCCAGATGTTCACCCACCAACTGGTCCTGGAAAAAGACTTTGGTTCGGGTGGCTGCCGCATTGAAGCGGACGAACAGTCGCTGGCCGGCGGCCAATTGCACTGGTTCGATCGTGCGACGGAACTGGGCAACGCCATCAAAATCCCAGTCCAGTTCATTCTCCACCGGGGAGGGGAGCTGGATGTTGTGCCAGGATTGGCCGCCGTCGAGCGAGGCCTCCCAGGAACCATCGAGGCTGGTTACGTCCCGAGCGGGAGAGCGACAAGCCGAGTTGGCATCGGTCGCGAGTTCCCCGGCGATCCCCGCTTCAATGAGGCAGAGGCTGAGCACCCAAAGGATAACGCGTGGGCTGAACCGGGAGAAACGTGCAACGCAGTCAGCGAGCGAGGGAATGAGCATGCAGTGCCCCGTACGACAGATACCAATTGCAGCGGGCTGGGAGACTTCTCCAGCCCCGAGTGATTATCGTAGCGGACTGAGTCGGCCTTCGAAACAATCCCGGGTTCCTCCGGACGCAGGGGTTTAGCAGCGACTTGAAGCCGAGGAAATAATTTTGTCAGCGCGCAAAAAAAGCGTCATCGTTGCGGATGACGCTGGGCGGGATTCAAACAAAGGTTTGCTGCCGATTACTTCTTTTTCAATTTGCGTTGGGCTTTGTCTTTCATTTTAGCCGCCGCTGTGGTCTTTTCGTCGGAGAGCATGGCTTGGGGGACTTCTTCACCTTCCGGAGCGTCCTCTACCTCGGCTGGCGCGACGGACTCTTCAATGTAAGGATTGCGAATCACTTCCGGTGGAGCCAGAGGCTGGACCATGTACTCTGTGGGAATGATTCCGGGAGGTGCCGCGTAGGGGCTGATGCCGTAAGGGCGGGGAACAATGTGACTGTAGTACACCGGAGGAAACTTGGCGAAGTAGGGAAGTTCCTCAGAGGGGCGGACGTAACCGAAGTTGCCCACGAAAAATGGATTTGCCCCGAGGCCAAATCCATAGCCAGCGCCGTAGGAGCGACCGTAGACGTTCTGGGCTTGCAGGTCAGCGCAGGTGAACAGAATTCCCAAGAGCAGGGCGAGTGAAAGCAGGCGGCGGGGCGATAACATAGACTGGGTCCTTGAAGAGCGGGAAAATGCAAAATCGGCCGGGAGTTTTGGCCGCGTCGAATCCCGAGTTTCAGACTAAACACCCGATCCCGAATTTCAAGCTATCCGGTTTGCCGTGAATTCCTGAAAGAAGCTGAATGGACGAGCCAAGCCTCGCAAAATTGGCAGAGTCGTTACGAGCGGAATCACTGCGGCTGGGATTCGCCCTGGTCGGCATCGCACCCGCAGTCGAGCCCACTGGCTATGGGCAACTGCAGCGGTGGCTGGAGTCGGGTTATGCCGGAGAGATGAACTACTTTGAGCGCCGCCGGGAGGCTTATTCCCATCCCCGCCACGTTTTGGATGGGGTGCGGAGTCTGGTGCTGCTCGGCTTGGATTACAACACGGGGTTGGAGGGGCGTTCGGAGCCGGGGCAGGGCCGCGTTTCCCGGTACGCTTGGGGAAGCGTCGACTATCACGATCTGATCTGGGGCAAGTTGGATGCCTTGCAGGAGTGGTTGGCGGAAAAAGCACCCGGGGCAAGCTCGCGGGGAGTAGTGGATACGGCCCCGTTGCTGGAGCGGGAGTTTGCTCAACTCGCGGGGTTAGGTTGGCGGGGGAAAAACACGCTGCTGATCAATCCTCAACGCGGCAGTTATTTTTTTCTCGCCGCATTGCTAACCGATCTTTCCCTGCCCTGCGATCCTGTATTTACAGCGGATCACTGCGGCACCTGTCGGCGATGTCTGGATGCTTGTCCGACAGGGGCCTTTCCAGAGCCTTATCTGCTTGATGCCACCAAATGCATCAGTTACCTGACCATCGAACTGCGGTCGGAGGTTCCCGAATCCTTGAGGCCGGGATTGGGCGACTGGTTGCTGGGGTGTGACATTTGTCAGGAGGTTTGTCCTTGGAATCGTTTTACGCGCATCGCGGACGAGCCCGGTTTTCTCCCGCGGCAAGACGCAGGACTGGAGGATTTGGAGACGTTGCTGGGATTGAGCGAGGGGGAATTTCGGGCCCGCTTTCGAAACACGCCGCTGTGGCGACCTCGCCGGCGCGGGATCCTGCGAAATGCCGCGATTATTCTGGGGAACCAGCGACACGTCCCGGCATTGAAAGCGCTGTGCCGGGCCTTGCAGGATGAGGAAGAGCTGATTCGCGGGGCCGCAGCTTGGGCGCTGGGGCAACTCGGCGGGGAGCAGGCTCGGGCCGCGCTGCGGGCTCGATTGCCACAGGAGTCAGCCACCCAGGTTCGGACGGAAATCGAGCGCGCCCTGGAGGCGGCCAGCGCTGAGATTGCTGAATGATTGAGTTTGGCCAAAGGGGAATCGGCAAAATCGCTACAGGCTGAAATTCTTGCCCCGCTGCTGATGTTTTCCTGCAACATTCAAGTTGCCTGATTGCCACATGTTTCGCTTCTGCATGCTAGGTTTCCGCAGGGTTGCGGTACTGCGCACCCCGCAAATTCACCTTTGGCAATGGAAGTCAAATCATGTTTTCCCGCTCGGTATCGATGCTTGCATGCACGCTGGTCTGTGCGGCTTGGTGTCTCTCCGGCAGTTGGACTTTTGGACAGGTTCAGGTGCCGGCCATCGATCCGAGCGGGAATCAGATTTTTCTTCCGCCAGGAAACTCCACGAACCTGCTTACCCCCGGCACGGTCGCCAGTCCTTATCAGACGCCAGCCTATCCGGGAGCCGTTCCCGGTTATCCGCAACCGGGCGTACCACCGACGGGGACACCTTTCCCACCCGGCTACGTGCCACCACCCGGCTATGTCGCACCGCCGGGCTATGTCGCACCGCCGGGCTATGTCGCACCGCCGGGCTATGTCGTACCGCAGGGGGCAGTTGTCCCGGGCGGAGTCCCCGGGGGGATGGTGACGCCGTATGCTGGCGCCACCCCGCAAATGGGCGTCCCGGGGATGGTGCCTGCTCCGACAGCGGCACCGGGGGCTGCGGCTGCAGGAGGTTGTTGTCTCTGCCCCGGTGGACAATGCAATCTCTTTTCCCAAGGCGGCTGTTTGAGTTGCTTCGGCGAGTTGGGGAAATGCCTCAATGGGCTCAAGTGCAATTGCCTGACTGGTTCCTGCTCGCTCTGTAATAAATCCGCCACCGCGGCGGCAGCGGCCGCCCAAGGCAATGCGGTTCCGACTCCCCCACCGGGCAACTTCGGGGCACCCACAGGAGTGGTCGCTACTCCAGTGAGCGGCCCGCCTCAGCCGGCCTACACGCATCCGCCCGATGTTCCCAGTTGCAACGGCAAGTGCGGTGGGGCGTGCGCCAGTTGCCGTCTCGGCAAAGGTGAGAAAAAACACTTGGTGCCGAGCCCATCGTTGAAGCCGACGCAGGGTCAAATGGGGCAGATCATCATGACTCCCTCGCGGATTGTGGCTCCCGTCGGAAGCGAAGTGATTGTGCTCGCCGGAATCTGCGGCGGCGACAATCATTTGGTGATTAACCAGCCGCTGGAGTGGATGCTCTCCAACGATAGCGTGGGACAGATTATCGAAGTTGGCGGGATGGAGCATCAGGCCTTCAATCGGCTCGTTAAGCCAAGCTCGCGTAAGCAGGATGGCCAGTACGCCGAGGGGCGGACCGGATTGAAAGAGAAACTCCTGACTCGAGGCACGCCAACTCCGGTGGACGACATTGAAGTAGCCAAGGGGCAGACGTACATCAGCCTCTCGTCGGCTTCACCTGGAACCAGTTACCTGACGTGTGTCGCACCCAACGCTCAGGCGTGGGACAAGCGGCGCGCCCAAACCATTATCCACTGGGTCGATGGAATCTGGTCCATTCCGACCCCGATTCGCACGGCCAGTGGCACCGTTCAGCCTCTGACGACGTCGGTAACCCGCGTCGTCGACGGAACCGGGATTGCGGGCTGGAAAGTTCGCTACACGATTATTGGCGGGGTGCCTGCCGAATTCGCTCCGGCTGGATCGCAGACTGCGGAACTGGAAACGGTTTCCGATGGCAAGGCGACAGTGCAGCTGCGTCAGACTCCCGGCAAAGTCACTCCGGGGACGACTCAGATTCGCGTTGATGTGATTCGGCCGCCCGTTGCCGGAGAGGCCGAGTTGTTGCTGGAGAGCGCCCTGACGAGTGTCACTTGGAGCGCTCCGGCCCTGACGATCAAGACTATCGGCCCGAAAGAGGCGGCCCTCAGCGAGCCGTTCAACTATCGAATCGAGGTGACCAATCCGGGTGACCAGGTCAGCCGAAATGTTGTCGTCTCGACCGACGATATTGCCAACGACATGCAGTATTTGACGAGCAATCCCAAACCGGGCGAATTCGGCAGCCGTTTCGAATGGCGATTGGGAGACATTCCACCGAACAGTTCGCCGCGCGTGATCGACGTGCAGCTGAAGAGCAGTCAACGCGGCGTCAAGCGGCTCTGCTTTGAGGTCAGCAGCGCAGATGATCAACTCAAGACCGAGGCCTGCGGTGAGACCGAAGTCGCAGCGCCCTGTCTGGGGCTGGAAATTAATGGTCCTCGCGAGGCGCGAATGGGAGAGCAGGCCAACTTCAGCATCAAGGTTGTCAATCAGTGCGATGCTCCCCTGCGAAACGTCACCTTGAACGTGCAATATGATCCCGGCCTGCGCGCGGTTTCCTTGGGAAATCCGATCGTGGCCAATGTTGGCGATTTGGCTTTCGGTGAAACGAAGACAATCCCGCTGGTGTTCGATGTCACCGCTGGCGGGGTGCAATGCTTTGTCCTGAATGTCACGGCAGAACAGGGCCATACGGCTACTGTCAAGCGTTGCCTCGATGTGACCCAATCGGTACAAGGCTCGGCAGCCCTGGAGGTCAGTGGCGCACCGATTGTTCGGGCCGGTGGTTTGACTACCGTTAAGACTACTGTGCGAAATACCGGCAACGTCGCGCTGGAGACGATCACCATTCTGAATCGTTTCTCACCGTCGCTCAGTCCCCAGAAAGCCTCGTCTTACCCTCCAGCCAACCTGGTCGGGAACGAGGTCGCTTTTTCGATTAACCGTTTGGAACCGGGACAGGCGATTCCGTTTGAAGTGGAGTATCTGGCTCTCCAGCCGGATGGCAACGCTTTCAGTCAATTTACCTTGACGACTCCCAGCGGCGCTGCGGCCGAGAAGCGGTTCGAATTGCGCGTCGAGCCCGGAGAGGCAGCGCTGCCTAATCAACCTCCCCTGCCGGGCAATCAGGGCAATCAGGGCAATCAGCCCCCGGCCCAACCCAATCAGGGTGGTGGTGGAATCGGGATTCCGGCAGACCCGCAAGGTGCGTTGCAAGTTCTGGTTGAACCGCTGGAAGCGATCCCCGCCGACGGTCGAACGCCCGGTCGCGTGCGGATTTCGGTCCGCAATAATCGCCAAGTCTCGGACAAAAATGTCGACATCGCGGTCCTGATTCCGCCCGGCACCCGGATTGTCAACCTCGAGTCTCCTGTCCGCGCGAGTTTCACAAACGCCCAAAAGAACGAAGTCAAGATCGACAGAATTCTTGAAATGCGGGCCGGAGAGACCATCACCATGATTGCCTCTTTGGTCGCGGATCAACCGGGACAACCGGTGGTCGAGGTGGCCGCCGCCAGTGATAACACGCTGGGCACTGTGAACGGAAGAGCGGCGCTGACCGCATCTCCGGCGCAATAGGCGACAGGCTCACGCCAGACTGGTTGGGGAGCTTACTTCCGATAGACCAGTTTCAAATCAGCGCCCAGTTGGACTTGCCGGAGAAGCCGAAACTCCGGACAGTCTGCCAGAGTCGTCCAGCCCGGATTGCCGACCGGTCCAGGGGCTGAGGAGGAGCCGATCAGCTTGGGGGCAAGATAGATGTGCAGCTCGTCGAGCAAGCCTTTCGAGGCAAATTGGCCCAGCAATCCCGCGCCGCCTTCGACCAGTACATTTGTCGCCCCCTCAGTGGCTAAGCGGTGGAGTGCGGGTTCGAGTTGCTCGCTTGGATCACCGGGAATTTTCCAGACGTTGATCCCGCGCTGCTTGAGAGCCACCTCGCGAGTTGGCTCCAGCCGTTCCCCGCAAACGACACACAAGGGAGCCTGGTCCAGCGAGTTGGCGAGTTTCCCATCCAGCGGTAACCGCCCGAGCGAATCAAAGACCAGCCGGATTGGGGTGCGTGGCCCTTGAGGGCGGGCGGTCAACAGCGGGTCATCGGCCAACACGGTGCCAATGCCGACGACAATCGCGTCGATTCGACCGCGTAGCTGATGTGCTTCCGCCCGCGATTCAGGGCCGCTGATCCAATGGCTGGCTCCCGTTGAGGTCGCAATCTTGCCATCCAGAGACATTGCCCATTTGCCTATCACCCAGGGTAGCCCGGTGGCCAATCGCTTCAGATAGGGAGCGTTGAGCGCGCGAGCTTCGGCCTCGAGTACGCCGACTTCCACTTCGACACCAGCCTGGCGCAACCGGGCGATTCCGCGACCTGCGACTTGCGGGAACGGGTCGAGCATCGCGACGACGACACGGCGAACGCCGGCAGCGATCAAGGCGTCAGCGCATGGCGGCGTTTTTCCGAAATGAGAACAGGGCTCAAGCGTGACGTAGGCAGTGCAACCTGCGGCGGTCTTCGGGTCAGCCAGCGCCTCAAAGGCCGCAACCTCGGCGTGCGGTCCTCCATAGCGAGCGTGGAATCCCTGACCGATCAGTTCTTCATTTTTGGTTAAGACGCAACCCACCAAGGGATTTGGTTCGGCGCCGCCAGCCCCCAGCGGTGCGAGGTCGAGAGCCATTTTCATCCAATTAACGTCAGCGGCGGAGGGCATGAGCGACTCGAAGGAATGGAGTTCGTGAGGGGAAAGTTGGGGTCTTGGGGCAACTCGGGGAACCGCCCCTGAACCGGAAGTCGGCCCGGTGAAAACCCCGGATTCGTTGGGAAAAATTGCTCAATTTGGGGCGGAAACGCCAAGAAAACGGGACTATTTTGCCAAAAATTGCGGGTTTTGGGGCTCAGGGGCCCTTAATCCGCTTGTAATTTCGGCTCTAATCACTCTAATTCTCGCGTTTTACACGCCTTTCAGCGTTTTCACAGCTCATAGACCTAGGAGAAAGCTCGCATGGCCAAGAAACCCGCCGCAGGTAAAGCCCCTTCCAAGACCGAAGTCCTGAACAACATTGCCGAATCGACCGGCTTGTCCAAGAAGGACATCAACTCGGTTTTCGAAGCTTTGACCACCGAAATTGAAAAGAGCATTGCCAAGAAGGGAAGCGTCGGAATGTTCGCTATCCCCGGCCTCTGCAAGATCGTTGTCAAGAACAAGCCCGCTTTGCCGAAGCGTCAAGTCCGCAAGCCTGGCACCAACGAAATGGTGTGGGCCGACCCGAAGCCGGCCAGCCGCACGGTTCGCGTCCGCCCGTTGAAGGCCCTCAAGGACATGGTCAAGTAAGACCTGGACCTTCCAGGGACTGGTAGTGAGTCACGCGGCGATGCTCTGTAGCCAAGCCGAATGACGGCACTTTTGACCCTGTAATCTATCAATCGCGCCGCCGGTTGTCTGTGCAGACATCCGGCGGTTTGCGTTTCAGGGCTCGGGTATCTCTGAAAGAGGGCTCGCGGTATCTCTGAAAG
>Ga0315900_10012752_pt1 | contig 10284 bp, 8 predicted proteins | sample LakEriMetagenome_FD_203521 | JGI IMG/M metagenome (GOLD analysis project Ga0315900, IMG submission 203521) | Freshwater fungal communities from buoy surface, Lake Erie, Ohio, United States - Buoy 12 MA114 | ecosystem: Environmental > Aquatic > Freshwater > Lake > Lake biofilm | place: USA: Lake...
CCTGCTGGCCGGGCACGAGGCCGAGCCGGGCCACGCTGTCGCGCGTCACGCGCGCCAAGATCGGCGTCGGGCCCATCATCAGGCGCAGAAAGACCTCCTGCGCCGCCGAGGCCTCGCTGATCGCGGCAAGCGTGGCGGGCAGGATGTTCTGGGTGGAGAGGCCGCGCGGCGGCTCTGTCGCCACCGCCACGTCGCGCGCGCGCAGCCGCAGCCGCGCCCGGCTGCCCGGCACCTCGCCCCGCAGCGGCACCAGCACGCGCCCGCCCGCGAAGCGCAGCTCCGTCAGGCCGCGCACCGCATCATGCGCCGCGACGGTACAGGCGATCAGCGAGCCCGCATCGCGCCGCGCCGCGAGCGGCAGGTCGGTGCGGGTGGCCAGCGCCTCCACCGCCCCCTCGGCCAGCACGCGCCCGGCCTCGATCAGCACCAGCCGGTCGGCCAGAGCATCCACCTCATCCAGCGCATGGGTGACGTAGAGGATCGGGATGCGCCCCACCTGGTGCAGCCGCGCCAGGAAGGGCAGCACCTCCGCCCGCCGCGCGGCATCGAGTGCCGCCAGCGGCTCATCCATCAGCAGCAGGCGCGGGCGGGCAAGCAGCGCGCGGCCGAGTGCGACGCGCTGCCGCTCACCGCCCGAAAGCCGGCCCGGACGGCGGTCGAGCAGTGCGGCGATGCCGAGCAGCGCGACAACCTCGTCGAAGCCGGGCCCCGCGGCGTCGGGGGGCGCGCGCTTCAGGCCGTAGCGCAGGTTGGACTCGACGCTCAGATGCGGAAACAGCCGGGCATCCTGGAACACCATGGCGCAGCGCCGCCGCTCCGGCGCCAGGCGGATGCCCCGCGCCGTGTCCAGCAGCACGGTGTCGCCGAGTGCGATGCGCCCGGCATCGGGGGCGAGCAGCCCCGCCACGGCAGCGAGGATGGTGGATTTGCCGCAGCCCGAGGGGCCGAACAGCGCCGTGACGCCCTCGGCCGGCGCGGCGAAGGCGACGTCGAGGGCGAAGCCCCGCGCGCCGAAACGGTGCTGCAAGGCCAGGTCGAGCATCATGGGCGGCCCAGCAGCAGGTGCATCCGCCGCGCGATGAGTTCCGCCAGCAGCAGCCCGGAAATGGCCAGCCCGAAGGCCACCAGCGCGAGGCGCGCCGCCGTTGCCTCCCCGCCTGCGGTCTGGGTTGCGCTGTAGATCGCAAGCGGCAGGGTCTGGGTCTGGCCCGGGATGTTGGAGGCGAAGGTGATCACCGCGCCGAACTCGCCCAGCCCGGCGGCGAAGGCAGTGACGGCGCCGGCGAGGATGCCCGGCGACATCAGCGGCAGGGTGATGGTGAAGAAGCGGTCGAGCGGCCCTGCGCCCAGCGTGCGCGCCGCCGCCTCAAGCCCGGGGTCGACATGTTCGAGCCCCAGCCGCACGGCCCGGACGATCAGCGGGAAGGACATCACCGCGGTCGCCAGCGCCGCGCCCTCGGTGGTGAAAACGAGGCGCAGGCCGAACCAGGCGTAGAGCGGCGCGCCGATCGGGCCCTGGATGCCGAAGAGCATCAGCAGCCCCCAGCCCACCACCACGGGCGGCACCACCAGCGGCAGGTGCACCAGCGCATCCAGCAGCGCGCGGCCGGGAAAGCGGTAGCGCGTGAGCACCCAGGCGACACCGATCGCCGGCAGCAGCGAGCCCAGCACCGAGCGCGCCGCGACATCGAGGCTGAGGCGCACCGCCTGCCACTCCTCGGGGCTGAGCCAGTCCGTCACCTTGGCAAAGTGAAGCCGAAGCGCGCCCAGGTCGGCGCAGCCTCGGCGCCGGTGAGGAAGGCGAGCAGGGCGGCGGCCTGGGCATTGCCCGCGGCGCGGCGCGTCAGCGCGAAGGGATAGGTGATCGCCTCATGGCTCTCGCCGGGAAAGGTGCCGACCACGCGCACGCCGGCCGAGGCGGCGGCATCGGTGGCATAGACGATGCCCAAGGGCGCCTCGCCGCGCTCGACCAGCAGCAGCGCGGCGCGGACATTGTCGGCGCGGGCGAGGCGCGGGGCGAGCACCTCCCACTGCCCCATCCAGGACAGCGCCGCCTGGGCATAGCGGCCGACCGGCACATGCGCGGGATCGCCGGTGGCGATGCGCCCCTGCGGGCCGAGCAGCGCGGCGAGGTCGGTGCCGCGCGCGAGGCTCACCGGGCGCGCCGCATTCGCGGGCGCGATCAGCACCAGCGCATTGCCGAGCGGGCTGCTGCGCGAGGCCTCGACCAGCAGGTTGCGCGCCTGGAGGTAGTTGGCCCAGGCCTCGTCGGCGGACATGAACAGATCCGCCGGCGCGCCCTGCTCGATCTGGCGCGCCAGCGCGGAGGAGGCAGCGAAGGAGAAGCGCGGCGCGGGATTACCGCGCGCCGCCCATTGCCGGCCGAGATCGCGCAGCGCGTCGGTGAGGCTCGCGGCAGCGAAGACCGTCACGGCCTCCTGCGCGCGCGCAACGCCGAACGGTGCTACGGCAAGGGCCAACGCGCCGAGACATGCGAGAATCCTGCGGCGGGCCATGCGGCTGCTCCGGGGTGACGTTATATCCAGACGAACATAACGTCGCGGTCGGAGCAGGTCCAGCGCCGGTGGTTGCGCGAGGCCGGCGCAGCGATCCAGACTTGCGCCCGACATCTGCCCAGGGACCGCAGGGGACGCATGATGGCCACAACATCCGCGGCCCGGCCGCTCTGGCTGCGTCTGCTGCAATTCCCGCTCACCCGGGTGATCCTGCTGGGCGCCTTCGTGCTGGCCCTGATGGCCTGGACCGAGAGCCGCATGATGGCATTCGAGGACAGGCCTGTGATCGGCGTCGGCATCGCGGTCGTCATCGCGCTGGTGGTGCTGGGCGCCTATGCCGCCTGGGGGCGCTTCATCGAGCGCCGCGACGTCACCGAGCTCGCCCTGCCGGGCGCGGGGCGCGAATGGGCCATCGGCGCGCTGATCGGCGCAGGGCTCTACACCGGCTGCGTGCTGCTGCTGATGCTGCTCGGGATGTATCGGATCGAGGGGCTGAACCCCCTCGCCTTCATGATCCCGGCCGCCGCGATGGCGGTGAAATCCGGGGTGTTCGAGGAGTTGCTGTTCCGCGGCGTGCTGTTCCGCTCGGTCGAGCAGATGGCCGGCAGCTGGATCGCGATCATCGTTTCCTCCCTGGTCTTCGGGCTGCTGCATCTGATCAACCCCGGCGCCACGCTGGCCGGCGCCATCTACATCGCCATCGAGGCCGGGCTGTTGCTGGCGGCCGCCTATCTGGTGACGCGGCGGCTGTGGATCGCCATCGGATTCCACATGGCGTGGAACTACGTGCAGTCGGCCGTGTTCTCCGGGATCGTCTCGGGCGGCGTGACCCTGCCGGGCCTGTTCCAGGCCAGGATCGAGGGGTCCACCTTCTTCACCGGCGGCAGCTTCGGCATGGAGCAGTCGGTCTTCGCGCTGGTTCTGTGCACCACCGCGGGCGTGGTGATGCTGGTGATGGCGAAGCGCCGCGGGCACCTGGTTCCGCCGCCCTGGAAAGGCGGGAGTTAAAGGGCGGGGCCTGTCAGCCCCTCACTCCCACTCGCCCCTCACTCCCACTCGATCGTCCCCGGCGGCTTGGAGGTGATGTCGTAGGTCACGCGGTTGATGCCGCGCACCTCATTCACGATGCGGTTCGACACGCGCGAGAGGAATTCCATGCTGAAGGGATAGACATCTGCCGTCATGCCATCGGTGCTGGTCACGGCGCGCAGCGCGCAGGCCATGTCATAGGTGCGGCCATCGCCCATGACGCCCACGGTGCGCACCGGCAGCAGCACCGCGAAGGCCTGCCAGATCGCGTCGTAGAGGCCAGCGCTGCGGATTTCCTCCAGGTAGATCACATCCACCTTGCGCAGCAGGTCCGCCTTCTCGCGCGTCACCTCGCCGGGGATGCGGATGGCGAGGCCCGGGCCCGGGAAGGGATGGCGGCCGACGATCTCCTCGGGTATGCCAAGCTCACGGCCCAGCACGCGGACCTCGTCCTTGAACAGGTCGCGCAGCGGCTCGACCAACTGCATGCGCATGCCCTCGGGCAGGCCGCCGACATTGTGGTGGCTCTTGATGGTCACGCTGGGTCCGCCTGTGGCGGAGACGCTCTCGATCACATCGGGGTAGAGCGTGCCCTGGGCGAGGAAATCCGCGCCGCCGAGCTTGTTCTGCTCCTCCTCGAAGACCTCGATGAACAGCCGGCCGATGGTCTTGCGCTTGATCTCGGGGTCGGTGACGCCGCTGAGCTGGCCGAGGAACAGGTCGGACGCGTCGCGGTGGATCAGCTTGATGTTGAAACGGTCGCGGAAGGTCCGCACCACCTGCTCGGATTCATTCGCGCGCATCAGCCCGTGATCGACATAGATGCAGGTCAGCTGGTCGCCGATGGCTTCGTGCAGCAGCACCGCCGCCACCGAGGAATCGACACCGCCCGACAGCCCGCAGACCACGCGACCGCTGCCCACCTGGGTGCGGATCTTCTGCACCATCTCGGCGCGGAAGCCGCCCATGGTCCAATCGCCGGTGCACCCACAAATGCCATGGGTGAAGTTGCGCAAAAGCGCCCCGCCATGCGGCGTGTGCACGACCTCGGGGTGGAACATCGTGCCGTAGTAATGGCGTGCGTCATCGGCGATCAGCGCGAAGGGCGCGCCCTCGCTGCTCGCCACCACGCGGAAGCCGGGCGGAAGCTGGGTGATGCGGTCGCCATGGCTCATCCACACCTGCTCGCGCGCGCCCCTGGCCCAGAGGCCCTGGGTGATGGCGCAATCGCCGGTGACATCGATGAAGGCGCGGCCGAATTCGCGCGCATGCCCGCCCTCGACCACGCCGCCAAGCTGATGCGCCAGCGTCTGCTGGCCGTAGCAGATGCCGAGCACCGGCAAGCCCGAGGCGAAGACGTAGTCCGGCGCGCGGGGGCTCGCCCCCTCATTCACGCTGGCGGGGCCGCCGGAGAGGATGATGCCCTTCGGCGCGAAGGCGCGGATGCGCGCCTCGGGCGCGGCGTTGAAGGGCCAGATCTCGCAGTACACGCCGCTCTCGCGCAGCCGGCGCGCGATGAGCTGGGTCACCTGGCTGCCGAAATCGAGGATCAGAATCCGGTCATGCCGGAGTGCGGGGGCGTGCGTCATGGCGGGCTATGACCACAACCGGCAGAGCGGCACAAGACGCTTCCGGCGCGCGTCAGCTTTCCTTCACCGGCGCGGTCGCGGCCAGCAGCGTGTCGATCGGGTCCCACAGCACCGCGATCTGCTCGACCCCCTGCCCGGCCACGCGGATCGCCTCATGCATCGCGGGCCGGCCGCCGAGGTGGCGGTAGAAGAAGCGCGAGGGATTGTCCTGCAGCACCCAGGCCATGGCGGAGTTGCAGCCGATGGCGCGCAGATGCGCCGCCATGGCGCGCATCAGCCGCCGACCCACGCCGATGTCGCGGTAGTCATCCAGCACGTAGAGCGTCTCGACCTCGCCCTCCCCCAGGCCGCGGCGCCTGGCGCGCCCGCCCGAGGCGAAGCCGACGATCCCGGCATCCGGCCCCGGCTGGTCGCCGGGCTGGTCCTGGCCGGCGGCGGTGGCGACGAAGACCGCATGGCCCTCCCGCCGGTCGAGGATGGCGCGCTGGTAGAAGGCGGCGAGTCGCGCCTCCGACAGGTTGGAGAGGTAGTGCTCCTCCAGGATGCCGGCATAGGCGCTGCGCCAGGCGGCGACATGCACGCGCGCGATCGCCAGCGCGTCGCCCGGCCGGGCGCGGCGGATGGAGATCATCGCACGGCCCCGAGACCAGCGGGCGGGGGCATGGTCATGCCGCCCGTCTCTCAAGCACCGCGGCGAAGAAGCCGTCCGTTCCATGCCGCGCCGGCGACAATGCCATGAAGGGCCCCTCTCCCGGCGCCGCGACGCCGGGCACAAGCCGTTCCCACAGCCCCGGTAGCGGAACCGGTGCGAAGTCGGGGTGACGCAGCAGGAAGGCTTCAACCTGCATCTCGTCCTCCTCCGGCAGGAGCGAGCAGGTAGCGTAGACCAGTCTGCCGCCGACGCGCACCAATTCTGATGCGTCTTCGAGAATCATCGCCTGCTTCGCCACAAGCTCGGCCAGGTCGCGCGGCGTGGTGCGGATCCGCGCATCGGGATTGCGCCGCCAGGTGCCGCTGCCGGTGCAGGGGGCGTCCACCAGCACGCGGTCGAACTTCCGGCCCTGGCGCTTGCGCCACTTGTCGCCGGCGACCAGCAGATGGCGCTCGGCATTGTTCACGCCGGCCCGGCGCAGGCGCCGCACCGCGCCTTCGAGCCGCGTGGCCGAGACGTCGCAGGCGACGATATGGCCCTTGTTCTCCATCGCGGCGGCCAGCGCGAGCGTCTTGCCCGCCGCGCCGGCGCAGTAATCGGCCACGCGCATGCCGGGCCGCGCCTCGGTGAGCAGGGCGATGAGCTGGCTGCCCTCATCCTGCACCTCGATCAGCCCGGTCTCGTAGACGGCGGTGGCCGTGACCGGGCGGCGATCGGCGATGCGCAGGCCCCAGGGCGAATAGGGCGTGGCGGTGGCCGGGATGCCCTCGGCAGCGAGCGCCGCCAGGGCGTCTTCGCGCGGCCCGCGCAGGAGGTTGGCACGCAGGTCGAGCGGCGCGGCTTCCTCCATCGCCGCCGCCTCGGGGGCGAGGTCGGCGCCGAAGCGGGTGCGCAGGCCGGGCAGCGCCCATTCGGGCAGGTTCAGCCGCGGGCCTTCGGGCATGTCGGGGTGGATCAGGGGGCGGCCGGCGAGGCGCTCGAGCACCGCCTTCTCACTCGGCACCAGAGGAACGGGGGCGAAGCGCTCGCCCGAGTAGTTTTGCTCGACGCCGGCCAGGACCCAGCCCTCGGCCAGCAGCAGATGGCCGGCGAGCAGCATCCGGGCCGAGGGGTTGGGCTCGCCCACCGCGGCGAAATGCCAGGCAAGGCGCAGCCGTTGGCGGATCGCGCCCCAGGCGCGCTCCGAGACGTTGCGGCGATCCGAACTGCCGATGAAGCGGCGGGCGCGGAAGAAATCATGGGCGATGGCATCCGCCGGCCGGCGGGGCGAGGCCTCGACCGCGGCCAGGAGCTCGATCGCGGCGGCGAGCCGCGCGGCGGGGGTCATGCAGGGATCCGATTCAGGTCAAACTGGCGGCAGACATGGTGCGGCCGGGCGCGCGGCGCCAACGCAACCGACGGGAACCAGCCATGCGTCGCATCTCGGGGTGGTCACGGCGGGCGCTGGCATGATGCGGCGAAATTCCTTATGCGGGGAGGGATGCTCGCGCCGACGCCACCGTTGCGCAAGCCGAGCCCCCGGAGCCCCCCCCGGAGCCCCTACGGAGCAAACGCATGGGCGCCATTTTCGCGAGACCCGGACCCTGCCTCGGCCTTGGCCTGGTGGTGGCGCTGGCCGGTTGCGCCGCGGAGGGGCCGGAAGCCGCGCCTGTCCTGCTGGTCGCCGTGGCGCCGGTGGAGCGCATGGTGATGCCCCCGGCCCTGCCCGGCCGCATCACCGCGCTGAGCCTGCCGGATCTCAGCCAGCCCGCGCCCCTGCCGGTGGTGGTGCCGGTCGTGGCGCCTGCGCCGGAGCCGGAACCCGCTGCCCCGGCTGCCCCCGCGCCTGTTGCCGCCGCTCCGGTGATGGTCGCGGCGGAGCCCGTGGCACCTGTTGTCGCGGTCGCCGTGGCCCCGGTCATCGTCGCGGCCGTAGCCACCGCCCCGCCAGCCCCGGACCCCGCCCCCATCGCCGAGGCGCCTGCGCCCGCAACGGAACCACCGCCCGCCCCGCCCGTGGTCGTGGCATCCGCGCCGCCGCCCGAACCCATCCCGCGCCCCCCTGCCGCACCGCGTGAGCCACGCGAGGGGCCGCGCGTGCAGCTTGTCGCGGCCGGCAGCGAGGCCGAGGCGATGCGCCACTGGGCGCGCCTCACCCAGCAGTTGCCGGAGCTGACGGAGGGGCGCACACCCCTGGTGCTGACGCTGGAACGGCCGGACCAGCCCACCGTCTTCCGCCTGCGCCTGGGTGGCTTCGCCTCGGCCGAGGCGGCGCAGGCTTGGTGCGCGCAGCTGCGCGCGCGCGGGTCGGCCTGCTGGGTCTCGGGGTAGGCGTTAGCCTTCGAGGCGGTAGTTCGGCGCCTCGCGCGTCACGGCCACGTCATGCACATGGCTCTCGCGCAGCCCGGCATTGGTGATGCGGCGGAAGCGGGCGTTCTTCTGGAGGTCGGCGATGGTGGCACTGCCGGTGTAGCCCATCGCGGCGCGCAGGCCGCCGACCATCTGGTGGATCACCGTGCCGACCGGGCCCTTGTAGCCGACGCGGCCCTCGACACCCTCGGGCACCAGCTTCAGCTTGTCCGCGACCTCGGCCTGGAAATAGCGATCCGCCGAGCCGCGCGCCATGGCACCCAGCGAGCCCATGCCGCGATAGGATTTGTAGGAGCGGCCCTGGTAGAGGAACACCTCGCCCGGCGCCTCATCCGTGCCGGCGAAGACGCTGCCCATCATCACGCAATCCGCGCCCGCCGCGATCGCCTTGGCCACATCGCCGGAAGAGCGGATGCCGCCATCCGCGATCGCCGGGACGCCGCGCTCGCGGCAGGCCATGGCACTCTCCATCACGGCGGTGAGCTGCGGCACGCCCACGCCGGCGACGATGCGCGTAGTGCAGATCGAGCCCGGCCCGATGCCGATCTTCACCGCATCCGCCCCGGCCTCGATCAGCGCGAGCGCGCCCTCGGGGGTGGCGACATTGCCGGCGATCACCTGCACGGCGTTGGACAGGCGCTTGATGCGCTCGATGGCGCGCAGCACGCCGCCCGAATGGCCATGCGCGGTATCGACCACGATGACGTCGATCTCGGCCTCGACCAGCAGGCTCGCGCGGCGGAAGCCATCCTCGCCCACGCCGGTCGCGGCGGCGACGCGCAGGCGGCCCATCGCGTCCTTCACGGCGTTGGGGTTGGCCTGCGCCTTGTCCATGTCCTTCACGGTGACGAGGCCGACGCAGCGGAAGGCGTCATCCACCACCAGCAGCTTCTCGATGCGGTGCTTGTGCAGCAGGGCGCGCGCCACCTCGGGCGTGACGTCGGCGTCGGCGGTGACGAGGTTCTCGCGCGTCATCAGCTCGTAGACGCGCAGATTGGGGTCGGTGGCGAAGCGCACATCGCGGTTGGTGATGATGCCGACAAGCCGGCCCGAGCCGCGCTCGACCACCGGCACGCCGCTGATGCGGTGGTTTTCCTGCAGGGCGCGCACCTCGGCCAGCGTCTGGTCGGGGTGGATGGTGAGCGGGTTCACCACCATCCCGCTCTCGAACTTCTTCACCCGGCGCACCTGCGCGGCCTGGTCCTCGGGGGTGAGGTTCTTGTGGATCACGCCGATGCCGCCCGACTGCGCCATGGCGATGGCCATCGGGCCTTCGGTCACCGTATCCATCGCGGCCGCAATGAGCGGGATGTTGAGCGAGATCTCCCGCGTTAGGCGCGTGCGCGTCTGCGTCTCGCTCGGCAGCACCGTGGAATAGGCCGGCACCAGCAACACATCGTCGAAGGCGAAGGCTTCCTCGAAGGTGATGCGGCTCGCCGGGGCCTGCGTGGTGGCGGGGGCGATGCTGCCCTGGGGCGCGGAATCGGGAGCCATGGCGCGAACCTCACGAAGGGGATCGGGGCGCACCGTGGGCACGCCGCCTTGGCGGCCCGTCCTAGACCCGAAGCCCCTCGCCCGGCAAGCGGCGATCGCGTGACGGGTCACGCGACGATGGCGATCTCCCCGATGCCGAAGCCGCTGGGCGAGACGAGGGTCGCGATCAGCACCGCCGCCGCGCCGCCCGCGCCATCGGCGTCCCAGCGCAGCGCGCGCGCATCGGTCTCGTAGATGAACTGCGCCGTGCCATCCAGCGCATCGGCCAGGCCCGTGGTGTTCTCGATGTAGGTCTCGTCCATCACCAGCGCCACGCCCGCGACAAGCCCACCGCCGAAGCCGCCCGCCGAGATCGCGATGCCATCCTGCGTGCCATCGAAGCGGATGATCGTGTCGCCCCCCTCCGCCGCGCTGGCGAAGAGGAAGATGTCGGCCTCCTCATTGCCGATCAGCCGGTCCGTGCCGAGTCCGCCCCGCAGCGTATCCGCGCCGAGCCCGCCGCGCAGGACATCCGCGCCATCGCCGCCTTCGAGCCAATCGTCGCCGTTCTCGCCCTCGATGTCGTCGCCCTCGGCATCGCCGCGGATCGTGTCGCCCCCGGCGCCACCGCGCAGCACATCGACGCCCGCACCGCCCTCGATCAGATCGGCATCAT
>Ga0315900_10012753_pt1 | contig 10284 bp, 11 predicted proteins | sample LakEriMetagenome_FD_203521 | JGI IMG/M metagenome (GOLD analysis project Ga0315900, IMG submission 203521) | Freshwater fungal communities from buoy surface, Lake Erie, Ohio, United States - Buoy 12 MA114 | ecosystem: Environmental > Aquatic > Freshwater > Lake > Lake biofilm | place: USA: Lake...
GGTCGTGGCGCTCGGCGCCGCGATTCAGGGCGGCGTGCTGGGGGGTGACGTCAAGGACGTGCTCCTCCTCGACGTCACGCCGCTGTCGCTCGGCATCGAGACAGAAGGGGGCATCTTCACGGCGCTCGTCGAGAAGAACACCACAATCCCGACGGAGCGGAAGCAGGTGTTCAGCACCGCCGCCGACAACCAGACCGCGGTCACCGTCAGCGTGTTCCAGGGCGAGCGGAAGATGGCCCGCGACAACCGCCTCCTCGGCCAGTTCAACCTGGAGGGCATCCCGCCAGCGCCCCGTGGCACCCCGCAGATCGAGGTCAAGTTCGACATCGACGCCAACGGCATCCTGTCGGTGAGCGCCAAGGACCTGGGGTCCAACAAGGAGCAGACCGTCAAGATCGAGCAGTCGAGCGGCCTGACCGAGTCGGAGATCGAGCGGATGCGGAAGGACGCCGAGAGCAACGCCGAGGAGGACAAGCGGAAGTTCCGGCTCGCCGAGGCCCGTAACAAGGCCGAGGCCCTCTGCTTCCAGACGGAGAAGCTGATCAAGGAACACGACAGCAAGCTGTCCGCCACCGACAAGGCGCCGCTCGAGGCGGCCATCGCCAAGGCCCGTGAAACGGCCAAGGGCGAGGATGCCGACGCGATCACGTCGGCGCATGACGCCCTCGAGCAGGCGGCCCATGCGTTGTCCAAGGTTCTCTATCAGCAGTCGACGGCGGATGCAGCCGGTCAGCGCGGCAACGCGCCCGAGGCCGCCGGGACAGGCTCCAGCAAGGGGCCCGACGACACGATCGACGCCGAGTTCGAGGTGAAGGGGTGATCCGGATCCAGGCATTGATGCACGGGCGTCTGCGCGGTTCGGGGCTGCACACGCCCCGTCGCCGGACGTTCGCTGCGGCCGTCCCGGCCTCCGCTCACTCGATGCTGGCCGCGCTCCGCCATCCATGGCTGCGCTCGCCAGCAACGCCGGCTCTCAGCGCATTGACAGCCCCTCGCTGACTGCCCGGCCCAGGGCCGAGAGCGTGTCGGCAGGACGGGGATTCGGATCTTGTGGGCAGGTGGGAGAGGAGGAAGCCATGGCGTTCCGGTTCGACAAGTTCACGATCAAGGCGCAGGAGGCGGTGCAGGGGGCCGTCGAGTTGGCCGCCGCCCGCGGCAACCCCCAGGTCACGCCGGTGCATCTGCTGCACGCGCTGGTCGCCGAGCGCGAGGGGATCGTCCGGCCGCTGCTTGAAAAGATCGGCACCGACCGCGGCCACCTGGAGCGCATCGTCGACGCCGAACTGTCGCACCTGCCCAAGGTGTCGGGCGGTTCGCAGCCCCAGACCGACCAGGAACTCATCAAGGTCTTTGAACTCGCGACCACCGAGTCGCACCAGATGAAGGACGAATTCGTCTCCACCGACCACCTGCTGCTGGCGCTGGCCAAGACGCCCTCCAAGGCCAAGAACGTCCTGCAGTTGGCCGCCATCACGGAGAAGGAGTTGCTCGCCGGACTGCAGGCCGTGCGTGGCCAGTCCCGGGTCACCGATCAGAGCCCCGAGGAAAAATTCCAGGCCCTGGAGAAGTACGGCATCGACTTGGTGAAGCGGGCCAGCCAGGGCAAGCTCGATCCGGTCATCGGACGCGACGCCGAGATTCGCCGCGTGATCCAGGTTCTCTCACGCCGCACCAAGAATAACCCCGTGCTGATCGGGGAGCCGGGCGTGGGCAAGACGGCGATCGCCGAGGGCCTGGCGCTGCGGATCGTGCAGTCGGACGTCCCGGAAAATCTCCGCGGGCGTCGCGTGGTAGCCCTCGACTTGGGCGCCCTGATCGCCGGCACCAAGTATCGCGGTGAGTTCGAAGACCGTCTCAAGGCGATCCTCCGCGAGGTGGAGGCTGCCGCCGGCAATGTCGTCCTGTTCATCGACGAGTTGCATACGGTCATCGGGGCTGGGGCCGCCGAGGGGGGGTCCGACGCGGCCAACCTGCTCAAGCCGGCGCTGGCCCGCGGGGAGCTGCGCTGCATCGGCGCCACCACGCTGGATGAATACCGAAAGCACATCGAGAAGGATGCGGCGCTCGAGCGGCGATTCCAGCCGGTGTTCGTCGGGGAACCCAGCGTGGAGGACACGATCGCGATCCTGCGTGGTCTCAAGCCTCGCTACGAGGCACACCACAAGGGGGTGAAGATCAAGGACTCGGCGCTGGTGGCTGCGGCCGAGCTCTCGCACCGCTACATCGCCGACCGCTTCCTGCCCGACAAGGCCATCGACCTCATGGACGAGGCCACGAGCCGAATCGCCATGGAACTGCAGAGCGTACCCAGCGAGATCGACGAGGTGCAGCGCCGGCTCGTGCAGTTGGAACTCGCCGCACGGCAGCTGGCCGAGGAGACGGAGTCGCACGCCAAGGAGCGCCTCAAGGAGATCGAGGCCGAGTCGACGGATCTCCGCAAGAAGCTCGCCGACCTGCGCAAGCAGTGGGAGGCCGAGAAGTCGGGCGTGGGCAGCGCCCAGGAGTTGCGGCAGCAGCTCGAAGAGGTGCAACTCGCCTTCGACCAGGCGGGCGTTCAGATCAAGGAGCGGCAGGCTTCGGGGCAGCCCGTGGCCGAGGAGATGTATCAGCGGCTCTACGAACTCGACGTGAAGCGCAAGGCCCTGCAGCAACGGCTGGAGCAGGAAGGGAGCGACAGGGAAGGGGGCCGGGAGAAGGGCGCCGTGAAACGGCTCCTGCGCCGCGAGGTGGGGCCCGAGGAGATCGCGGAGGTTGTCAGCGCGTGGACCGGCATTCCCGTCACCAGGCTCGTGGAGAGCGAGCGGGCGAAGCTGCTCGTGCTCGAGGACCGGCTGCACCAGCGACTGGTGGGCCAGGACGAGGCCGTGGAGGCCGTCAGCGACGCCGTGCGTCGCAGTCGCGCGGGGCTCCATGACCCCAACCGGCCGATCGGGTCGTTCATCTTCCTGGGGCCGACGGGCGTGGGGAAGACGGAGCTCTGCAAGGCGCTCGCTGAGGTGCTTTTCGACGACGAGAATGCGATGGTGCGCATCGACATGAGCGAGTTCATGGAAAAGCACACGGTCGCGCGGCTGATCGGCGCGCCGCCGGGCTACGTCGGCTACGAGGAGGGCGGCCTGCTCACCGAGGCGGTGCGCCGGCGGCCCTATTCCGTGGTGCTGCTCGACGAGATGGAGAAGGCCCACAGGGACGTGTTCAACGTGCTGCTCCAGGTGCTCGACGACGGCCGGCTCACGGACAGCCTGGGCCACACGGTGGACTTCACCAACACGATCGTGGTGATGACGAGCAACGTCGGCAGTCAGGCGATCCAGGAGATCACGAAGGAGGGCGGCAGCGAGCAGGAGATTCGCGACGCCGTGAAAGAGGCGCTGGCCGCCCGGTTTTTGCCGGAGTTCCTCAACCGCATCGACGAGACGATCATCTTCCACCCGCTCGACAAGAAGCACATCCGCCGCATCGTCGACATCCAGGTGAAGCGTCTGGTGGACCAGGCGGCAAAGGCGGGAATCGTGCTGCAGTGCAGCGACGCCACGCTCGACGAGGTCGCCCGGTTGGGCTACGACCCCGTGTACGGCGCCCGGCCGTTGAAGCGGGTGATCCAGCAACAACTGCAGAATGAACTGGCCCGGGAGCTCCTGGGGGGCAGGTTCCCCGAGGGCAGCACCGTCCGCATCGACTTCGTGCAGGATGGATTCACGTTCGAGTTGGTCGAGGGCTGATGGTCAGCTAGCCGCGAGCCAAGAATGGCGATCGCTGTCGCGGCCCGCATTCAGCGCTTGCGATCCTCGAGGCCCATCCGGGCGATGAGTGTCTCACAGCCAGCGGTCAGTTTACGCAACTTCTCCGCCATCACGAGTTTCTCGCTCGTCGTGGCCTTCTTGAGCTTTGTCTGGAACTTGGCGAGCTTCTGGCGGCGGTGGCGGCGCCGCTTGACTTCCTTCATCCGGTTGCTGATGCCGCCCATGCGAATCGGTTCCTGGAGGGGTGTTCGGGAAAGCCTAGACTCTAGAAAAAGGCCGGGAATGAGTCAAAGCCCGTGGCCTGTGCGGCGGCCGGACGCACGGCGGGAACCCGGGACTGGGACCGGAATTCTGAACGCCACTGTCGCCGCCGGCGTCACGGTTCATTTTTGCGACCTAGAGTTCGGCACCTGCGGAGATGGTCCCGCAGACGATCCGAACGGAACAGGTCGTGTTCGAACTCATCGTGTTCTGGATGGTTGTGGGCTGGTTCGTGGCTGGAGTTTGGCTGACGGCGAATGCCGTCACGCGGCCGATCGGCCGGGGCAGGCAGGTGGGCGGGGAGCCGCCGCCCGCTCCGTAGGGCGACGCGTCCGCGTTCACGCCCCGCCGAAACTCATGGTTCGTCGGAGGTGCTGCTCGGTTTGTCGCCCGCCACGAGCGCTTCCTTGCGGGGGCGACTCAGCCGCTTTACGGCGGCTTCGCGGCGCAGGGCAGCCGACTTGGTCGGTTGTGGTTCCGTGTGGGCGAGCGTCACGGGAAGCCGGCTCCGGGTATAGCGCGATGCCTTGCCGGTGGCATGAGTCTTGAGCCGTTTGGGCAGGTCGTTGGTGATGCCCGTGTAAAGCGATCCGTCGGAGCAACGCAGGAGGTAGACGAGCCAGCGGGCCGGGCGGCGGCGTCGGCAGGGGAAGGTCGGCATGGGGAAGCGTCATCCGGTGGTGGCGTGGCTCCTCGGGCTGGACCGGCCGCAGCGTCACGATCGCAGGCCCGCCCTCGTCCAATCGTGACGTTTGGACAATTGCTAGCGGGTTTGGCCCGGATACGTCAAAATCGGTGCAGGGCGACCAGCCCGATTTCGTTTCGGATGGGTGGCAGAGCGGTTGAATGCACCGGTCTTGAAAACCGGCAGTCGCGAAAGCGGCTCGTGGGTTCAAATCCCACCCCATCCGCTGTTCGACATGGCCGCGCCAAACGGTTCGCTTTTTCGGAGGCGGCGTATCTCCATGGTGCGGTGACCTGCCCCCCTTCAGCGAGGCCACTCCGGGAGCGGGATTTGTGGTTGGCTGCAACCAAGAGAGAGCGGGAGAACGGCTCATGATCGACGTCTACCACTGCCCGAAATGCTCCCGGCTTTTGAAGTGCGAAGGCGTTGTCGCCGTCGGCGACTGCGAACTGCCGGTCTTCCAGTGCGAAGACTGCATCGTCAGGAGAACCATCTTCGGCCCCGGCACGGATGCGATCGAGATGGCCTATACGTTTTGCGTCGACTCGGCCGGACGGTGCTTCGATCCGACCGAAGACCTCGGCAAGCAGAGCGACAGGGAAAGCACGGACGACGATCCCGATCCCTGCCTGAACTAGCCGGGCGCGGTGGCATTCCCGGGAAGCCTGGCCCTGTTGATGAGCGTCGTGTCTGCGACTGGCTCGCCCATGGTCCAGTACGTCCAACCTTCAAAATCAAAGTACGTGAAGGTTCGCCTGCCGAAGGGCCGCACGACGCCTCGCAGCCTGATCTCTTGAACGAATGCCGCGAAGTCGTCCTCGCTCCTGGCTTTCCGCTTGAGCGTGTACCAGTGCGGAATCTGCGGCATCGTTTTGGCGAACACCCACTCCTGGTCATCGATGAACTTGCGCACTTCGTCGTCGTTCACGGCTGCCCTGCCTTTCCGTAAGCAAAAACGTGGGTCGCGTCGATGTTCTTTCGACCGCGTCTGAGCCTGGCGTGCTTGCCCGCCACATGGCCGACAACAGCCAGCATCATCACGTCCGTAGCGCTGACATCTGCAGGCCCTCAATCGTTCCAGTCACTGGGGACTGTGGTTTCGGCCAACTTTCGATTCCCTTCGACGTGCTTCGGCACATACGGACAGTGCCGGCAGCCGGAACCACAGCACTGGCCACGGCGAAGATGGTACGCCGCGGTGTAGACCAAGAGGCCGTTCTCGATGTAGTAGTCGGGTCCCTGCGCCGCAGATGTGGACTGTTGATCCGGCATATTCACGCGACTGCCATCCACTCGATGGCTCGACGCCCTTTGAGGAGGCGGCATTCATAGCACAATGCTCCGGGGAGGTGAACGCCTGGCTTGCTTGGTGCAAAAACCATTCGCTCTCCGGGCCTGCAGCGATGACGCGACGACGACGCGCCGACCCATGCTGTCGAGTCGGCAGGCCGTCGCGGACGGCACTCGTGCTCGAGGCACCTGACGCCACGGTGCGGGTCGCCTTTCGTCCTCACGAAGGCCCGACAGCCATCGCCTATGTCGGCGGCAACGAAGAAGACGCCGACAACCCGCTGCCAGGCGGCCGCTTTCCCGGGGATGGCCGTCTCGTTCATGCAACACCGGGGGCGGGAAGTGTCTCCAGTGTCGTGACGCGTTGTCCCGCACCACCAGGTGACTCCGGCCGGAGTGCCTGGGCTTGCGCGTAGCTTTTAGGGTCGAACGCGGCGGTTGACTGGCCTGTTTTGTGCCTCGTGCCCAGGGGCGACAAGCCAGCCGCTTCACGCGACACTGCAGGGATGACTGATGCCGGCAACGCGACGCCACCGCTCCTCGCACGCAAAAAGAGGTGTTCCCATGCTTCGGTGGGCCATTCTGTTCCTGATCGTGGCCATTATTGCCGGCGTGTTCGGCTTCGGTGGCATCGCAGCGGCGGCTACCGATATCGCTAGACTGCTGTTCGTCGTGTTCCTTGTGTTGTTCGTGATCGCGCTCGTCGTCGGCCGCCGGGGCACGTCATCGGTGCTCTGACGTGCTTCGTGCCCGGCCACGCAAACGTTCCCGATTCGTGACCTGTCGCGCCCGCTACATGAGTTCCACGGCCACGGTCTTGATGCCCAGGCTCGTCATCTGGGCGACCCTCCTGTTCGTCGGAGAACGTGTCGCGGCACAGCGAGGATATTCGCCTTACGTGTTGCTCGTGCTGCTGGTGATTCTCGTGCCTATCGGCATTTTCGCGGGGCTGGTGCTGTCGGCACGCCGGTGATTCGTGGGGCCGGTCGCGTCCCGGCCACGCCGGGCTGCCGCCCACGGACCGCACGGTCGTGACCTCGCCCGGCCGGCGACTGGCGATTCGGACACCTTCGTGGTCAGATACCGCCCAACGGCAACTGATCAGAGTTCTCTTCCCCGGAGGCGTGCATGGGTCGCAGTGTCGTACTCGCCGGTGCCGCGCGCTGCCCGGGCTGCAGTCAGCCGCCGCGCTTGTGCATCTGCGGCGCGATCCCGCCGATCGACACCCGCCTGAACGTGCACGTGCTCATCCATCGGCACGAGCATGCGAAACCGTCGAGCACCGGAGCACTCGTCGCCCGAGCCGTCACCGGTGCCGCCTGCCACATCTACCAACGCGAGACCCGCTTCTTTTCAGCTGCCGGCTTCCCTGCCCATGCGATCGCGCCCGGGTGCGAAGTATGGATTCTTCACCCTCATGGAGATCCGCTGCCCGCCGCGGCAGATCGGGCCCATGACCCGCTGCCTTCCCACGTCCTGCTGCTGGATGGGACGTGGCGGCAGGCCGGCGAAATGCTCCGCGCGGTCGAAGGCGTGGGCCGCCGCGTCCGGCTTCCCCGACCGGACGCGGAGCCGAGTCGCTATTGGCTGCGGAATCAGGCCCAGCCGACGCATCTCTCCACGGCTGAGGCACTGATGGGTGTCTTCAAGGCGTGCGGCGAAACCGCCGCAGAGCGACTCCTCCGGCTGCACTTTGAGTTGCACGTCTACACCACGCTGCTGGCGCGCGGCCGCCGCGAAATGGCCGAGCGATATCTCGGCCACTCCCCGCTCCTCGACGAGGCACCGGAAGTTCTGCAGCGTCTGCACGCGCGGCGGATGATCCGGCACCGCGGGAGCAGGAGCGAAGACGAGCGCGTTTCCGGTGAGCATCCGCATGGCTCTTGAAGGCGACCATTTCGCGCGACTGGAAAAACTGATCTTCAGGCCCGTTTCGACACGGCCCGATTGGCTCAAGGCCTGGCGCCACGAGGCCCAGCACCTGCTCTTCCTCGCACGCCGAGCCAACGACGACGACGATCTGGAGCTCGTCCAAGAACTCGAGGATCAGGCCCGGGACATGGCCGACATGGTGGAAGCCAGACTCGGGGCGGAAGGACTCTGATCACGGGGTGGCGTCGATCCGGACAACCGTCCGAGAGTCGAATCGTGACGCGCGCCCCGGCACCGTGTCACGACGTCTGTCGCCGTGAGGCGAGCCGCCCCTCGAGCCCGCTGGCCCGGCGGATCGGGCGGCTGATGGCGGCCTCGATCACCTCGCGGCTGCCGACCACGGTGACTCTCGTCCGCGCCCGGGTGATGCCCGTGTAGAGCAGTTCGCGGGTCGCGATCCTGCTCGCCACCGCGGGGAGAACGACGATCGCATGCTCATACTCCGATCCCTGGCTCTTGTGGATCGTCAGGGCATGCACGGTCGACACGTCCTCGAGCCGTGAGATGGGGATGCGTCGCGTCTCCCCACCCTGACGAAACGCCGCGTCCCCCCGGCTGCCGGCCGCTCCGGAAACCACGATGCCGACGTCGCCGTTGAAGAGGTCGATGGCGCGATTGTTGCGGGTCACCATCACGGGTCGGCCGGCGTACCATCGCGAGCCCCCGGCCACTCCGAGCCTTTTCTCCACCGCGGCGTTCCAGCCCGCCGCGCCCATCCGGCCCTCCCGATGCGCGCAGAGCACTTGCAGTGCTTTTTGGGCATCCAAGGCGGCCGCCACGTCGCCTGCTTCGGCGAGGCCGCGGAGCCGCCCCGCATGGGCCACGACCTCCTCCATCACCGCATCGAACGCGGCACCGTGCGGCTCGACCCAGCGGATGGCGGCCGTCTCGGCGTCGGCCTGCATGCCCTCGCCAGCCTCCACGCCCGGCGATCGCTGCCCCCCACCGCCGAGAACCGCGAGTGCCGCGTGGACGTCCCCGGCGAGAATCGCGTCGGCGAGCGCCCCGATCCGCGGCCCGAAGCGGTGCCGGACGGTGAGAATCTGCGTCGCCGCCTGCAGCGGCGAACCATCCTGCCGCGCCACCGCTGCGATGTCGGCCAATACCGAGCCCGCGTCGACGCTCGCCAGCTGATCGGGGTCTCCCACGAGCAGAAGTTCCGTCGCTCCGCCGAGTGCGGCGAGGAGGTGATGCATCATCGAACTTGAGAGCATCGAGGTCTCATCGACGACGACAAGGTCGTAGGTGAGCGGATTGTCGGCACGATACCGGTAGCGGGGCGTGCCCCGGGGACGGTTGCCGAGCAGTTTGTGGATCGTCACTGGGCGAATCGCGTCGACCTTGTCGCGGAGGATCTGCGGCGCGTGCCGCAGCTCCTCTGGGGCGCGTGGATCGTGCAGGCTGCCACGCAGCGCCTCGGCCATTCGGGCCGCCGCCTTGCCCGTGGGTGCCGCCAGGGCGATCCGCGTGTCCGGCTGGGCCAGAAACCGCTCGATAAGCCGCTTCGCGACCTGCGTCGTCTTCCCGGTTCCCGGACCACCGAGCAGGATTCGCACCCGGGCCTCCGCCCCGCCGGTGAGCCGGCGCGCGATCTCCTCTTCCTCATGGAGCGATCGGGCCAGATACAGGCGGCATCCACCCGTCGGCGACTCGTCGAGAATGAACGGTGTGCGCTCTCCAGGAAGGCCGACGAGTGGGCCCGCCGTCGCCAGGGCCTGCTTCCAGGCAGCGACGTCACCGGGCCAGGTGAGATGATCGGCGTCCGCAAGGTCGATGCCTGCCGCCCAGTCGTCGATCCGATGCAAATCGACGCACGTGTGGCCGTCGCGCGGCGTCCTCAGGGCGAGGCACATCGCCACCCAGGCGAGCAGTGCGGGATCGCAGCCGCCGGACCGACGGCCCATCTCCACGAGCAGCGACACCGCGGCGACGTCGTCGGCCGAGATCACACCCGCCATGACGTAGGCCCCGAGTTCCCGCGGCACCACCGGCGGCGAAGCCGGCACTGATCTCGTCGTCATGCCCGCGCCTCCGTGCGATCACCCGCCAGCAGATCACTGAGCCGCTTCCAGAGACCAACCGGAGGCTGCCAGGAGAACACGCCATAGCGGCCACCGCCCGCATCGACGGGCGTCTGCGGGCCCTTCATGCCGCGAATGAAGCCATACACCACGCCGGCCAGACATTGGCCCGGATCCCAGTCCGAAGGGTGCCGGTGGCCGAGCCGCCAACGGAGCATCCTGTACACGGCCGTGCCGTAGACGAGTGCCTGGAGCGGGTAGTGGTGGTCGGCCATCGCCACCGCGATTCGCGCCGGGGCGTACGCGGCCAGGGGCCGGGCGTCGTCTCGGCCGTGCAACTTGTTGGTTTTGT
>Ga0315900_10012755_pt1 | contig 10283 bp, 11 predicted proteins | sample LakEriMetagenome_FD_203521 | JGI IMG/M metagenome (GOLD analysis project Ga0315900, IMG submission 203521) | Freshwater fungal communities from buoy surface, Lake Erie, Ohio, United States - Buoy 12 MA114 | ecosystem: Environmental > Aquatic > Freshwater > Lake > Lake biofilm | place: USA: Lake...
CGATTGACGCGGGGGCGAGAAGACCCGATACTCCCCGGCTCGGGCCTTGGGCCCATGGAGATCTGCTGATGTCGTCTCGTTCTTCCACTGGAGTGGTCATTGCCCTGGTGGTCTTCGTCGTTCTCACGGTCGCCCTGCTCGCGATCTCGATCATCCTCTTCACCGGCCAGTCGGCCGCCGAGAAGCGCGAGAGCGAGGCCCGTGCCGAGTTGAGCGCCATCATCACCGCAGGCGAGCTTGGCCGCAGCGAAGTCCAGGCGATGCGCGCGAACGCCGGCAGCCAGAGCCTCTTCAGCTACATGTCCGACCAGGGTGCCCAGGTCGGCGAGTTCGTCGTCGGCGACCGCAGCGCCTCGCTGGCGAAGATGCGCACCGATCTGAACGTCCCCGAGGGCCAGTCGGTCCGCGACTCGATGCGGAAGGTCATGCAGGAGCGCGACGCCCGTTCGCAGGAGGCCACCAGCCTCCGCACGCGCGCCAACGATCTCGACAAGGAAGTCCAGTCGCTGAAGGCGAAGCTTGCCGACGCCGAGAAGGCCCGCACAGCAGCCATCGCCGAAGTGACCGCCAGCATCGAAGGCTACAAGCAGGCAGCCGAGGGCTACCGCAGCTCGTTCGACTCGGCGAAGGCCGCGCTCGAGCAGTCGCGCGCCGACCTCGAGTCGCGCCTTGCGGGCGAGGTTTCCGCCCTCCAGACCGAACTCGACACCCTGCGCGCCGAGCGCTCGGTGCTCGATGGCCGCATCGCAGCGCTCCAGCGCAAGGTCGAGGCCACCTCGACCAAGGCCGCGAACCCCGCCGCCCTCGTCGATGCCCGCGTGGTCGACGTCGACGCCAAGACCGGCATGCTCTTCATCGACATCGGCTCGAACAAGCGCGTGATCCCCGGCATGACCTTCGAGGTCTTCGACGACGCCGTCGCCATCTCCGCCTCGGCCGACAGCGGTTCGCGCGGCAAGGCCAGCGTGCAGGTCGTCAAGGTGGGCGAGACCACCTCCACCTGCCGCGTCCTCCGCGGCTCCGCCAGCCGTCCGATCGTGAAGGACGACGTTCTCGCGAACGCCGTGTTCAACCCCGACTACAAGTTCAAGTTCCTCGTCCACGGCAAGTTCGACGCCAACGGCGACGGCAAGGCGACCACCGGCGAGTCCGACTACATCAAGAGCCGAATCGTCGAATGGGGCGGCGAAGTCGTCGAGGGCGACACCCTCACCGGCGACCTCGACTTCCTGGTGCTCGGCGTCGAGCCCCCGATGCCGGTCGCGCTCGCGGGCGACGCCACCGAGGCGCAGACCATGGCGTACACCGAACAGCGCGCGGCGCGCGAGCTCTACTCGAGCCTCTTCCGCACGGCTTCCGACGCCCAGATCCCGATCCTGAACTGGACGCGATTCGAGGCGCTCACGGGAACCGTCGATCGCTGACGGCACCCGAGCGCACGCGCCGTGTCGCTTGCAATCGAACTCGCTCAGTACGCGGCGGCCAGAACGGTCGCCGCGTTGCTTTCCCCATTCGACCCCGATCAGAACCTCGAGACCGCGCGGCTTGTCGGCAGGCTCTACGCAAGCGGATCGGCGCGGCGGCGAGCCCGCGCGCAGAGCGGCGTGGCCCGTGCCTTCCCCGACATGGATCCCCGCATCCAGCGCGAGATCGTCGAGCGGTCGATCGGCCACATGTTCGGGCTGTTCATGGTCGACGCCTTCGCCATGCCTCAGGTGATCGGGCATGAGAACTGGCACGAGCGCGTCCGGCTCGGGAACGTCGGACGCGCGATGAAGCATCTCACGAGCGACCGCCCCGCCCTCTTCATCACCGGGCACGTCGGCAACTGGGAGATCCTCGGTTACGTGCTCGCGCTCGTCGGCTTCAAGATGACCGCGCTTGCGCGCCCGCTTGACAACCGCTTTCTCAACGAGTGGCTGCTGGGCGTGCGGCAGAAGACCGGACTCAAGGTCATCACCAAGTGGGGCGCGACCGACGAGATCCAGAAGACGATCGAGGCGGGCGGCAAGGTCGGCTTCATCGCCGATCAGAACGCGGGCAACGACGGCTTGTTCGTGCCCTTCTTCTCGCGCCTCGCATCGACCTACAAGTCGGTGCCGCTCCTCGCGCTGCGCTACGAGATCCCGGTGGTCTGCGGCTACGCGCGGCGCATCGACGGCGGCTTCCGCTACGAACTGCGCGTGACCGATGTGATCGAGCCCGAGGACTGGGCCGACGCCGAAGACCCGATGCTCTACGTCGGCGCGCGCTTCAACCGCGCGATCGAGTGGATGATCCGAGAAAGCCCGGACCAGTATCTCTGGGTGCATCGGCGCTGGAACTCGCGTCCGAAGCACGAGCGCGACGGCGAGCCGATGCCGGCGCGGCTCGCGCGCAAGCTCGAGTCGCTGCCCTGGATGACGCCGGAACTCCTCGCCGAACTCGGAAAGCCCCTCGATCAGCCCGTGAATCCGCGCGCACTTCGCCAAGAAGGCGCCCCGCAGGCGCTCGACCCCCGCTACCGTGCGTGAGTCCCGCCCGCGACGGAGCACCCCATGGGCCAGCGTTTCTCCAACCGCACCATCGCCATCGTCGACGACGATCCCGACATCCTGCAGTCGATGGAGATGGCATTCCGCCACGAGGGCGCGACCGTCCGCACGGCGACCGACGGGCTCGGCGCGCTGCACCTCGTGCGCGAGTCGAAGCCCGACCTCCTCGTCCTCGACATGATGCTTCCGAGAAGCTCGGGGCTCCTCGTGCTCGAGAAGTTCAAGGAGGAAGGCATCGTCGTCCCCGTGATCATGGTCACCGCCAACCAAGGCAAGCGCCACCGCGAGTTCGCGATCGGCCTCGGCGCCTGCCAGTACCTCTTCAAGCCAGTCTCGCTGGTTCGGCTCCTCGAGATGGCCGAGTCGATCCTCTCGGGGAAGGCCGCCTGAACCACCTGCCGCGCGACGTGCTAGGCTAGGCCAGTCTGACGGATGCGCTACACCATCAACAAGATCAGATCGAAGCGCGACGGCGGTGGCATGCTCCCCTTGGGAACGCGCGCCGAAGTCGTGGCCGCATTCGCGCGCATGAACACCGCGCCCGATCACGACGGTGGCAAGTTCCTCTACGGCCCCGGCATGCGCGTCGAGCTCGACATCCGCGCCGAGACGCCTGCAGCCCCCGCGGTGTTCTCCGCCGAGGTCAAGGTGGCTGAGGAAGAGCTCTTCGAGATCATCTTCCAAGGCACCGCGACCGAGTTTCCTGGCCCGCTTGCGAAGATGATCCGGCGCCACGGTTGGCATCTCCTCAACCTCGAGACGGGATCGTGCTACCCGCCGATGCCGATCGACTCAGAGGACGACTCGTGACGGGACCATCCGTGACGACCGAGATGCTTGCCGTCGATGGAAGCGACCGCGCGCTGCTGCGCGAAGCCGTCCGCAAGGCCGTCGACTTCCGCGGCGACGTGACGCTCGAACTGACCGATGGTCGCGCGGTGAGCGGGTATGCCTTCGACGCGCGGCTCGGCGGTGCCGCAGAGTCGAGAAACGCCGCCAATCCCGAGTTGGAGGAGATTCGCATCCTCCCCGCCGACTCAGCCGAGCGCGCCCGAATCCCGCTCGCGTCGATCCGGACCCTCCGCTTCACGGGCAAGGACGCGGCAAGCGGCAAGAGCTGGGAGAACTGGATCCGCCGCTACGCCGAGAAGCGGCTGGCCGGCGAGGCAGCCAGCATCGAGTCCGAGCCGCTCTGAGTCGGTTTCCAAGGGCGGAGGCCGTATCGGACGGCCAGTCGCCGGCGCGATGCCCCCATCAGGCCCGTGGGAAGGCCCGATTCTCGGGCGTGCCGGAAGAACCGCGAACCCGGGCTCAGCGGACTTGCCGCACCCGATCTTCCCTGCCATCATTCCCCTTCCATGGATCGGAAAGCCCGTTTCAGCTCACCCCCCGGCGCCATCTTCGGCGCAGAGGGACCAGGGCTCCAGCCCACGTCGGCCGCCGGCACGGCGGTCGCGGAGGGCTCCCGGGCCAGCGTCGCCCAGCTGACCCCCGAGGCGGCGGCGGCGGCCATCGCGGAGGCGAAGGCGGTGCTCGTCGAACTGCAGGCGAACCGCGTGATCGTGGAGAACAAGTTGGCGGAAGACCGCCGGCTCGACCCGATCCGCCAGGTCACGGGTACCAGTGCCCTCGAGGCTGCGATCGCCTCGACGGAGGAACTCATCCGGATCCTCGAGCGATCGGCCGAACTCGCGCAGCAGGCGCGGGCCCAGTAGGCTCTGTCTGACGGATACGCTGGGCTTCAATCCGCCCGGCATCCCGGCTGGCCATGATCCAAGTACGTCGGGTTCAACTCGCTGTATCGCGTGGTTGCATCATTGGGGATACAGCATCGTTTCCCCTCCTTGCCATCCGGGCGCCGATGCGGATTCCAAGAGGCTTCAATCGTGGCCTTCAGCGATCCGTCAGACGGAGCCTAGATCCGGGATCGGACAGACTTTCGTTGCGGGTGCGGAACCGGCGTCAGGCGGCCGGGACGGTCGCGGCGCGCGCCGACTGGGTGGAGCGCTCCGGACAGAGCTCGCGCACCAGGGTCGACACCTTGGCCGCGTCGCGGCTGCGACGGCTCGGCATCAGCTGCTCCAGCATCGACGCGATCCACGCCGGATCGGGACGCGGCAGCGCCCAGATGCGGATGTCGGGGTGGCGCGACTCGCGGATCGTCTCCGCGTCGAGCGCGAGTTCCTCGTAGAGCTTCTCGCCAGGACGCGCGCCGCTGTAGCGGATCAGGATCTCGCCGGAACGCGTGCCGTTCGGTGCGTCCTCGGGGAACACCGAGGTGAGCCCGTACATCTCGACGAAGCGCCGCGCGAGGTCGACGATGCGGAACGGCTCGCCCATGTCGAGCACGAACACTTCGCCGCTCGAGGACGAGCGATCGGTGAGCGCGGCGGCCTGGATGACCAGGGCAGCGGCCTCGGGAATCGTCATGAAGTAGCGCGTCATGCGCGGATCGGTCACCGTGATCGGTCCGCCATCGGCGATCTGGCGCTTCCACGTCTCGAGCACCGAGCCTGAGCTCCCGAGCACGTTGCCGAAGCGGACGAGCGAGCACGCGGTTCCGCTGGTGCGGTTCACGTGCTGCACGTAGAGCTCGGCGAGGCGCTTGGTCGAGCCCATGATCGACGTGGGATTGACGGCCTTGTCGCTCGAGATCAGGACGAAGCGCTCGGCTCCGACGGCGACCGCTGCGTCGACCACGCTCTGCGTGCCGAAGACGTTGTTGTCGACGGCGAGCGCGGGATGGTCTTCCATCATCGGCACATGCTTGTGCGCGGCGGCGTGGAAGACGATGTCCGGCTCCTCCTCGCGGAAGAGCTCGAGCGTGGCTTCCGCATCGACGACGTCGTGCAGCGCGGCCCGGCGCGCGAGCGTCGGATGACGGCGGGCGATCTGGCGGTCGATCTCGAAGAGCGCGTTCTCGCTGCGCTCGACCATCACGAGCTTGCCCGGATTGAAGCGGGCGATGATGCGGCAGAGTTCGCTGCCGATCGAGCCCCCTGCGCCGGTGACGGCGACGGTGCGGCCACCGACGACGGCCTGGATCGCCTTCTCGTCGATGGTGCGGGGCGGACGGCCGATGAGCCGCTGCAGGTCGATGTCGATCTCGGTGCGCGGACCGATGCCCGCGAGTTGATCCTCGAGTCCGGGCATGTAGCGCTCGGGAACGCCGATGCGACGGAGACGGGTTCGGATGGTCAGGAGAAGTTCCGACATCTGCGCGGGGAGGGTGACCAGCGCGACGCTCGGGCGGTGGACAGCGCAGATCGTCTCGAGATCCTCGAGCAGGCCGAGGACCGCCGTGCCGCCCGTACGGACGGGGACGCCGGCGCCGCCGACAAGCACGCGTCCGACGATGCGCGGGATCTCGCGCTCAGGAGCGCCGCCGCCGGTTGTGGCGGACGCGAGCAGCGCGAGCTGCTGCTCCAGAAGGTCGCAATCTGCGCTCGGCCCGATCAACAGTGCGGTCGTCTGCATGGTTTCGTCTCGATCGCTTGCGGACAGGTCCCGGGGCGGTGCAAGGCCAGAGGCGGTTGGGAACTTCCGCCTATGCCACCTGAACCGATCCTGACGGCGTGTCTCAGAATCCGTATCGGCCTTCTGACGGGCCTCCTCCAACCAATGCGCCGAAAAGTGCGTCCGAATCCGGAGGGGTCGGCAGGAGAAGCCCCGGCATGGCCCGGTCGATTCTCCGCCGCCCGTGCAGGAGCCCAAACGGACCGCCAGGCTCTGTCTTGGGTGCGCCAGAAGGGCCGCGGCCCGCCCGATGACCTCCACGCGGGTCGGTCGGCGAACCGCGGCTCGTCGGCCGGCGTTCGACGGCTGCCGCGATTCAGGCCCAATGCAGGTTGAGGGCCCGGCGCCTCCGATCCGATGAAAGGGTGCGGATCCGATCCGCCGAGTCCCTTTCCGACCTCCGGACACTTCATGAGAATCCTCGTTACCGGCGGTTGCGGCTACATCGGATCCCACGCGGCGCTTCGGCTTCTCGAGGATGGCCACCACGTCACCGTGATCGACAACCTGTTCCGCGGCCACCGGGGCGCCGCCGAGATTCTCGCGCAGGTCGGTGGACAGCGCTTCCGGCTCGTGGAGGCCGACGTCCGCGAGACCGACACCGTGGCCGAGGCCATGCGCGGCCAGGCGACCGAACTCGTGCTTCACTTCGCGGCGCTGACCTACGTCGGCGAGAGCGTCGAGAAGCCGCAGGAGTACTTCTCGAACAACCTCGACGGCGGCCTCTCGGTGCTTCGCGCCATGCGCTCGGCCGGCGTGCGGCGCATCGTGTTCTCATCGACGGCGGCGACCTACGGCGAGCCTCCGCAGGACTCGATGCCGATCGTCGAGTCGACGCCGACACGGCCGGTGAATCCCTACGGCGAGTCGAAGCTGCGGTTCGAGCTCGCGCTTCGCGAGGAGTGCGCCGCGCCGGACGATCCCGCACCTCTGGCCGCGGTGGCGCTCCGCTACTTCAATGTCGCGGGCGCCGATCCGAAGGCCCGCATCGGCGAGGATCATCGGCCCGAGACCCACCTGATCCCGATCTGCCTCGAGGTCGCGCTCGGCAAGCGTCCGCATCTGACGATCTTCGGCGAGGACTATCCGACGCCCGACGGAACGTGCGTGCGCGACTACGTGCACGTGGTCGATCTCGTCGACGCGCATGTGGCGGCGCTCGCGGCGCTCGAACCCGCGAGGTTCAAGTGCTGGAACATCGGGATCGGCCGCGGCCATTCGGTGCGCGAGGTGCTCGAGAGCTGTCGCCGCGTGACCGGCCACCCGATTCCCGCGCAACTCGGCCTGCGCCGCCCGGGCGATCCGCCGGCGCTCTACGCCGATCCCGGCGCGATCCGCCGCGACCTCGGATGGAAGGCGCGCTTCACGGAACTCGACGAGATCGTGGCGACCGCGTGGCGGTGGCACCGCGCGAATCCGAACGGCTACCGCTAGCCTCTGTCGGAGCGTCCGAGGTTCACTGCCCGAGCGTGAAGCTCAGGCCGACCATGACCGACACGCTGTCGAGGCCCGGATTGGTCGGGCCCGTCTGCGCGTTCGAGATGTGGAACCAACCCGCCTTGCCGACGAGGCGCACGCCTTCCGAGAGTTCGTAGGTGGCGCCGATCGCGGCGCGCGGCGTGAAGTCGTGCTCGGTGCCGCCGTCGGGAGTGTCGTCGGAGAAGAGGACGAAGGCGCAGCCGCCCTCGACGAAGAGCGAGTAGTCCTCGCCGCGCAGGAAGTGCCAGCGCGCGAGGAGTCCGACGCCGCCGCCACCAGCGTCGTTGATCTCGCCATCGAAGTAGACGGCCTCCGCGAAGGCGCCGAACGAAAGCCCATCCGCCACGAACCAGTGCACGCCGACGTCGAGGACCGCGAGCGTGGCGCCGTCGAACTCAAACGCCGGTCCGGCCGCGATGTCGAGTTCGAACGTGTCGGCCGCGCCATAGGGACGGCTCGCCGGCGCCGCCTCGAGACGCGCTTCCTCGGACGATTGCTGCGGCTCTGCGGAAACTTCGCGCGCGAGGCCGGGCAACATCGCTGCATCCGAGCCCTCGGGCGCGAACCGCGGCACGACGGACTCCGCCAACGCCGACGCCGCAGGCGCGAGCGACAGTGCGGCCATGCAGCCAAGCGCGCGGACGCGCGGTGCGGAGATCACATGCGAGACGGCGGCGGCGAATGATGCGGTCATGCGGGCATCATCCGCTGTGCGCGGATTCACGCAAGCGCCGTTCGCGCCTTTGCCACAGGGAAACCGCACTTATTGTTCCGCATCGCCCCCGAACGCACCGCGAATCGCATCGTTGATGGCGGCGTTCGCCTTGGGCCACTCGAAGTTCGACAGCTCGTCGACCCGAATCCAGCGCAGTTCCCCGGAGCCAAGCGCGCGCGGCTCCGCGTCGCGGCGCACCTCGACGAGGAACGCGTGCAGGCGGACGCTGCGTTCGCGCGCGAGCTCCGGGTCGGAGTGCGCCGAGATCACGAGCGCCGTCGGCCCACCGACCACGACATCGCCGCCGAGCCCCACCTCCTCCTCGACCTCGCGCAGCGCCGCCCGGGCAGGCGCCTCTCCCGGCTCGATCTTGCCGCCGGGGAACTCGTACAGCCCCCCTCGGATCGCGTCCTTGTGCCGGCGCCCGATGAGCAACTCGACCCCAACTGGCCCTTGCCGGAACACCACGGCGACCGCCACCTCGGTCCAACGAGCGGATCCGTCGTGGTTACGGGACGGCCCTGAATCAGCTGTCACGACAACTCCTTGCAAGACAGGTACTTACGGCAATGTCGCGGTTCCATCACTTTCGCAAGGTTGGCCATTGCTCCGAGAGGGCCGCGTGGATACCGTGCGAGAGCGGGTTGGGCGTCTTTGCCCTTCACCGCTGCGCACACAGTTGAATGCAGGAGCGACCGTTCCGGGCGGAGAGGCCAGCCTCTCGCTCGATTCTCCGCGTCGAGGGGCACGCATCGTGCCTTCCACTCGCATGCACGCAACCTGTGGCGCACACAACCCTGCCAATCCGCGCCCTCACGGGCTGTGGTACCCCGTCCGGAGCGAGTCGGAGCGCGCCGGACGGGTCTTTTTTTGCCGCCATGCGGCGTGCGCGGTTCGTCCGTCACTTCCCGTCTGACCCGGACGTCCCCTGCTCGGTCGCTTCGGTCGCCGCTGGCACCGATTCCTTCGCATCGTTTCCGGCTGCGCGCGCACGCAGCGCACCGGCGCGCGAGAGGAGCGCTTCCTCCGAGTCGTCGCGCGGCGTCAGCGTGAACGTCCAACGCGTCTGGCTGCGTGCCTGGATGGGCAGCACCTCGACCACGAAGTCGACCGGCACGACATCCCAGACGGGCCCCGTCGTCTTCGCGGGCGTCACGAGCGGCTCGAAGCCTTCCTTCTCGAGGCGCAGGTCGTAGGTGCCTTCATGCGTGAAGGCGACATCGACCGGCGTGCGGCCGATCTGCGCGTCGTTCAGCCACACCAGCGCGCCCTGGGGCTCGGTGTCGATCGAGATGCGCCGCTCGACGCAGCCGGAGAGCGCCGCGAGCGCAGCGACCGCGGTCATCGTCACACGGAAACTGGGGTATCGACGAAGCGTGTCCATGAATCGCATGCCTTGGTGCCTGAAGGATCGCCGACGGCGATCAATCGAACTCGTCGCCGCGGAACGTCGAGGCGAGGTACGCATCGCGCACGCCCTGGTCGTTGATGATCTCGCGCGGCGTTCCTTCGCGGAGATTCCGGCCTTCGTGGATGATGTAGGCCCGGTCGCAGATGCGGAGCGTCTGCTGCACGTTGTGGTCGGTCACCAGCATCGCGATGCCGCTGTCGGCCAGGCGGCGCACCTCGGCCTGCAGTTCCTCGACCGTGTGCGGGTCGACGGCCGCGAACGGTTCGTCGAGCAGCATGAGCTTCGGCCGCGTGACCAGCGCACGCGCGATCTCAAGCCTGCGGCGCTCGCCGCCCGAGCAGGTGCGCGCCTCGTCCTTCGCCTTGTGCAGCAGGCCGAACTGCTCGAGCAGCTCGTGGGCGCGACGCTTGCGCTGTTCGCGCGCGAGCGCCTGCGTCTCGAGGATCGCAAGCAGGTTCTCCTCGCAGGTGAGGCGTTGGAAGACGCTTGGCTCCTGCGAGAGGTAGCCCATGCCCGCGAGCGCATGACGGAACATCGGCTCGCGCGTCACGTCCTTGCCGGCGAAGCGCACGCTGCCGCCCTCGGGCGTGATCATGCCGATCGCCATGCGGAACGACGTGGTCTTGCC
>Ga0315900_10012757_pt1 | contig 10282 bp, 5 predicted proteins | sample LakEriMetagenome_FD_203521 | JGI IMG/M metagenome (GOLD analysis project Ga0315900, IMG submission 203521) | Freshwater fungal communities from buoy surface, Lake Erie, Ohio, United States - Buoy 12 MA114 | ecosystem: Environmental > Aquatic > Freshwater > Lake > Lake biofilm | place: USA: Lake...
GGCCATCTTCCCGGTATAACTGCTGATAACCTTGGAAGCCCGGCCCGTGGGTGCCATCAGCTGAACCTTCATGCCGATGCGTGGCAAAACCTTGACTAGAGCCCCCAGAAAAGCTGTTTTTCCGGTTCCGGCATATCCCCGCAACACAAAAACATGGCGACCCTTTGCTTTGTTGTTCAGCCAGGTTTCCATCATAAAAAAAAGCTGCTGCTGACCTTCGGTGGCAGCGAAAGGGAATTGTGCATTCAGATTTGATGCAATTCCCGCCGGAGCCTGCAGTTTTGTATCGCCTTTTTTGGCAAGTTTGGGTTTCAGAAATCCGCCTTCCTCTTTTTCCATGACCGAATCGCTTCAAAGTAAGACAGCACAGGCCGCAAACCCAAAATCTTTTGTCCTTCTGCTGGCAGAATGGCTTCTGGAAAAGCACGGAAGCAATATGCAGGAAATTTCGCTCATCATGCCGGGAAGCGGAGCCATTCCTGCCCTGACAGATGCCTTCCGTCAGGCAGGCAAAGGCAGAGCCCTGATTCTGCCGGCTTTCCTGGGCATGGATACCTGGATAGACAGGCATTCCCTGCTGAGGAGAGCCGATTCCCTGAAGACCCTGTTTGTGTTGTTTCAGTCTTTCCGGAAACATCACAATCCTCAGGAAAATCTGGCTGCATTTTTTCCACTCGGGCAGGTTCTGCTGGCGGATTTCGACCTCATTCTCCGCGCAGGCCGGGATCCGGCTCAGGTTTTCACCGGACTTCAGCGCTGGGAGGCAACAGGTGCCGGCTTTGCCGATTTCATGGATGAGGAACAGAAAAATCTCATGCGGAATTTTTCGGCACTGTTTCGCGATAATCCTAATGAAAGCAGAAGCCGCTTTCTGCGGATGTGGGAAAACCTCCCGGCTGTTTTCAGGGAGATGGAAGAACAGCTCATCCGGGAAGGGCTCGGTACCTCCGGCATGGTTTACCGGGATGCGGCAAAGCAGCTGGCCGACCAAAGGGATATAAGGGGCTTTCATTATTTCGTTGGTTTTTCCGGGATTTCTCAGCTGGAAATCAACCTGATGCAAAACCTTGCACAGGCGGGAAAAGCAGATTTTATCTGGGACCTTATTCCGGATTATGCTGGGAATCCCCTGCATGAGGTGAACCGGGTTTTCAGCCGCCTAAGGCGTGTTCCGGAATTTCAATCCTCGCTGGAAGACTGGACAAAACGCTGCCAGGGCGGTAATAAACCTGATATAAAAGAGATTGCCTGTCCGGGCCTGGCAGGCATGGCACAATGGATTTTGTCGGCCGGTTTGCCTCCGGATGAGGCCACGGTTTTCATCGTAAGCGACCCTGCAATGATGCAGCTGCTTACCGGCAGAGGAAAACTGGCCAATGGCAGGAACTTGCGTTTCAGCATGGGCTATCCCCTGAACTACACGCCGGTATCCCGCTGGGTATTTAAAGTTATGCAGTGGATTTCCCGGCCTAAGCCTGCAGATTGTCACTCATTTTTACAATTGTCCGCCGATCCGCTTTTTCAGCGTTTTTTCCCGGAAGCGGCCCGGCAGGCTAGTACTTCCTACTCCGCAATGAATCTTCCCGCATTGCCCCAACTGAAGAAATTGCCCGGGCTTCCCGATTGGCTTTTTTATGAGGATGCAGGAAACTGGCCCGGCGCATTTGCTGCCTGGCTCGAGGAGGCCGTTTCAGCGCAAGGAAGCGATCCCTGGCTGCAAGCCTCTTCCGGAAAGGTACTGGAAATTTGCCGCTCACTGGCAGAGATTGCCTCCCTTGCCGACAAGGATTTCAGCTTCCCGGTATTGCAATCCTGTCTGCAGGCTTCTTTTCAGGGCGCCGAAATCCAGCTTCAGAAAGAAGATGGACCCGAGTGGAAGGCCATCGGACTCTTTGAAAGCCGCAATCTTGATTTTCGGAGGGTTGTGATTTTTCCTGCGGATGAAGGTCTTTTTCCTTCCGGCGGAAGATCGCAGAGCCTGATTCCGGATGCCGTGCGAAGGGCCTTTTCCCTGCCATTGCGCTTCCAGGAAAATGAGGATGAGGCCTATCAGTTTTACCGGCTTTGCCACCGCTCTGAGGAAGTTATTTTTCTCACATCGGCCGACGTGGGAAAGCGCCGATCGCGATTTCTCGATCAGATTCAGTTCGGCGGGAAGTTTCGCTATTCAAGGGAATTTTTGCAGTTCAGTTCCGAACTGCGCCTTACTCCGGAGATAAAAATCATGCGGAATGAGGCGGAGATGGAAAAAGCCCTGGCCTATCAGGTTCGAAGCAAAGAAGAGAAGGCAGCCAGAAAGCTGAGTCCCAGCAGCCTGCATGCGCTAATTTCATGCCCGCTTCGCTATCATTATCAGAAAATTGCGGGCCTTCAGGAGCCGGAGGAAATTTCCGGCATGCAGATGAGCGCACAGGATTTTGGTAACTGGATTCACACGGCTGTCCAGCTTCTGCTGGAAAAAGTAGCAGGTCACCGAAAGATTATCAGGCCTGAAGAATACGATGCCATGGAAGCTGCCTGGGATTCATTCGCAGGGGAAGTCTGGAGCAGGCTTGAAGGGAAAAAGACGCCTGGCAGCCTCTCCGATTTTCCGGTCGAGCAGTCTCTGGGAAAAATTATGGCAGAGCGCTTTTTCCGTTTCATGAAGCAGCATAAACCGCATCGCTGGCTGGAGAATGAATACCCGATTCCGGAAGTAAAAATAGGGCAGGAGGGAAGCTGGTTCGGTGTAAGCGGCAGGGCTGATATTGTGCTGGAAGAAGAAGATTGCTTTCGTCTGCTGGACCTCAAGACCGGAGCCTTCCGGGATTCCGAGAAATTGCTGCTTAAGATGGGAGAGGAGGGCATGCCGGCAGAATCAAAAATGGTGGAAGTGAAAGACTACTTTCAGATGCTGGCCTACAATCGTCTGGCATCCGAGGATCCCCGATTCAGGGGAAAGCCGGTGCGTTCCTGTCTTTTTTACCTTTCACGGCCAAAATCAGAATTGGCAGACCCCTTTCTGAAAGTATCGGGCAGGGAAGAGGAAGAACAGATTTTTGCTGGTCTGGACCAGCTCTTGCTGCAGCATCTCGGCAGGCTGGTGAATCCGGCAGTTCCTGTTACGCAGGCAGCCGATGCAAAAGTCTGCACTTTCTGCGCTTACAATGCCATGTGCCGTAGATGATGCATTCATCTTTTCCGGATTCAAACCGGCGGATTATGTTACCTTGCAGGCAAATTCTATTCAATTTATGCAGATTCAGGTCAATACAGTAGTCAGTGTGAGCTATTCGCTCGAAATCAATGAAGGGGGAAGCACTCCCAGGGAATTTGTGGAAAAGGCAGGAGCAGAAAATCCACTGACTTTTCTTTTTGGTGCCGGAGGAATGATTCCGGGATTTGAACAAGCACTGGAAGGCCTGAAGCAGGGCGATTCTTTCGCCATGGAAATCAATCCGGAAGACGCTTACGGACATGCATCAGATGATGATATTGTAGAACTTCCTTTTTCTGTCTTTGCTGCTGAGGTTGAAAAGTACCCGGATATGCTCACCATTGGAAACATCATTCCCATGAATGATGGTCAGGGTCATCAGTTTCAGGGTAAGGTAAAAAGCGTAGGAATGGATACCGTAACCATGGACTTCAATCATCCTCTCGCCGGAAAGACCCTGCATTTTACAGGTAAAGTAGAAACGCTGCGTGAAGCCAGTGCAGAGGAAGTGGCCCACGGCCATGTTCACGGCCCGGGAGGTCATCATCATTGATATCTTCAGGTCCCGGAAGGGACCTTTTTAATTTCCGGCATTTCCCTCCGCAATCAGGAGCTGAAAGCGGAAATCAAGGGGGGAAATCAACTCGTAAAGTTCATCAAGCGCTGCAGGATTCTGCACCAGCATACTCAGCCAGGATTCTGAGCGTTCCAGCAGCCCTCCTCCGGGAAAACAGAATTCAAGTATGTTTTGGAGTTGTTTCAGCTGCGTTTCAGCCTTTTTCTCAGCAGCCTTCCGGATTCTTTTCATCATTCCTTCCGCCATCACTTCCATGCGGTGAATTTCTGCTTCCAGAGCTGGGACCAGACTTGCATCCTGCTCAGCCGCCAACTTAAGCATCTCAGAAAATGCCGTTCGAAGTTCCGGAACCGGCAGATTCTCTTCGCCCAATGCCAGCTTCCGGCGCAGCATCACTTCCTCCTGAAAAAGTTCTGCCATGCTAATTTCGAGTTTCTCCATGCGTGCTGAGCGGCTTTCAGGCAAAATCATACCGGAAAACCGGGGGATAAGAAGCGGAAAAACCAGCGCGTGCAGATCAAAGGCAGGCTTCAGCTGCAGCCAGTAGGCAATTTCAGCCGGGCCACCGATGAAAGCAAGGTCCGGAAGCAGAAACTGAGAGTAAAGCGGACGCATTGCGGCATTCGGACTCAGGCATTCCGGATGCTGCGTAAAAAAATCCAGGGCTTCCTCCTGAGTCCAGCTTCGTGTGCCGCTGCTGGTGGTGATGGCATTTCCATTGTGGATCAGGCGTTCACGCCGTCCTTCTTCCAAAAAAAACAGATTGAGCTCACGCAGGTGGAGCTGGGGTTCATAACCCATTTTTTCCAGTCTTTCCGTCTGGCTTGCCACCCGGCGGAATAGCGCATCTGATTCCAGCTCTTTCAGCATGAAAGGCAGAAAGGAGGCTTTCAGTTCGTGGCGGTCAGGGTCCAGAATCAACAATCCCTTATCGCCAAAATAGCGGTTCAGCCACATACGGGTAGCTTCGGCAAGCGATGAGCCCGGTTTGTATGCCTCAGCCATTGGCGCCGGAAAATCGCGGATGGAGGAAAGCTGGCTTTGAACATCGGCACAGTCCAGTCTTCCTACTGCCCCGCTGCCTTCCAGTTGAATCCGGTAAGCCTGCTGAAAAAAGTGGAAGGACAGGATTTCTTCCAGGTCGTGATCTTCACCGGCCATCCAGAATACCGGAACAAAGTCCTTTTCCGGAAATCGTATTTTCAGCTCGGCCGCCAGCTTTATGGTTCCGAGTATTTTAAAGGCCATGTACTGAGGTCCTCCGGCAATGCAAAGCTGATGTCCGCAGGAAACAGTGAAACAGTTTTCCCTTCCCAGTTTTTCCAGATTCGCTTTCTGTGCGGGATGATGATCTTTATCCGTCAGGGCATGGCACAGAAGTTTTCGCTGCGCGCTGTGAAAGGTTTTTTCCCTTGCTGCCATGATGCCTGAAAAGGCTGCCTGGTCCGGAAAGCCGGAATGAAATTCCCTGAGTTCAGATTTGTTTTCTGCGTAATCACAGAATAGCGGGCTGAATCTTCCGGTGGCCCGATAGGAGAGCGGTTCTGCTGCTTGCCTCATGACAGGCCAAAGCTACAAATACCCCGACGGAATGACGATAAAACTTCCTCTCCAAAAACGAATCGAAAAAGTGATTTTTCCGAAATGACCTTATTTTTTAGGGGGTAAATTGTGATTTTTAGATTTTTTTTTCAAAAACTACCTTTAATTTTTGGGGGTATACCGGAAAAATAAAATACAAAATCTAATTTTGGCCCGGATTTTATTTTAACCAAAACTTCATACAAATGGCAATTCTGCGATTCAAGGCACTGGAAACCGTCAACTCCAGAAAACCGATTCGTCCCGATTTTCCAAAGGAAAGGGTAACGGCCTATTTCGGGCAGTATGTGTTTGACAAGAAAAAGATGAAAGAGTTTCTTTCTCCGGAAGTTTACCGCGCTCTGGTGGAAACAATTGAGTCTAACCAGCGCCTGGATCCGGGCCTCGCTGATTCCGTGGCTCTGGGCATGAAAAACTGGTCCATCAGCCTGGGAGCCACGCACTATACGCACTGGTTTCAGCCGCTTACCGGCTCCACAGCCGAAAAGCATGATGCCTTTTTCGACCTCGACGGCGACCATGTGCTTGAAAAATTCCGCGGCTCAGCGCTGGTTCAGCAGGAGCCGGATGCATCTTCCTTTCCAAGCGGCGGAATCCGTAATACCTTCGAAGCCCGGGGCTACACTGCCTGGGACCCGACATCGCCCGCCTTTATCATGGATACACAGGGAGGAAAAACGCTCTGCATTCCCACCGTTTTTGTTTCCTATACCGGTGAAGCCCTTGACAACAAAACGCCGCTTCTTAAGGCGTTGAATTTCATCGATAAAGCTGCCACAGAAGTTGTTCAGTATTTTGACAGGGATTGCGAAAGGGTAATTGCCACTTTGGGTCCGGAGCAGGAATATTTTCTGGTTGATTCGGCGCTATACAATGCAAGGCCTGATTTGCTGATGGGCAATCGAACTGTATTCGGACATTCGCCTGCAAGAGGACAACAGCTGGAGGATCACTACTTTGCCTCCATTCCGCCTCGCGTCCAGTCCTTCATGATGGATTTCGAATTCGAGGCATGGCGACTGGGGATTCCGGTTCGGACCCGCCATAACGAAGTTGCTCCCGGTCAGTTTGAATGTGCTCCGACTTTTGCCGAAGTTAACCTGGCCGTAGATCAGAATTCCCTTTTAATGGACATCATGGAACGGGTAGCTGAGCGCCACGACCTTCGGGTTCTCCTGCATGAAAAACCATTTGCCGGTATCAATGGCAGTGGAAAACACAACAACTGGTCGCTAAGCACCAGCAATGGAAAGAATCTGCTAAGTCCGGGTAAGAAGCCCAAGGAGAATCTGCAGTTCCTCACCTTTTTTGTGAACACCATCAAGGCCGTTCACACCTATGCCGACCTGCTGCGCGCCAGCATTGCTTCTGCCGGAAACGATCACAGGTTGGGAGCAAACGAAGCGCCTCCGGCCATCATTTCGGTTTTCATCGGCTCACAGCTGACCGAGCTTCTTGATTCTCTGGAGAAAAACGCCGATGTGATTGAGAAAGGCGACAACCTTTACCTCAAACTCGGCATAGACAAGCTGCCGGAAATCCTGCTGGACAATACCGACCGCAACAGAACCTCGCCCTTTGCCTTTACGGGCAATAAGTTTGAGTTCAGGGCCGTAGGTTCCTCGGCCAATATTTCCGCTCCAATGGTGGTGCTGAATACCATTGTTGGTCAGCAACTCCTTGAATTCAAGGCAGAAGTAGATGCCGAACTGGAGAAGGGCACAAAGAAAGAGGTGGCCATCATCAACATCCTTCGCCGCTACATCCGCGAGAGCCGGAACATTCTCTTCGAAGGCAACGGCTACTCAGAAGAATGGGTCAAGGAAGCAAAGAAGCGGGGTCTGTCCAACATAACCACCACACCGCCAGCACTGAAATCCTATCTCAGCCAACAGGCCAGGAAAGTTTTCGCTGAAAACGGGATTTTTACGGAGCGCGAGCTGGAGGCCAGGACTGAAATCTACTTTGAAGATTATGTAAAGCGTGTTCAGATAGAAAGCCGTGTTATCGGCGATCTCTGCCTGAATCATGTTATTCCTACTGCCATCAACTATCAGAATAAACTGATACAGAATGTCAAAGGACTAAAGGACTTAGGACTGAAAGAAGAAAGCTACAAGGCAAGTCTTTATACACTGGAGGAAATCTCCATGCGCCTGAATGAAATCAAGCAGGGGGTTTTCGACATGACCGAAGCCAGGAAGTCAGCCAATAAACTGGAGCATGCAGAGGAAAAAGCATTCGCCTACTGCGAAAAGGTAAAACCCTTTTTCGATACCATCCGGAAACATGTAGACAAGCTCGAACTGATTGTAGACGATGAGGACTGGCCTCTGCCAAAGTACCGGGAGCTCCTGTTTCTGCGTTGATTACGCTATTCTGTCTTCAGAAATTTATACGAGATGTTTCCGGTTTTCAGGAAATAGATTCCCGGAGGAAGTCCGGTGGCAGGTATTACACCGCCGGACTCTGCTTTACCTGCATTCATCCGTCTGCCCAGCTTATCCAGAATCTCATAAGCACCCGATTCTGCAGGATTTTGCAAAAAGATTCTGTCTTTCACCGGATTGGGATAAAATCCAGGCTCTTGCGGCTTTTCTGATTCCGCCAGGCCAACCGTTACAAAAACAAAATTACAGGAGTCATTGTCGTAGCGGAAACGAAGGTATATGACCGGCGGCAACTCATTCAGCATGGTCATGGCAGAATAAACCTGACTGCTGTTTCCCGCCTGACCAAAATATAACAATTCTCCAGTGGCGATGGTATCACCAAACTGGTTCATAATCAGCGGAAAATAAGGATAATTAATAAACTCAGCCTGAATTCCGCTGAAGCGGAGCTTCACCATCAGCCGGTTTATTCCGGCCTGAACCAGCCAGACGGAATCGACCTGAAACCGATTACAGGGAATGCTGTCCTGAGCGATGCAAACAGAAGTAAACCAGGAAAATAACAGGAGCGTGAAAAAGAATTTCTTCATGATATCAGGCGTTCTGTTATTAAGGCAGATTTTCAGAAACCAGCCTCAGGCTTCAGCATATTCCGACACCGGCAGGCAGGAGCAAACAAGGTTGCGGTCGCCGTAAGCAGAGTCGATGCGACTTACGGATGGCCAGAACTTCTGCGACTTCACCCAGGAGAGGGGATAGGCGGCTTTCTGACGGCTGTAAGGCCGGGTCCATTCATCGGCTGTAATCACCGAAGCTGTGTGCGGAGCATGCTTGAGGACATTTTCCTTTTTATCGGCAGTGCCGTTTTCTATTTCCGCAATTTCCCTGCGGATGGCAATCATGGCTTCGGCAAAGCGGTTGAGTTCCTCCAGCGGTTCGCTCTCGGTGGGCTCAATCATAAGCGTGCCTGCAACCGGAAAAGAAACGGTCGGTGCGTGGAAACCATAGTCCATAAGCCTTTTGGCAATGTCTTCCACTTCAATACCCGCGGACATTTTAAAGGAACGCATGTCCAGAATCATTTCGTGTGCACAGTATCCGTTGCTGCCGGTGTAAAGCACAGGAAAATGCTCTTCCAGCAATGCCTTGAGGTAGTTGGCGTTAAGGATGGCGATTTCAGTAGCTTCACGAAGTCCTTTTCCACCCATCATGCGGATGTAGGCATAGCTGATGGTGAGGATGGAAGCAGAACCAAACGGAGCAGCCGAAACCGGACGAATGGCCTGACTGCCTCCGGTCTGCACCAGGGGATGACCAGGAAGGAAAGGAACCAGCTTTTCCACCACCCCGATGGGGCCCATGCCGGGACCTCCACCGCCGTGCGGAATGCAGAAGGTTTTGTGAAGATTGAGGTGGCAGACATCAGCACCGATGTTACCCGGACTTGTGAGACCAACCTGGGCATTCATGTTAGCGCCGTCCATGTACACCAGACCTCCGTTTTCGTGGATGCAGTCGCAGATTTCGCGGATGCTTTCTTCAAATACGCCGTGCGTAGACGGATAAGTGACCATCAGGCAGGACAATTCATTTTTGTGCTGGATGGCTTTTGACCTGAGGTCTGCAACATCGACATTGCCTTTTGCATCGCATGCTACCAGTACCACCTTCATTCCGGCCATGACGGCGGAGGCAGGATTGGTTCCGTGAGCTGAGGTTGGGATAAGAGCGATGTTGCGGTGGTCATCCGAGCGGGATTTGTGATAGGCACGGATGGTCATAAGACCGGCATATTCACCCTGCGCTCCGGAATTCGGCTGAAGGGAAATACCGGCAAAACCGGTTACTTCTTTCAGCCAGTGGGTGAGGTTGTTCATCAGCCCATAATATCCTTCCGCCTGCCAGGCAGGAACAAAAGGATGAATGGAGTTCCACTCCGGCCATGAAAGGGGAATCATTTCCGTAGTGGCATTCAGCTTCATGGTGCAGGAGCCCAAAGAAATCATGGAATGTACCAGTGACAAATCCTTGCTTTCCAGCTGCTTGATGTAACGGGTGATTTCGTGCTCGGAGTGATGGCGGTTGAAAACCGGATGTTCTAGAAATCCGCTTGTCCTTGACAGACCGGCCGGCATGGAAGGATTTCCGAAAAGACTGTGAACATCAAAAGACAGCGATTGGCCAATTCCCTCTGCCACGGCAGCAAGTACATCTGCAACCGTTTCCGGACTGCAGGTTTCATCCAGCGAAATACCAATCAGGTTGCCTTGTGCGGAAAAGCGACGGAAGTTCATTTCCCTTTTTTCAGCGGCCGCAACGATGGAATCTGCCTTTTCGGAATGAAAGGTGATGGTATCGAAGAAAGTGGAATTCAAAACCTTGAGACCAAGCTTTTCAAGTCCGCTTTTCAGTCCGTCGGTGAGCGCATGAATCCGATTTGAAATACGAAGGAGACCCTTCGGTCCATGGTAAACGGCATAGAAAGAGGCCATCACCGAAAGCAGTACCTGTGCC
>Ga0315900_10012760_pt1 | contig 10281 bp, 8 predicted proteins | sample LakEriMetagenome_FD_203521 | JGI IMG/M metagenome (GOLD analysis project Ga0315900, IMG submission 203521) | Freshwater fungal communities from buoy surface, Lake Erie, Ohio, United States - Buoy 12 MA114 | ecosystem: Environmental > Aquatic > Freshwater > Lake > Lake biofilm | place: USA: Lake...
TCATGAATCAAAATATTAATCCTGTTGTGGTTCATTATAATCCAATAGCAAATTTTTCAGCACCTTCAACTTGTTTGCCAGCAAATACAAATTTCACCGATTTTTCAATAAGTAGTGATGGAACTATAACATCTCATGCTTGGGATTTTAATGGTGACAATATCATAGATAATAATCTTCAAAATCCGCAGTACATTTTTACTCAATCAGGCAATTATGGTGTTAAATTAGAGGTTCAAACACAATATGGTTGTGTTAACACAATCATGAAGTCAGTTTATGTGAATGCAACACCATCTGCTTTATTTACTGCCCAAAATAATGAAGGTTGTCCAAGTTTATGCGTTCAGTTTACAAATAATTCAACTATTGGAAGTGGGAATATTGTTACCAATCAATGGATATTTGGAGATAATTCTTCCCCTGATTATAGTCAAAATCCAGTACACTGCTATTCTACAGGAAATTATCAAGTTACTTTAAAAGTAGTATCAGATAGTGGATGCATCAGTAGTTCTACAATTCCAAATCTAGTAAACGTTTACCCAACTCCAATAGCAGATTTTAATGTAACGCCAGATGAAATTGAAGTAACTATGCCTTTAATAGAAGTTGAAGACAAATCCATTGGAGCTACTACAATTAGTTATATTTTTAATGATGGAACAACTAAAAACACGCCCAACTTCACACATACGTTTAATGCAGTTGATGCAAAAAAAGTAGCTATCATGCAATTAGTTAACAATAGTTATGGGTGTAGAGATTCAATTATTAAATTAATAGAGATTAAACCTGCTTATGCGTTGTATATCCCAAATGCCTTTACGCCAAATAGCGATGGATTAAATGATGGATTTAAAGCATTAGGGGTTGGTATTGAAGAGTTTAAGCTACAAGTTTTTGATAGATGGGGAGCGCTAGTGTTTGAAAGTGATGACATTAATAAAGGTTGGGATGGCAGCGTAAACGGAAAAGGTGACATGGAATCAAGTAAACAAGAAGTGTATGTGTGGAAGGCGCAAGTGGTTGATGTTTTAAAACATCACCATAATATGGTAGGACATGTTACTTTATTGAAATAATGTCAAAAAGGCATGGAAAACTATTTGGATTAAAGTTTGATTAATTTGAGTAACAAAGTTAATTTAGTAATTCAAAATTTATAAACCCCGTCTGCTGAAAAGTAGGCTTAAAAAACAAAATAAAATGGCATTAGAAATAACAGATGCAAACTTTGAAGAGTTAGTATTAAAATCAGACAAACCAGTATTAGTAGACTTTTGGGCAGAATGGTGTGGGCCTTGCCGTATGGTAGGACCAGTAGTTGAAGAACTTTCTACAGAATATGCTGGAAAAGCAGTTGTAGGGAAAGTAAACGTAGATAATAACTCTGGTATTTCAGCGAAATACGGAATCAGAAATATACCTACGTTATTATTCTTCAAAAACGGAGAAGTAGTAGAAAAACATGTAGGCGTTGCTGCTAAAAATATCTTAGCTGGTAAATTAGATTCCCATATGTAATCTTATCAATGTAAATTTAAAAAGTCTGTTTGCTATTAGCAAACAGACTTTTTTTATGCATTATCATTTTGTTAAATCTATTTAGTGTTTTTAAATTGGGCTATTTTATATTCATCAAAATGTTAAAAATCAATTTTTGAGCTCAGTTTAACTCATTATAATCAACGGTTTACAGTTTGATAACCTTTGCTTAATCATTTTAAAACTTTTTGGCATTACGTTTGTCTATATAATGTAATAAAAACAAGAAATAATGAATACAACGCAAGCAATGATCATATTAACTAACGGGATTAGAAAATATGGCACCATTATAAATGGAGAACACGAGGGAAGAATTAAATTTATTCCAGCTACAGAAATATTAGCAACAGAAGAAAGTCAAATATCTAGTTTAATTGAACATATTCCAGTATCTAACATTTATAGTATTGATACATTTTTGAAGTAAATTTCTCAAACTCAAACATAAAAGATCCTCATCATTTATTTGGTGAGGATCTTTTGTTTTTCGTTATTTAAATATGCCTTCAATCTGAGCCACATGATGCATGCCATGCCAAGCGTATAATTGCACCACTTCTCCTAAAGTATATTGTTTATTGTATTCAGGATGAACATAGGTCCGTTTAAAATCATTTTCGTTGAGGTGTTTTAATAAATTAGAAAAACGATTTTGTACTCCTTCAAAAATAAGTAATGAATTTTCTAGTGGCGCCGTTTTATAGTCAACAGAATCTGCCCACACATTTTGATTGTATGGTTGAATCGTAGGATTATCTTGCGCTAACATATGTTTTACTCTAATCCACATATTCATGTGTGAATCTGCTACATGATGCACAATTTGCCTAACGGTCCAGCTTCCTTCGCGGTATTTTAATTCTAATTCTTCTTCGTTTAAGGTTGTTACTCTTTGTCTCAATCTTAAAGGCGCGGATTCAATCATTAAAATAGATTGATACAAAACATCTTTTGTAAATTCAAGATTTTTGGCTTTGCCTATTGGATATACTTTTGGATCTAATTCTTCAGTCATGTTAAATAAAAGACCTGTCAGGTTTCAAAAACCTGACAGGTCAAAATAAGGTTTATAAATTAAATATGTAAAGCACGTTTTCCAGTTGCATCTAAAGCTGCTTCTTTTAAGCTTTCAGTAAATGTTGGATGTGCATGACTCATGCGAGAAATATCTTCAGCGCTTGCTTTGTATTCCATAGCTACAACAGCTTCTGCAATCATATCAGCCGTACGTGGACCAATCATGTGAACTCCTAAAATTTCATCAGTTGTTTCATCAGCTAGTACTTTCACAAAACCATCAGTATCCATACTAGCACGAGCTCTTCCACTTGCTTTGAAAGGGAAAGACCCAACTTTGTATTTGATACCTTTTTCTTTTAATTGCTCTTCTGTTTGTCCAACAGCTGCAACCTCTGGCCAAGTATATACAACACCAGGAATTAAATTATAATCAATGTGTGGTTTTTGTCCTGCCATTTGCTCAGCAACAAATACACCTTCTTCTTCGGCTTTGTGAGCTAACATCGCACCAACAACTACATCACCAATGGCGTAAATATTATCAGCGCTAGTTTTTAAGTGTTTGTCAACTTCCACTCTTCCACGAGCATCTAATTTCACACCTGCTTTTTCTAAGTTCAATCCTTCAGTATATGGTTTACGACCAACAGCCATTAACACATAATCACCTTTTAATTCAACTTTTTCACCTTTGCCATTATCAGCAGTAACGGTTACTTCTTTACCTTTAGTAACAACGCTTTCTACTTTGTGTTTCATGAAAAATTCTACTTTCAAATCTTTCTTCATCACGCGTTGTAATTCTTTTCCTAAACCAGCATCCATTCCTGGAATTAAACGATCCATGAATTCAACAACCGAAACTTTAGCTCCAATACGAGCGTAAACGCTTCCTAATTCTAATCCAATAACACCACCACCAATAACGATTAAGTGTTTAGGGATTTCTGTCATTTCTAATGCTTCTGTAGAAGTGATGATGCGTTTTTTATCTACTTCAATTCCTGGTAACGAAGCTGGTTTTGAGCCAGTAGCAATAATTGCTTTTCCTGTTTCAATTTGTTCTTTCGTTCCATCAGCTTTAGTAATGTTAATCACCGTTTTAGATTCGAAACTACCAACACCTGTATAAACAGTAATTTTATTTTTCTTCATTAAAAAATTGATGCCATCGCAAGTCATCTTCACAACACCGCGCTTACGCTCAATCATTTGTTTTAAATTTACTTTGGGCGCTTTTACTTCAATACCATGTTCTTCAAAATGATTGACTGCATTATAAAAATGTTCAGACGAATCTAATAGTGCTTTTGAAGGAATACAACCTACGTTTAAGCAAGTGCCACCTAAAGTTGGGTATTTTTCAATTAAGGCGGTTTTCATTCCTAATTGCGCGCAGCGTATTGCAGCAACGTATCCTCCAGGACCAGAACCAATAATGGTTACATCAAATTTTTCCATATATAGTGTTTTGTTTGTGTTTTTTATTTTTAACGACCAAATTTACGAATAATTAAGACTTCTTAAAACGTAATATTTGACTCCAAATAAATAGTAAAATTGCTAAAATCGAAGAAGAATAAGAGATAATATCTCCAAATTTCACAAATAATGTTTGTTGATCATTTGGAGTCATATTTTTGTTTATAACTGCTGGTTCCCAGTAGGTTGTGGCTTGTTCAATGTCTCCATAAGGAGTTACAAAACACGAAATCCCAGTATTAGCACAACGTGCTATTTCTCTTCTTGTCTCAATAGCTCGTAATCTAGAATAAGCCAAGTGTTGTCGGTGACCAGGAGTATTTTCCCACCAGCCATCATTAGTAATAATGAAGATTAGATTTGCGCCGTTTCTGACATAATCCGCCACGTAGTCTGAATAAGCGCTCTCATAGCAAATAACTGGGGCAATACACACTTTTTTATTGTGACTATAAAATACACCACGATCTTTTTGTGTTCCCAAACTTCCCATAGTTCCTCCTAAATCAATAGCTAAACTTTCTAGTGGCTTGAATAAGGCAGGGAAAGGCATACGTTCAACACCAGGCACTAATTTTGATTTGTGATAGTATGTTATTCCTTCATTATTTAATTGTATTCCTGAATTAAATATATCAAAATAATTTTCCGTATTACCATCTTTTCGAGCAGTAGAACTTATGGCATCTCCGGGTTTATATACTTGAAATGTGTTGGCGCCAGTAATAATGGTAAGTTTTGGATTTAAAGATAAAATACTATCCATTAAAAAGTGCAATGAGTAAGATTCATTCTCATATCCTTCTGTAAAATTTTCAGTTAAGAACGTTTCGGGTAACACCAAAAAATCAACCGTTGAATCTAGCTTGCTTTTAATTTGTAGTAAAAAATTATGTAATTGTACCTCAGGAGCAAAATAAAATTTATCATTGTAAGGGTCAACATTTGGCTGAATAATGAGCGTTTTGTATGACTTTTCTTTGGTAACAGAGCCTGTTGAAGGCAGAGCTAATATTAAATATGAAACAGCAATTGGTATAATAATTAATGCAATGGGCTTTGCAAATTGTTTGATGTTATAATTTGAATTTTTGATAACATTAAAAAATAAAATGTTGACAATCAGTACCCATAAACTTCCTCCTGATGTTCCAGTAAATTCATACCACTGAACCCAATTATGATTAAATGCAAAGGCATTGCCAAGAATTAACCAACTCCATGTTAAATCCCATAATGTGTGACCATATTCATAACCTAACCAAATAGGAATAAGTAACCAAACAGCCCAAGGTTTATTGATGCGTCGTTTTAAATTATGCCATATCATAAATACCACACACATAAAAATGGGGTTGCAAACTATTGCCATTGCCGCGCCACCAAATGATGCGTAATAAATCCACCACGTCACACAAATATTCCAAATAAAGAAGCTGAGGTAACTAAAACCAATTATTTTTAATTTTTTGCGTTTGATAATTTCCGATTTCGAGATATTATCTTCAATCATTAATAATGGTACCCAAGCAAAAAATAATAAAATAGTTAGTGGAGAGAACCATCCAGCACTAAACAAAAGTCCGCTAATGATGGCTAAAACAAAATTTGGAATTTTTTGAAACATGCGTTAAATATAAATAAAAAAGTCCGACTGGATTAGCCAGACTTTTTAAAGAGATTTCTACTTAAATTATTTAATGTCCAAGTTTTTGATTTCATATTAATAATACGGTGTCTCTTAACTTATTTTGAGACGCAGAACTATCTGATTTAGCTATAATTATTATTTTCTACTACATGATTAGTTCAGATTTTATTGGTCAAGTGAAGTTTTATAATTCATCAGTATTTGATTCTGTTTTTAATGTTTTTTTAACGGTCTAATTTTTCACTCCATTATCTTACTTACTAATAAAATGTATCTTTACGCAAAAAAATAGCATTGAAATTTTCTCTTCTTCATAAAGACAAACAAACAAAAGCTCGAGTTGGATTAATTGAAACCGATCACGGGCAAATACAAACCCCTATTTTTATGCCTGTAGGCACCGCTGCTACTGTTAAAGCAGTTCATCAGCGCGAATTAAAAGATGATATTAAAGCTCAAATAATATTAGGAAATACCTATCATTTATATTTAAGACCAGGATTAGAGGTTTTAGAAAATGCTGGTGGATTACATAAATTTAATGGCTGGGATAGACCAATTTTAACCGATAGTGGAGGCTATCAGGTATTTTCACTCGCAAATTCTCGTAAATTAACAGAAGAAGGGGCAACCTTTAAATCTCATATTGACGGAAGTAAACATTTATTCACTCCAGAAAGAGTCATGGATATTGAGCGAACCATCGGGGCAGATATCATGATGGCTTTTGACGAATGCACGCCATATCCATGTGATTATACTTATGCTAAAAATTCGATGGGATTAACGCACCGATGGCTAGATAGATGCATAAACCGTTTTAACGAAACAGAACCAAAATATGGTTATTCTCAAGCTTTGTTTCCTATTGTGCAAGGTTCAGTTTATAAAGATTTACGAGTTCAATCTGCTGAATATATTGCTTCAAAAAATGCTGAAGGAAATGCCATTGGAGGATTATCAGTTGGAGAACCCGCAGAAGATATGTACGAGATGACTGAATTGGTTTGTAATATTTTACCAGCTGATAAGCCACGTTATTTAATGGGAGTTGGCACACCAGTAAATATTTTAGAAGCAATTGCTTTAGGAATTGATATGTTTGACTGTGTGATGCCTACTCGTAATGCACGTCATGGCTTGCTATTTACAAAAAACGGAATTATCAACATCAAAAACGAAAAATGGAAAAATGATTTTTCAGTACTTGATGAAAATGGAACTAGCTTCGTAGATAGAGAGTATTCAAAAGCCTATCTGCGTCATTTAGTTCATTGTAATGAGTTCTTAGGAGCGCAAATTGCAAGTGTTCATAATTTAGCTTTTTACCTATGGTTAGTTACAGAAGCTAGAAATAAAATTATAGATGGTACTTTTTATGATTGGAAAAATAAAATGGTAAAACAATTAGCTCAGCGTTTGTAGTGCTTAAAATACTTGATATATATATTCTAAAGAGATTTATAGGGACATTTTTGTTTTCTATCGCATTAATGCTTTGTATATTTATTGTGTTCGATATTTCCGAAAAATTACCAAATTTCGTTGCAAGTAAAATCCCTATAAAAGAAATTATTTTCGATCATTATTTAAATTTCATTCCCTATTATGGCAATTTATTTAGTCCGCTTTTTACTTTTATTGCAGTAATTTTATTTACTTCAAAAATGGCTTACAAAACAGAGTTTGTCGCTATTTTATCTAGTGGTACAAGTTTCAAAAGAATTTTAAGGCCATATATGATTGGAGCCGCTTTAATCACAATAATGTCTTTAGTGTTAAATCATTTTATAATCCCTAAATCAAATAGAGTTCGAATTGGCTTTGAAGACAAATATATTAATGACGGTTATAATACAGAGGAAAGAAATATTCATAAACAAATTGCACCAGGCACCACTTTATACATGGCGGATTATGATAATTTCACTAATTCTGCCAATCAAATTAGTATCGAAAAAATTGCCAACAATAAGCAGACTAGTATGTTGAAAGCTGATAACATGAGATGGGATAGTTTAACGGGGGTATGGAATTTAGTAAATGTATTTGAGCGAGAATTAATTTATTCGCCAATAGATTCTGCTAAACCAGGAATGCCTAGGCATGTTTATAAGGAGAATCACCGATTTTTTCCAACAAAAAAAATCAGAATAGACTTCTCTCCCAAGGATATGATTCGTTTTCAAAGTAAAATTGAGGTGCTTCCTTATTTTGAATTAAGAGATTTTATTATAAAAGAGAAGCTTAAAGGGTCAAGTAGAATAGAGTTTTTTGAAGTGGAGATGTATAAGCGCACGGCCTTTCCTTTTGCTACTTTTATCTTAACTATTATAGGGGTTTCTATTTCTTCCAGAAAAATCCGAGGAGGAGTTGGATTACACATTGCTGTTGGATTAGTTTTAAGTTGTATCTATATATTATTCATGCATGTCTCTACAACCTTCGCTACTTCAGGATTAGCTCAGCCATTGATTTCAGTGTGGATTCCTAATATTATATTTTCTTTCGTGGCCTTTTATCTTTACAAAAAAGCACAGCAATAATGATAACATCTTTTAAACAATACTATAATACTCATCCACTTCGTTTTGCCATTTTTTCAGGATTAGTGTTTCGTTTACTGGCAGTTATTTTTTCTAAAGGATTTGGATTTTTCGACGATCATTTTTTGATTTTAGAAGCAGCACAATCTTGGGTTGATGGAACGGATTATAATTACTGGTTACCTTCTGATTTAGATCCAACTCGGCAACCGCAAGGTCATCCTTATTTTTATGTTGGCATTCATTTTTTATTGCTAAAATTCCAAACAATTCTAGGGCTTACAGATCCCCAAGGTAAATTATACCTAATTAGATTACTACATGCTCTCTGGTCTTTATTAATAGTGTATTATGGATTTAAAATAGCATACAAAAAATCTAATTTAAAAGTAGCATCTTGGGTGGGCGTAGGTCTTTCTTTATACTGGTTTTTCCCGTTTTTAAGCGTTCGTAATTTGGTGGAAATTGCTTGTATACCTCCAATGGTTATTGCTACATGGTTAGTTGTAAAAAATGATAATAGATTAAATGTAAAAGATGCTTTATTAGTGGGACTAATGTTAGCACTAGCATTCTCATTCCGATTCCAAACAGTCATATTTTCAGCAGGATTTGGCTTGGCGTTATTATTACTTCGAGTGCAGTTTAAATATTTAGTGTTAATAGTGTTAGGGTTTTTAGCAACCGCATTTGTTACGCTTGGTATTCTAGATATTTATGTGTGGGGCAAACCCTTTGTAGAGTTTATGGCGTATGTGCAGTATAACATTGATAATGCAACTGTTTACGGAGTTGATGTTTGGCATATGTACATATCTATTGTTCTAGGGTTGTTAATTCCTCCATTGAGTATTCTATTGTTCACGGGATATTTTAAAAATTGGAAAAAAGAACCATTATTGTTTTGGCCAACATTTTTCTTTTTTGCCTTTCATACCTATTTCCCCAACAAGCAAGAGCGTTTTATCTTACCTATTGTTCCTTTTATCATCATTTTAGGCTTCACAGGAGGTTTTCAAATTATCACAAAGTATAATTGGGAGTCAAAAAAATGGTTTAAAAACACGGTTATATTCTGCGTTGTATTGAATTTAATTTTATTACCAGTGCTTACTCTTTCTTATTCAAAACGCAATAGAGTAGAGGCTATGTGCTACATTGCTAAGCAAAAAGATTGCGTACGATTAATCATTGAAGATTCTAATATAGATGAATTTACAATGCCTCCACAATATTATTTGCAAAACTGGTCGTCTACATTTGGAATAACAAAAACGTTTACTCCAGATAGCATGTTAAGTTACTATAATCGACTTATTCCCACAGAGAAGCCTAATTATGTTGTATTTATGCAGGCAGAGCGTATTAATGAGCGTGTTGATTCATTACGTAAACGTTTCCCGACTTTAAAATATCAAGCAACCATAGAGCCTAGTTTTATTGATAAAACGATGCATTTTTTGAATCCACTAAACGACAATCAAACTACCTACATCTATAAAATTAGGTAATTCAGCAAATTCATCATTTATTTTTATTTTTTTTCTTGTTAGAAAGAAAATAGTTTATACATTTGCAGCCCGTTATTTGAGGATGTATAAGTAGAAAATGAGAGGAAGAAAGTTTATTAGAAAAAAAGATTAATTTTTTTTAAAATAAATTTGGTGATTAAGAAAAGAGTATGTACTTTTGCAGCCCGCAAATGAAAATAGCGGACGTTCATTAAGAGATTTATTAGTAAAGAGCTTTAGAGCGAGAGTACTAAAAGATATATTAGGTCAAGTGATTGATCGAGTTCTTTGAAAAGATTGAAACCAAAAAATGTAGCAGATAACTCTGAATAAGGAGTGTACATCTGAAGTTGTGGATAAGTGATTTGAAGCAACATAAATACATGCTAGACCCTGAACAGACATTCCTAGATATGAATATCTAGATCAAATTACTTTTACAATGGAGAGTTTGATCCTGGCTCAGGATGAACGCTAGCGGCAGGCTTAATACATGCAAGTCGAGGGGCAGCACGAATAG
>Ga0315900_10012762_pt1 | contig 10279 bp, 7 predicted proteins | sample LakEriMetagenome_FD_203521 | JGI IMG/M metagenome (GOLD analysis project Ga0315900, IMG submission 203521) | Freshwater fungal communities from buoy surface, Lake Erie, Ohio, United States - Buoy 12 MA114 | ecosystem: Environmental > Aquatic > Freshwater > Lake > Lake biofilm | place: USA: Lake...
GGAGTACCAGACGGCCAACCGTCACTACGCCCACGTTGACTGCCCGGGCCACGCTGACTACGTGAAGAACATGGTTACGGGTGCCGCCCAGATGGACGGTGCCATCCTCGTGGTGGCCGCTACCGACGGTCCCATGCCCCAGACGCGCGAGCACATCCTGCTCGGCCGCCAGGTGGGCGTGCCCAAGATCGTGGTGTTCATGAACAAGGTGGACATGGTGGAGGACGCCGAGCTGCTCGATCTCGTTGAGATGGAGATCCGCGAGCTGCTCACCTTCTACCAGTACGACGGTGCCAAGACCCCGGTGATCCGCGGCAGCGCCCTCGGCGCCCTGAACGGCGAGCCCAAGTGGGTGGATACCGTGATGTCCCTGATGGACGCCGTGGACACCTGGATCCCGGTGCCCCCGCGCGAGACCGAGAAGCCCTTCCTGATGAGCGTGGAGGACGTGTTCTCCATCACCGGCCGCGGTACCGTGGCCACGGGCCGTATCGAGACCGGCGTGGTGAAGACCGGCGACAACGTGGAGATCATCGGCATGCAGGAGCAGAAGCTCACCAGCACCTGCACGGGTGTGGAGATGTTCCGCAAGCTGCTGGACCGCGGAGAGGCCGGCGACAACGTGGGTCTCCTCCTGCGCGGTATCGAAAAGGACCAGATCCGTCGTGGCATGGTGATCGCCGCCCCGGGCAGCATCACCCCGCACACGGAGTTCAAGGCCGAGATCTACGTGCTGAAGAAAGAGGAGGGCGGTCGGCACACCCCCTTCCACAACAAGTACCGCCCCCAGTTCTACTTCCGCACCACGGACGTGACGGGCGAGATCAGCATGGAGGCCGGACGTGAGATGATCATGCCGGGCGACAACGTGAGCATCACCGTGAAGCTGATCGTGCCGATCGCCATGGACAAGGGCTTGCGCTTCGCCATCCGCGAGGGTGGCCGTACCGTGGGTGCCGGTCAGGTGACGGAGATCATCAAGTAATCACATCGGATACCAACGGAGGCAGGGCCGTCCGCCGCAAGGCGGACGGCCTTCGCCGCCGAAAAAAGACAACAGGAACAGATCCTACGGGTGTAGCTCAATTGGTAGAGCGAAGGTCTCCAAAACCTTAGGCTGCGGGTTCGATTCCTGCCACCCGTGCCCAAAGCGAACAAGAACGTGGCAAGCCTCAAGACATATTTCGCAGAGAGCTACAACGAGCTCATGCACAAGGTGAGCTGGCCCACTTGGAAGGAGCTCCAGGAGAGCGCCATCCTCGTGCTGGTGACGGCCCTGCTGATCGCCTTGGTCGTGTTCGTAATGGACCTCGTGTTCGGCGTGCACAACCTGGACAACAACAGCTTCTGGAAAGGCGTACTCGGCTTCATCTACAAACTGATCGGTTGATCATGGCCACTGCGCAGACCTCGACCAAGAAGTGGTACGTCCTTCGCGCCATCTCCGGCAAGGAGAAGAAGGTGAAGGAGGTGATCGACGCGGAGGTGCGCCGCTCCAACATGGGGGCGTACATCAGCCAGGTGCTGATCCCCATGGAGAAGTTCTACCAGATCAAGGATGGCAAGAAGGTCAGCAAGGAGCGCAACATCCTTCCGGGGTATGTGCTGCTCGAGGCCGACCTCACCGGGGAGATCGCCCACTCGCTGAAACAGCTCCCGAACGTGATCGGGTTCCTGGGCGCGGAAAAGGGCGGCGATCCCGTTCCGATGCGCCTTAGCGAAGTGAACCGCATCCTGGGCAAGGTGGATGAGATGGCCGAGACGGGCGAGGCCATCCACAACCCCTACCACGTGGGCGAGACCATCAAGGTGATCGACGGACCCTTCAACGGGTTCAACGGTGTGATCGAGGAGATCAACGAGGAGAAGAAGAAGCTGAAAGTGATGGTGAAGATCTTCGGTCGCAAGACGCCGTTGGAACTGAGCTTCATGCAGGTGGAGAAAGAGGTGTAACGCGCACGTCACACCCGTTACCGAGGAACAAACGAACAGGCGACAGCGGCGGCATTAACGTCGGCCCACGACAAGAAAAACCAGTCCGAGTCCCGCATCCGGTGCGGGACGCCAACAAGGACACAAACACAGAACAATGGCAAAGGAGATCACAGGCCTGGTAAAGCTCCAGGTGAAAGGCGGGGCGGCGAACCCCGCCCCCCCGATCGGACCCGCACTGGGTGCCAAGGGGGTGAACATCATGGAGTTCTGCAAGCAGTTCAACGCCCGCACGCAGGACAAGGCCGGCAAGGTGCTGCCCGTGGTGATCACGGTTTACAGCGACAAGAGCTTCGACTTCATCATCAAGACCCCGCCCGCAGCTGTGCAGCTGATGGACGCGGCCAAGGTGAAGGGCGGCAGCGGCGTGCCCCAGACCAAGAAGGTCGGCAGCGTCACCTGGGACCAGGTCCGCGCCATCGCCCAGGACAAGATGCCCGACCTGAACTGCTTCACCATCGAGAGCGCCATGAGCATGGTGGCCGGTACGGCCCGCAGCATGGGCATCACGGTGACCGGTGACAGCCCCCTTAACAAGTAACCGCGAACAGCCATGGCAACCCTGACCAAGAAGCGCAAGGCCGCTATCGCCAAGTTCGACGGCACCAAACTGTACGACCTGGCCCAGGCGGCGCAGATCGTGAAGCAAGTGAGCACCACGAAGTTCGACGCCACGGTGGATATCGCCGTGCGCCTCGGCGTGGATCCCAAGAAGAGCACCGAGATGGTGCGTGGCACCGTGAGCCTCCCCCACGGCACCGGCCGCACCGTGAAGGTGCTCGTGCTGGCCGACCCCGCCAAGTGCGAGGAGGCCACCGCTGCAGGCGCCGACATGGCCGGCCTCGATGACTATGTGGAGAAGATCAAGGGCGGCTGGACCGACGTGGATGTGATCATCTGCACGCCGGCCGTGATGGCCAAGGTGGGTGCGCTGGGCCGTGTGCTCGGTCCCCGCGGCCTGATGCCCAATCCCAAGACCGGCACGGTGACCATGGACGTGGCCAAGGCCGTGCGCGAGGTGAAGGCGGGCAAGATCGACTTCAAGGTGGACAAGGCCGGCATCATCCATGCGGTGATCGGCAAGGCCTCCTTCGACGCACAGAAGCTCAGCGAGAACGCGCATGAGCTGCTGCAGACCCTGGTGAAGCTGAAGCCCAGCACCGCCAAGGGCGCCTACATCAAGAGCATCACGGTGAGCAGCACCATGAGCCCGGCCGTGAAAGTGGACACCCGCGTGGTGGCGCAATAACCTTCAACAGAACAAGACCATGGCAACCCGTGCAGAAAAAGACCAGGCCATCGCTGAACTGGTGGAGGTGATCAAGGGCACCAACGTGCTTTACCTGGCCGACGCGAGCTCGATGAACAGCGAGGCAACTGCGAACCTGCGCCGCGCCTGCTTCAGCGGCGGCGTGCGCATGCAGGTGGTGAAGAACACCCTGCTCCGCAAGGCGATGGAGCGTATCGAGGACAAGGACTACAGCGCCTTGTTCCCCACGCTCGCCGGACAGACCGCGATCATGATCGCCGAAAAGGGCAATGTCCCGGCCAAGCTGATCCAGGACTTCCGCAAGAAGAACCCCGGAGCGAAGGATGCGGCTCCCAAGCCCCGCCTGAAGAGCGCCTGGATCGATGAGGCCGTGTTCATCGGTGATGACCAGGTGGCCGTGCTCGCCGCGCTCAAGGGCAAGGAGGAGCTCATCGGCGAGATCATCAGCCTGCTCCAGAGCCCGCTCAAGAACATCATCAGCGGCCTGCAGGCCTCCGGTGGTGGCAAGGTGGCCGGTCTGGTCAAGGCCCTCGAAGAACGCGCCTCCGCATAACATTCCAACACTGGGAAGGGTGTCTCCAACGGCACCCTGACCATCATCTCGTTACGCACACGTCAGCTTCCCTCGACAAACGCAAGTAACAAACCCAGAACGATGGCAGATATCAAAGCCCTTGGCGACCAGCTCGTGAGCCTCACCGTGAAAGAGGTGAGCGAACTCGCCAACTACCTGAAGGACGAGTACAAGATCGAACCCGCAGCCGCCGCTGTGGCCATGGTGGCCGGTGGTGGTGCCGCCGGTGGTGGTGCGGCCGCCGCTGAGGAGAAGACCTCCTTCGATGTGATCCTTAAGAACGGCGGTGCCAACAAGCTCGCCGTGGTGAAACTGGTGAAGGAACTCACCGGTCTCGGACTGAAGGAGGCGAAGGACCTCGTCGACGGTGCTCCGAAGCCGCTGAAGGAAGGTGTGTCCAAGGAGGACGCCAACAACCTGAAGCAGCAACTGACGGAAGCCGGCGCCGAAGTTGAGATCAAGTAAGTCACTCCGCGCGAATTGACCATCCGGTCCCCGGTGCCGCCGAAAGGCGCACCGGGGGTCCGGGTGGATCGTGTCTTTATCGGAGACACATGACCCGCCCGCTCACCAGGGGCCCTACTGGTGAAAGAAAGTCGTCCGGTCCCACGTTCGTTCATTCCGCATCCCCACAGCAAGATCCATGGCCCAGGCGAAGACCCCGCGCAAGAGCAAGCGCATCGATTTCGGTTCCCTGCACCTTCCTGCCACCTATCCGGATTTCCTGGACATCCAGCTGCGCAGCTTCCAGGAATTCTTCCAGATCGAGACCCTTCCGGAGAACCGGAACAATGAGGGCCTCTTCAAGGTGTTCATGGAGAACTTCCCGATCACGGATACCCGTAACCAGTTCGTGCTCGAGTTCCTCGACTACTTCGTGGATCCCCCGCGCTACAGCATCGATGAGTGCATCGAGCGCGGCCTCACGTACAGCGTTCCCCTGAAGGCGAAGCTCAAGCTGTACTGCACCGATCCCGAGCACGAGGACTTCGAGACCATCGTGCAGGACGTGTACCTGGGCCAGATCCCGTACATGACCCCCAAGGGCAGCTTCGTGGTGAACGGCGCTGAGCGCGTGATCGTGAGCCAGCTGCACCGCAGCCCGGGCGTGTTCTTCGGCCAGAGCCGCCATGCCAACGGCACCAAGCTCTACAGCGCCCGTGTGATCCCCTTCAAGGGTTCGTGGATCGAATTCGCCACGGACATCAACGGCGTGATGTACGCCTACATCGACCGGAAGAAGAAACTGCCCGTGACCACGCTGCTGCGTGCCATCGGCTTCGAGAGCGACAAGGACATCCTGGAGATCTTCGGGCTGGCCGATGAGATCAAGGTGACCAAGGCCAACCTGAAGGAGGCCGTGGGCCGCAAGCTCGCCGCGCGCGTGCTGAAGAGCTGGGTGGAGGACTTCGTGGACGAGGACACCGGCGAGGTGGTGAGCATCGAGCGCAACGAGGTGCTGATCGACCGTGAGACGGTGATCGAGGAGCACCATGTGGACCAGATCGCCGAGTGCGGTGCCAAGACCATCATCCTCCACAAGGCCGGCATCAACGCGGCGGACTACGCCCTCATTTACAACACCCTGCAGAAGGACACCTCGAACTCCGAGAAGGAGGCCGTGGAGGTGATCTACCGCCAGCTGCGCAACGCCGAACCCCCGGACCTGGAGACGGCCCGCGGCGTCATCGACAAGCTCTTCTTCAGCGAACAGCGATACGACCTCGGCGAGGTGGGCCGCTACCGCATCAACAAGAAGCTCGGTCTGGAGAGCGAGCTCAGTGTGCGCGTGCTGACCAAGGAGGACATCATCAGCATCATCCGCTACCTGATCGAGCTGGTGAACTCCAAGGCTGACGTGGACGATATCGACCACCTGAGCAACCGCCGGGTGCGCACCGTGGGCGAGCAGCTCTACACCCAGTTCGGCGTGGGCCTCGCCCGCATGGCACGCACCATCCGCGAGCGCATGAACGTGCGCGACAACGAGGTGTTCACGCCCACCGACCTGATCAATGCCAAGACCCTGAGCTCGGTGATCAACTCGTTCTTCGGAACGAACCAGCTGAGCCAGTTCATGGACCAGACGAACCCGCTGGCCGAGATCACCCACAAGCGCCGCCTTTCGGCACTTGGACCCGGCGGTCTCAGCCGCGAACGTGCAGGCTTCGAGGTGCGCGACGTGCACTACACGCACTACGGCCGCCTCTGCACCATCGAGACCCCGGAAGGACCGAACATCGGCCTCATCAGCAGCCTGTGCGTCTATTCCAAGATCAACAGCCTCGGCTTCATCGAGACCCCTTACCGCGCGGTGAAGGAGGGCAAGGTGGATGTCAAGAGCGATGTGGTCTACCTGAGCGCCGAGGAGGAGGACAACAAGGTGATCGCGCAGGCCAACGCCCAATTGAAGGAAGACGGGTCCTTCAATACCAACCGCGTGAAGGCCCGCCAGATGGGCGACTTCCCCGTGGTGGAACCGAAGGAGCTGCAATTGATGGACGTGGCGCCGAACCAGATCGCCTCCATCGCCGCCAGCCTGATCCCCTTCCTGGAGCACAACGACGCCAACCGCGCGCTGATGGGCTCCAACATGATGCGCCAGGCCGTGCCGCTGCTGCGCCCGGAATCGCCCGTGGTGGGCACCGGCCTGGAGGAGCGCGTGGCCATGGACAGCCGTGTGCTGCTCACCGCCGAGGGCGAGGGTGTGGTGAAGAGCGTGGACTCCGACCGCATCGTGATCGAATACAAGCGCACCGACGACCAGCGTGTCGTGAGCTTCGATGGTGATGAGAAGGAGTACTCCATCACCAAATTCATGAAGACCAACCAGAGCACCTGCATGAACCTGCGTCCTGTCGTCCGCAAGGGCGAGAAGGTCAACAGGGGCCAGGTGCTCGTGGAGGGCTACAGCACCCAGGAGGGCGAGCTGGCCATCGGCCGCAACCTGGTGGTGGCCTTCATGCCGTGGAAGGGTTTCAACTTCGAGGACGCCATCGTGATCAGCGAGCGCGTGGCCCGCGAGGACCTCTTCACCTCCATCCACATCGATGAGTACATCATGGAGGTGCGCGACACCAAGCGCGGCCTGGAGGAGCTCACCAGCGACATCCCGAACGTCTCCGAGGAGGCCACGAAGGACCTTGACGAGAACGGCCTGATCCGCATCGGTGCCGAGATCAAGGAGGGTGACATCCTCATCGGCAAGATCACGCCGAAAGGGGAGACCGATCCGAGCCCCGAAGAGAAACTGCTGCGGGCCATCTTCGGCGACAAGGCCGGTGATGTCAAGGACGCCAGCCTGAAGGCGCCCCCGAGCACCAAGGGTGTGGTCATCGACAAGAAGCTCTTCAGCCGCGCCATCAAGGACAAGAAGAGCAAGGGCAACGAGAAGGGTGTGCTGGAGCAGCTCGACAAGGAGCAGGACCAGGAGCTCGGCGCCCTGAAGGAGCTCCTCATCGAGAAGCTCATGGTACTGCTCAACGGCCAGACCTCGGCCGGCGTGAACAACAAGTACAAGGAGGAGCAGATCAAGAAGGGCACCAAGTTCAGCGCCAAGGTGCTGCAGCCGGTCGACTTCATCACCGTGGACCCCACGGAGTGGACGACCGACAAGCGCACGAACGAACTGGTGCGCCAGCTGATCCACAATTTCACCATCCGCCACAGCGACATCAGCGGGGTGTACAAGCGCAAGAAGTTCCAGGTGAGCATCGGCGACGAGCTGCCCGCAGGCATCGTGAAGCTGGCCAAGGTGTACGTGGCCGCCAAGCGCAAACTGGCGATCGGCGACAAGATGGCCGGCCGCCACGGGAACAAGGGCATCGTGAGCCGCATCGTGCGTGAGGCCGACCTGCCCTACCTCGAGGACGGAACGCCGGTGGACATCGTGCTGAACCCGCTGGGTGTGCCGAGCCGCATGAACCTGGGCCAGATCTACGAGACCGTGCTGGGTTGGGCCGGACTGAAGCTGGGCCGCAAGTATGCCACGCCCATCTTCGATGGTGCCTCCATCGACGAGATCAACAAGGAGACGGACGAGGCCGGCATCCCCCGCTTCGGCAAGACCTACCTGTACGACGGCGGCACGGGCGAGCGCTTCGACCAGCCCGCCACCGTGGGTGTGATCTACATGCTGAAGCTCGCCCACATGGTGGACGACAAGATGCACGCGCGCTCCATCGGGCCCTACAGTCTCATCACCCAGCAGCCGCTGGGTGGTAAGGCCCAGTTCGGTGGCCAGCGTTTCGGTGAGATGGAGGTGTGGGCGCTGGAGGCCTTCGGTGCCGCCAACGTGCTGCAGGAGATCCTCACCGTGAAGAGCGATGACGTGATGGGCCGTGCCAAGGCTTACGAGGCCATCGTGAAGGGCGAGCCCCTGCCGGTGCCCGGCATCCCCGAGTCGTTCAACGTGCTGCTGCACGAACTGCGCGGCCTGGCCCTGAACATTGCCCTGGAGTCCGAGACCGAGAACGCCTGAACCCCCCGACCGCCACGACCATGACCATTATGAAGAAGGAGGTGAAACTCACCTCGCAATTCGACAAGATCGTCATCAGCCTGGCCAGCCCGGAGCAGATCCTGGAGCGGAGCCACGGGGAGGTGATCAAGCCCGAAACGATCAACTACCGCACCTACAAGCCCGAACGCGACGGCCTGTTCTGCGAGCGGATCTTCGGTCCGGTGAAGGATTACGAGTGCCACTGCGGCAAGTACAAGCGCATCCGCTACAAGGGGATCGTGTGCGACCGCTGCGGCGTGGAGGTCACCGAAAAGAAGGTGCGCCGCGAGCGCATGGGGCACATCCAGCTCACCGTGCCTGTGGCGCACATCTGGTATTTCCGCAGCCTGCCGAACAAGATCGGCTACCTGCTGGGCCTGCCCACCAAGAAGCTGGACCAGATCATCTACTACGAGCGGTATGTGGTGATCAACGCCGGCGGTGCCAAGAACAAGGAGGGCAACCCGCTCCAGTACCTGGACTTCCTCACCGAGGAGGAGTACCTGGACGTGCTGGAGCAGGTGGGCAAGGACAACCAGTACCTCGATGACAGCGATCCGAACAAGTTCATCGCCAAGATGGGCGCGGACGCACTCTATGACCTGCTGCGCCGCCTGGACCTGGACAGCCTGAGCTATGACCTGCGCCACAAGGCCAACACGGAGACCAGCCAGCAGCGCAAGAACGAGGCGCTGAAGCGCCTGAACGTGGTGGAGGCCTTCCGTGATGCGAACGCCCGCCGCGAGAACAAGCCGGAGTGGATGATCATCAAGGTGGTGCCGGTGATCCCGCCCGAGTTGCGCCCGCTGGTACCCCTGGACGGTGGACGCTTCGCCACGAGCGACCTGAACGACCTGTACCGCCGCGTCATCATCCGCAACAACCGCCTCAAGCGCCTGATGGAGATCAAGGCGCCCGAGGTGATCCTGCGTAACGAGAAGCGCATGCTGCAGGAGGCGGTGGACAGCCTCTTCGACAACAGCCGCAAGAGCAGTGCCGTGAAGAGCGAGAGCAACCGCCCGCTGAAGTCCCTGAGCGACTCGCTCAAGGGCAAGCAGGGCCGCTTCCGCCAGAACCTGCTCGGTAAGCGTGTGGATTACAGCGCCCGCTCGGTGATCGTGGTGGGTCCTGAACTGAAACTGCATGAATGCGGCCTGCCCAAGGACATGGCCGCCGAGCTCTTCAAGCCCTTCATCATCCGCAAGCTCATCGAGCGGGGAATCGTGAAGACGGTGAAGAGCGCGAAGAAGATCGTGGACAAGAAGGAGCCGGTGGTGTGGGACATCCTGGAGAACGTGCTCAAGGGCCACCCCGTGCTGCTGAACCGTGCACCAACGCTGCACCGCCTGGGCATCCAGGCCTTCCAGCCCAAGCTCATCGAGGGCAAGGCCATCCAGCTGCACCCGCTGGTGTGCACCGCCTTCAACGCCGACTTCGACGGTGACCAGATGGCCGTGCACGTGCCCCTGGGCCATGCCGCCATCCTGGAGGCGCAGCTGCTCATGCTGGCCAGCCACAACATCCTGAACCCGGCCAACGGCGCGCCCATCGCGGTGCCCAGCCAGGACATGGTGCTCGGCCTGTACTACATCACCAAGGGCCGCAAGAGCGAGCCCGGACGCCCCATGCGCGGTGAGGGCCGCATCTTCTACAGCAGCGAGGAGGTGCACATCGCCGTGAACGAGGGCCAGCTGGACCTGCACGCCTGGATCAAGGTGCGCTGGCACAACCCGAAGACCGGCCGCAACGAGATGATCGAGACCACCGTGGGCCGCGTGCTCTTCAACGAGGTGGTGCCGGACCAGGTGGGCTTCATCAACGAACTGCTCACCAAGAAGAGCCTGCGCGACATCATCGGGCGCGTGATGAAGGAGTGCGGCACGGCCGCCACCGCGAAGTTCCTCGACGACATCAAGGAACTGGGCTTCATGAGCGCCTTCCG
>Ga0315900_10012766_pt1 | contig 10277 bp, 6 predicted proteins | sample LakEriMetagenome_FD_203521 | JGI IMG/M metagenome (GOLD analysis project Ga0315900, IMG submission 203521) | Freshwater fungal communities from buoy surface, Lake Erie, Ohio, United States - Buoy 12 MA114 | ecosystem: Environmental > Aquatic > Freshwater > Lake > Lake biofilm | place: USA: Lake...
CAAGCGACGGCTGATTCAGAGTCAATCCACGGAGGCAACCGAGGCCTCGATGGGCGACCGGACCTCACCACGGCGTTTCTGTATCTGACTGCAGGAGTGCCGCTATTCCTTTTTCTCTTTTCCTTTCTCTCTCCCCGGCTGATGCTGGCCGAGCTGGCGGTCAATTTTCAGGTCCAGTGGTTCGCTGGCTTGCTTCTCTCCGGACTCATCCTTCTCGGTTATCGCCGCTGGTGGATGGCGCTCGTTGTTTTGCTGGCCAGTGCTGCCGCGTTCGCCGGAATCATGCCGGTTTACTTTCCGGATCCGGGCAATCCGCAACCTGCCTCCGCGCGGGGACTGCGGGTGATGTCTTATAACGTGCTGGTTCACAATCGGCGCGCGGCGGATGTCGTCGCCGAGATCCGTCGACACAACCCAGACGTCCTGGTCATCATCGAGTACACGCACTTCTGGAAACAGGCGCTGCAGGAACTGTGCAGGGACTACCCTCACGCGTTGGAGCGACCGCGGACTCACGGCTTTGGAATCGCCCTGTTCAGCAAATTGCCGCTGCGGGCTCTGCGGGATGTTCCGCGAATGCCGGAGGCGGCCGAAATGCCGGTGCTCCGGGCAACGGTCGAGCTTTCCGGTCGACCGCTGGAAATTGTCGCTGCCCACCTGATTAATCCCTTGGGCAATTCCCAACTCGCCCTCCGCGACCGGCAGTTTAAGGCGCTCGCGGAAGAATTGGTTTCCGATCCCTGCGAGCGCGTCGTTGTCGGCGATTTCAATTGCACGACCTGGTCCCAGGACATGCGACAATTTTTGGCCCGTACCAGCCTGCGCGACAGCCGGCAGGGATTTGGCTTGCAGCCGAGTTGGAGCCCTGACGGGATGCCATTTCTGGCGATCCCGATCGACCATGCACTGGTTACCCCGGGAGTAAGCGTGCTCCGTCGCCAGGTCGGTGCCAAGGCAGGCTCGGACCATCGTCCGGTGATCATTGACCTCGCCTGGCCCGCCGCGGACCCAGTCGCGGGCAAGTAGCCGAATCGTGGGTCAAAGCCCCCCCGACGACGGCGGGCAGCTTCTTGCGGAGCGCGGAGGGAGCAGGGTTGCCAAGCTCCCCTCGCTCGGCGGCTCACTCGCTTTATCTGCACACCTCCTGCCAACCAGCCTGACGTCTGCACTGGCCGTTCCGGTTGCGCCGATTGAATCGACTCGAGCAAATGGCAGGCAGCGGTCTGGTCGATAAGTTCCAGAGAGTCAAGGTTCCGAATCGGGACATTACATCTCCAGCGAGGCGAACAGTGGTTGCGAAAAAGCAGACGCGGCAAGCGAGCGAGGGGCGAATCGCCGAGGGCTTTCGTCTGGCCCGCTGGCTGACCCATCCCTTCGTCGTCTTTGTCGGCGCGACGCTCGGAATCATGGTGACTGCCTCTTGGCTCTGGGAAGAGTATGGCGAATCATTTCCAGACCATGCCCGCTACGCGCTCTCGCCGGAGAAAATCGAGTTGCCGCCGGCCAATGAGTGGGTACCCGGTCAGCCTGAAGTGCATCTGGCAGAGCAGTTGAATGCACAAGGCTTGAGCCTGCTCAGCAAGGATCTGGTCGAGATTGCGGCGGAACAGTTCTGCAGACTTCCCTACGTCGACACGATTCGACGAATCGAAAAGTCTGCAGACGGGTTGAAGATTGACGTCGCCTTCCGGCAACCGGTTGGCCTGCTCGACTTGGGAAATGGGCGCTATCAACGGCTCGATCGGCAGGCGGTTCAGATCGGACAACCGCTCGTCGTCACGGAGGAGAGCGCCGATTGGTTGAGGATCAATGTGCATCAACCGCGAGTGGAGGGGGGCGAGTGGAGCCGAGTAGAGGACGAGCGGATTGAGCGGGCGGCCGAGATTTGCCGCGACTTGCAATCATCGTGGAAGGAGTTGGGGCTTTACCGCGTCGTCTTCTACTGGCCGGCAGGGACTCCCGTAAGCGATGAGACGCCATTCGAGGTCTGGACGGCCAATGGCAGCCGGGTTTTGTGGTGCAACGGCAATCCCCAAAGTCGCCCGGCCACCGGACAGCAGAAGATCGATGCCTTGCGGAACTGGATTGCCGTCAACGGTCCGCTGGAAAAACTGGCGGGCTGGCGAATGATCGATGTGCGCAGCGGCCAGGTGCTGCTGGTGCCTGAGACCCGGACCTCATTTCGTCCCGAGGTCGGCAAGCGACCCTACTGAGCGTTCGTCGGATTTGCATTCGGATCGAATTCGATGACCACCGGCCGAGTTGTTTATCCGCATTCCGAACTCTTCTTCCGCGTTACTCGTCAAAGAGAGTGCGCTGGGTTTCATACTTGTCGAGCAGGCCGGGCACTTTGGAAGCCCAGATCTCCATCCGCCCCAGATTCCCGTCGGGGTTGTTTTTTTGCTGACGAAAGAACATCAGCTTCGCCGTGCGGTAACCGAGCCAGCGCAGCACTGGAATCATGGTTGCCGGCCCAGTGGGACGCCAGTTGAGTCCATAGGCTCCTGACATCAGGGCCCGGGTGTCCTCGAGGCCCGGCTTGAGAAATCCATCGGGCTCGCCCCAACCGGTTTGCGTATTGAAGATCAGAATCTCGCGGGTCAATTCGGAAGCAATCCGCAAACCGGTGATTGGATCGGGGAGATGGTAGAAGATCCCTTTGAACAGGGTCACATCAAATTGGGGCAGCCGCTTTTCCTCGAGCGCGTACAGATCGCAAACCGAAAACTTGATCCGATCGGTGGGCGCCACGTTCCGCTGCTGCTGGACAAACCTCGCCTGTTCGATCCAGTGGTCGCGAATGTCGAAGCCAAAAGCAAAGTCGGCCCCGAGTTCGCGCGCCCAAAAGCAGTATCCTCCCGCATTGCAGGCGCAGTCCAGAAACCGTTTACCTCGCAATCCCTCCGGGTAAACGTGCAGAATGTGCTCGACGAAGTTATCTCTCAGCGTGAGCAGCGAGACGTTGCGGTTCGCCTCGCGACTGAGTCGTCCATCGGGCGAGAAGACCTGCCCGGTGCTGAATTCTTCAGTTAATTGAATGTCCTGATGCCAGGGCCCGAGGCGGCGAATTTGTTCGCCGAGTGAGCCAGTTTCAGGTTGGGTTGCCATGGCAGTGATCCTGTCGCTCGAATTGGGGCCGTCAGCCCGACGGCCAACCCTGCGAACAGTCTACCACATGCCTGAAGACTATCGCCCCAGCATCTTCCGCGCGGTCGCCACAACCCGATCGGTTGTGATCCCGAAGTGCTGATAAAGTTTATCGTAGGGGGCCGAGGCTCCGAAGGAGTTCATTCCGACAAAGGCTCCGCTCGTGCCGAGGTACTTGTGCCAGCCAAAGTCGCTGGCTGCTTCCACGGCGATGCGCCGGGTGCAAGCCGCTGGGAGAACCGATTCGCGATACTCGGCGGGCTGTTCGTCGAACAGCTCCCAGCAGGGGAGGCTGACGACTCGCGGAGCGATGCCCGCCGCGAGCAACTGTTCGGCTGCCTGGAGACAGATTTCCAGTTCACTGCCGGTGCCGATCAGGATCACATCGCAGTGGGGCTGCGGTTGCCAGAGAACATAACCACCCTGGCGGACACCGGCGGCACTGGCGAATTTTTGGCGGTCATACGTCGGGACGTTCTGGCGGGTCAGGACCAGCATGCTGGGGCGGCGCGATTCGGCAATCGCCGCCGCGTAGGCCTGCAGCGTCTCCGCTCCATCGGCCGGGCGGAAGACCAGCAGGTTCGGGATGGCGCGACAGGCGGCGAGTTGCTCGACTGGTTGGTGCGTGGGCCCATCTTCCCCCAGTCCAATCGAGTCGTGGGTCATGATGTAGAGCACGGGGAGGTGCATCAGGGCACTGAGCCGAAGGGCCGGGCGGAGGTAGTCCGTGAAAACAAAAAACGTGGCACAGTACGGACGGAGGCCGCTGAGTGCCATGCCGTTACAAGCCGAGGCCATGGCGTGCTCGCGAACTCCAAAATGAAAATTGCGACCTCCATGGCTACCTGCCGCAAAGTGCCCGGCATCGGCTGACTCGATCAGCGACTTGTTCGACTCGGCCAAGTCAGCCGAGCCTCCCACCAGCCAAGGGATCTGATCAGCGACGACGTTGAGAATTTTGCCTGACCAGTTTCGGGTGGCATTTGGCTTGCCCGAGGCATCGAAAGACTCGACCGCAGCCTCCCAGTCCGAAGGCAATTCGCGGTTCCAGATCAGCTTCAGCTCAGCCGCTTCTTTTGGAAACTCGGCGCGATATCGGGCCCAGAGATCGGCCCACGCCAGATAGCGCTCGGCCCCCTGCCTGCCGATCGTTTCGCGAAAGTGCTCAGCCACTTCGCCCGGGACCGCAAACTCGGGCTCACTCCAACCGTAATAGGCTTTGGCTGCGGCGACTTCCTCTTTGCCCAGGGGCGCTCCATGGGCAGCGGCCGTGTTTTGCTTTTTTGGTGCACCGTAGCCAATGACGCTGCGCACAATGATCAGCAGGGGACGAGCGTCCGAGGCCTCAAATGACTTGAATCCCCCGGCCAAAGAGGCGAGGTCGTTGGCGTCCTCGACATAGTAAACCCGCCAACCGAGCGCCTCGAAGCGGGCGCCCACATTCTCCGTGAACGCCAGGTCGGTACTCCCTTCGATCGTGATGCGATTGTCGTCGTAGATCCAACAGAGATTTCCCAGTCGCAGATGTCCGGCGAGCGAGGCGGCTTCACAACCGACCCCTTCCATCACATCGCCGTCGCTGAGCAGGGCGAACACGCGATGATTGAGCAGCCCTTCGTAGCCGGGCCGCTCGTAGCGGGCCGCCAGCCAGCGAGCAGCGACCGCCATCCCGACACTGTTGGCACACCCCTGACCCAAAGGGCCGGTCGTCGTCTCCGCGCCGGTCACTTCGCCGAATTCGGGGTGCCCCGCGCAGGGGCTGTGCAACTGGCGAAAGTTGCGAATGTCTTCGATCGAAACCGAGAGTTCCTCTCCGCCGTCGCTGCGCTTCACGCCGCTGAGGTGCAGCAGGGAATAGAGCAACATCGAGGCGTGGCCACAGGAGAGAACAAAGCGGTCACGAGCCGGCCAGTGGGGGTGGTCGGGGTCGTAGTTCAGCCAATTGGTCCAGAGTTCATAGGCGACAGGCGCCAGCGCCATTGGGGTCCCGGGGTGACCGCTGTTGGCTTTCTGAACGGCATCCATCGAAAGGGTTCGGATGGTGTTGATCGCCAATTGCGAGATCGAGGTCGAGGCGAGGCTCATGTTCGCGCTTCCTGAGGTTTGCATGCCATATTTCGGGAGGACGTTTGGCGACAGAAGGAACCGGGCTGCCGGAGTTTACCGGTCGCGTTCATTTCTCCCGGGCAGCTCGGGCGTGAGCCACTCGGTTCCGTGCCGTTCCGAAACGTTCGCCAAGCTTATCAGCCGCCCTGCGAGCTGGTCAATCAGCACGCCCGACCTGCGACGATTGGCGTTTTTCCCCAAGTTTTTCCCGCATCCTTCCCCTGCATCTTTGCCCGAATCGGTGGCCTCCCGGGTGCAGGGCAGGAAATTTCTTCAGGAGCTTTCGCGCAAAAGCCGACTTTCGGGGAGACTTAACGCCCGAGCTCTTTTGACGCGGCCCGGCGAAAAATCTAAGATTGAGTCAGTGGCGACGTCGAATCAAGCCGCTGCCCAGCCCCCGAAACCTCCACGGAGCCGTCCCCATGCATCGCAGGCAATTTAATCGCCAGCTGACCGCTGCCCTCGCCGGCATGGCTGCAGGTGGCGGGTTGGCCTCATGGCCCGGAGGACTGGTTGCCGAGCCACTACGGTCGGCAACTCCCGACCGGAAAGCTTCCCCCAACGAAAAGTCACCAGCCGAACTGTTGACGCCGGAAGCCCAGCGGACCGTCGATCGCGCTTTGGACTTTCTGGCCAATCGCCAAGTCAAATCGGGGCGAAACCGCGGCGCGTTTGGCACCAGTGGATACCCCGGCGGCGTTGCCACCTGCTCTCTGGGGGGGCTGGCGATGATGTGCTCGGGCAGCTCGCCCGGACAGGGAAAGTATGGCAAGCAGATCGACATGTGCGTCGAGTTTGTCCTGAGCAACGTGAGCAACGAAGGCTACATCGCCCGCTCAGACAACATGGCTTCGGAGAACATGTACGGTCACGGCTTCTCGATGCTCTTCCTCTCGCAAGCCTACGGCATGACCCAGAAGGCCGAGATTGGCGACAAGCTGCGGAAAGCGGTCGCCATGACCTGCAAGTGCCAAAACGACCAGGGTGGCTGGCGCTACCAACCGGTCAAAAGCGATGCCGATCTGTCGATCACGGTTTGCCAAATCATGGGTTTGCGGGGTTCGCGCGATTCGGGGATTGAAGTTCCCGACAAGGTCCGGGAAAAATGCATCGACTACGTCAAGAAAAGCCAGAACTCCAATGGCAGTTTCCGTTACACGATTCAAAGCGGCCACACGACCTTCGCCATGACCGCAGCCGGAGTCACTTCGCTCTACAGCGCCGGGATCTACGAAGGCGAACAGGTCGAAAAGGCGCTGAAGTGGCTGAAGGGAAACGCCGGACAGGCTAACAGCGGCCATTATTTTTACTCGCATTATTATGCTGTCCAGGCGATGTGGCATGCAGGTGGGGAATACTGGAACGAGTGGTTCCCGAAGATCCGGGATGAACTCGTACGGACCCAGGCCAACGATGGGAGCTGGCCCAACAGCGAGGCTGGCGCAGAGTTCAGCGCAGCGATGGGCGGAATCATCCTGCAGATTCCCCTGAATCTGCTCCCCGTGTTCTCTCCTTAGCCAGGCAGAAGCGGCACTTGTTACTCGCAAGAAAACACCGGGTGGCAGGAACTGCGGATTGGCCTCAACGACAGCCGGTTCCTGATGCGGCCGGGCGAACCCCAGCCGCGCAGCTCAAGCTTGGTCGCTGAACCTCGGCCGTCCTCTTCAACGCCCGTCTCAATCGAAGCCACCCCGGACCAGTTCCAAACGCGGCGAGCGGGTCACTTACTTTCGTCGCGCGACCAGCGTGGCCGACGCAGGATGATTTCCGGATTTGCGCTGCGAATGGAGCCGGGGCGGAACGAATCTGCCGGTGCCAACGATTGCTCGCTCGCTTGCGGGACTTGCCTCTCGGCAGACACCGGCCTCCCGGCAGACATCTGTTGGCGATACCAACTCCCCTGGACCAAACCGGCAAACGCCACTGGAGCGGCTGTCGAAGCGGATGCACCGTCAGGGCGAGCGCCGGTCGCCCAGCTTCCATTGATTGTGTTGGTTCCGTCAGCGACGAGAGGTTCTGGAGACTGGGCAGCGGCGGCGAGCGGCGGAAGCCCGCTCAGGGCGGGTATCGCCGCGGGAGCTTTCACTTCCAGAGGGCTGCCACTCTCCACCCACTTCAACCATTTGAGCTGCAGGTCGGAGAGGTCTTTGTAGCCGTAGTACTTTTGTGTCACTTCGTTCCAGGCGGCGAGCGCGTTGCGCGAGTCGCCGCGCTGCATCCCTTCCCCAATGTAAGCGACAAATGTCTGGCGGTCCCGCTGGCGAATGAGGAACTTGGCGAGTGAGTAGCCTTGCGCATAGAGCGGCAGGATGTCGTGCGGATACTCCGTCATCGTGAACATCCGATTGAAAGGGATGCCGCGCGAGGGCTTGCCGGTGAGGAAGTCGATCAGCAGCCGATGGTTTTTGGCCCGTTCCGATTCATGCTCGACCGTCGTGCAGGCCCCCTCATCCGCCCAGCGGGGGAGCGGACGACCGAAGTGCGTAGCGAAAATGGTATGGGTAATCTCATGCGGCAAAACAGCGTCGAGCACTCGATCGGGTGGCCCGTAGACTTTCATTTGCCAGCCGATCGGCTGGGCCTTTTCACCAGAGTCATTCCGGACAAAGGCGAACGAGGTCTCGCCACCGGGAAGGCGATCGATAATCACCTGGACAGGACACTTTTCGTCCCACGGGGCAATCTCATAGCCGAGCCACTCCAGCGAGAGTTCGCGGCGATACTTTTCGGCCAGTTGAGCTGCTTGCTGAGCAAGTCGCGGATTGGGAGCGCGGATGATGAAGTTCCGCGTGGCGACTTCCACTGCGGGGGCGGCCATAGCCGGGATTGGGGGCCGGCCTGCCGCTGGGCCTGGCATCCCGGCCAGCCGTATTTGGGCCAGGAGTTCGCCGCCGGGCCAGGCTGCAAGTGCGCCCAGCGCGAAGCAGACGGCGCCGATCAGGGTTCGCGCTGGTCGCCACGGCCGCGGGACTGTGAGCGCGCTAAGGTCGAGTGTCGGGCCAGCCATCCGTCGAGACGTTGGCCACCGAGTTCCGCGAGCGTCCATGCTCAGGTCCTCTTGTCAGGCAGATTGCAGATTCAGTCCTTTACAGGTCACCGCTCCACTACGTCGCCCGGACAAGGACGGTTCGAAGAGCCGTAACGGGGTCGCGCGATCCTTCGCTTGACCAACCTTCACGATATCCGAGGCGGCGGTTCCCACCAATCTCAGTTCTGGCCAGCTGGGGGTTCCCGCGAGTCGAGCTCGGCCCGGCGCATGGCAGGCAACGACATACGCTAATCACCATAGACAGCCCACTGTATTTGGCCAAACTCTTTGCCGATGCTCCCAAGACTTGAATGAGAAGCTGCGGATTTTGGGTTAGTTTGGGCGGCAATTGTCTCTCCGCCAGCAGGCGATTCGCCTCGACAGCATCACTTGCCAGCAAACAAGTGCAGGCAATTCACATCACCTCGGTTCCCGAACCCGGAACACTCGTCCCTCTGGGACTCGTCGCGTTCGGACTGCTCGCTCGCGGCCGAAGACGGGCCGAAACAGCTGCCCAGGACTTGAGTCGATGATGGCTTAGCTGATCAGTCGTGCGCACCCCCGACACAGGGTCGGGGGAGGAGGGACGCCTGAGTGGGGCGAGGCCTCGCCACCGTTTGTGGTTGCGGCCCGGATTCGCCCTGCGGCTGAGTCTGGTCACCAGTGCCGTTCGGTTATTTACCGCGAAGCGAGCAGCTCTTCGCCCGGGAGGGGGCGATATCATGGCGGGGGATGAGCGGAGTCTCTGCGCAGTGCCCCCCCCGCAATCACCCCCAAAGAAAACCGCTGTCGAGCCGAACATCGCCGCTTCGGCACGGCCGGCTCGATGCCAACCCCTCAATTGGACGCGGCGATCTTGACGGCGATCGCGTCGTAAAGAAAAATCCCCCGCGCGGTCAAGCGCAAGCGGGTCGAAGGCGGATCGCACTGCTCCGCGAGCAAGCCCCATCCAATCAGCTCAGCGATCTCGGCTCCCGCAGTGGCGGCAAAGCTGCGACCGGTTACCTGCTCAAACTCGGCCGCGTTCACGCCACCGATCCGCCGCAGACCCACCGCCAAAAGTTCCCGGGCCAACTCTGGCTGGGGAAGTTGTTGACGCTCGCTGGTCGGGTCGACCCCGGCTTCAACCAGCTGGATATAACGGAGCGTGCTCTGGTGATTGGTGCTGCGGACTCCGGCAAGGAAACGGCTCGCGCCAGCGCCGATGGCGTGATAGGGGAGTCCCTGCCAGTAGACCTGATTGTGCCGACAGCTCGCTCCGCCGCGGGCGAAACTGGAAATCTCATAGTGCTCCCACCCTGCCGCGACCAGCCGCTCCAATGTCAGGGCGTAAAACTCGCTCCGCTGGTCTTCGTCCTGTTCCGCCAGTTGGCCAGCCTGCCGCCGATTCCAGAAACGGGTACCTTTTTCGTAGGTCAATTCGTAGGTGGAGAGGTGGTCAATCGGCAGTTGCAGGGCAGAGCTGACATCTGCCGTCCACTCTCCAAGCGTTTCGTCGGCGACAGCGAAGATCAGGTCGAGCGAGACGGTCAGTCCAGCTTGCTTGAGCAGCTCAACCGCCCGCACGATTCCCGCCGCGTCATGATCTCGCTCCAGTAGGCGGAGCTTCTCTCCGCGAAACGACTGAGCCCCGAGGCTGATCCGCGTTGCGCCGAAATCAAGCGCGGCCGCGACCCAAGCCGGGGTCACGTCCAGCGGATTCGCTTCCAGCGTCACCTCGGCGTTGGGGGCAAGGTCGATTCGTTGGGCGAGCGCCTCGCGGAGCTGAAGCAATTGTGGGCCTTCGAGCCGCGACGGAGTTCCCCCGCCGAGATAGAGCGTATCGAGCGTCAATCGCTGGGGCAGAGCGGCGATTTCGCGGCCCAGTGCGGCGAGATAGCGGGGGACGAGATAATCGCGACCCGCAGCGACGGAGAAATTACAGTAGCCACAGTGATGTCGGCAAAAGGGAATGTGCAGATAGATCGAGCGGGGGTTGACGCCAGCCGAGAGGGGA
>Ga0315900_10012772_pt1 | contig 10273 bp, 10 predicted proteins | sample LakEriMetagenome_FD_203521 | JGI IMG/M metagenome (GOLD analysis project Ga0315900, IMG submission 203521) | Freshwater fungal communities from buoy surface, Lake Erie, Ohio, United States - Buoy 12 MA114 | ecosystem: Environmental > Aquatic > Freshwater > Lake > Lake biofilm | place: USA: Lake...
CACGCCCGCTCCTGCCCCGAGCGCCAACGGCGATCTGATCGCGAAATAAGGGCAGCCCGCCCCGACCCTCTCCGTCAGGGGTGTCCGCCGGTGGCCGACGCGGCCCGGGGCGTGTCCCGACATCAGCAGGGTCGGGGGCCGCCTAGCCTGCGCGTCTTGCGAGGAGAACTGCCATGCGACAACTGCCCAAGGCCGTGCCCGAACTCGACGGCGGCCTATTTCTGCCTCGGCCTGTGGCCGAATTACTCGAGGCCGTGCTGCTAGAAGACGAGGTCCTGCTGCGGGCTGCTGGCCCGACGACTCCGGCGGCCCAGGCTCCGGACCGCGCGATGCGGCTGGTCGTGCTTGGCGAGTTGCGGCATGTGCTGCGTATGACCGGCCTGCGCTTGCGGCTGCCACCTTCGACCGAGTTGTTGGGGTTGGATGACCCCCAGGCGCAGGCGCGGGCCCGCAATCTCCTCAAGGGGTAAGGCGGCCCGGGCTGGTGACGTCGGTCAGAGCAGTCTGGGAGCCGAGGCTACTGTCCAGTCGTGCGGGGTGTTGAGGTTCGTGAAGGCCAGGGGATCATCACCGGGCAGGTCAAAGTCGACGGCCACTGCGGCGTGCGATGCGAACCAGTCGGCGGCTCGCCGACCGCCGCGGCCCAGGAACTCGGCGAGGCTGTCGGCCGCCTGCACCGGCACCAGCGCGAACAGGGGCTGCAGATGCCCCTGGGCGCGGGCCAGTCGCAGGTCCTGGCGGGCTGGGACTCCGGCTTGCGCGAGCCGGGCCACCAGATCGAGAGGAAAGCGCGGGCAGTCGCAGGGCACGCAGGCGAGCCAGGCGGTGGTGCAGGCTTGCAGGCCGGCCAGGAGGCCCGCCAGCGGACCGCGCCACTGCTGATCGGCATCGGGCCAGATTGCGAAGCCCCAGGCGCGATAGTCGGCGAGGTGCCGGTTGGCATTGATCGCCACCGTGCGGGCCTGCAACTGCAGCCGCCGCGCCGCCTGCAGGGCCAGGGGCACGCCGTGCCAGGGCAGCAGGCCCTTGTCGGCGCCGCCCATGCGTGTTCCCTGTCCGCCGGCCAGCACCAGCGCGGTGATCTCGGACCGCGCGATCATCCGCCGATGTAGCTCATTTCCACCCGGGGTCCCGCACCGGGGAGGTGGGTGCCGAGCCCCCGGAGCTCGGAGTAGCGGTTGTCGCGCCCCTGCCAGGCCTGGGCAATCGCCGCGAGCAGGGCCTGATCGTCGCTCCCGGCCCGCAGCGGCGTCTGCAGATCCAGCCCCTGGCTGGCAAACAGGCAGAGGAACAAGCGGCCCTCGGTCGACAGGCGCGCACGGTTGCAGTCGCCGCAGAACGCCTGGCTGACGCTCGAGATGAAGCCCACCTCACCGCCGCCGTCGCGGTAGGCCCAACGCTGCGCGGTTTCGCCGGGTGCCGCGGCTGGCAGGGGGTCGAGCGGCAAGGCGGCCTCGATCCGCGCGCGGACCGCGTCGGAGGGCAGGACCTCCTCCATGCGCCAGCCGTTGGTGGTGCCCACATCCATGTACTCGATGAACCGCAGGGCGATCCCGGTGCCGTGGAAGTGGCGCGCCATGGGCAGGATCTGGTCGTCATTGGTGCCCCGTTTGACCACCATGTTCACCTTGATCGGCCCCAGCCCGGCCGCCATCGCGGCATCGATGCCCTCCAGCACGTCGGCCACGGGGAAGTCGACATCGTTCATCCGGCGGAACACCGCATCGTCGAGGGCGTCCAGGCTGACCGTGACTCGGCGCAGGCCGGCTTCCCGCAGGGCGCGGGCCTTGCGTCCCAGAAGGGCCCCGTTGGTGGTGAGGGTCAGGTCGGGCGGCTGGCCGTCTGGCGTGCGCAGGCGGGCCAACTGCCGCACCAGGTCCTCCAGGTTGCGACGCAGCAGTGGCTCACCCCCGGTCAGCCGGATCTTGCGTACGCCCAGGCGCAGGAACAACCCGGCCAGACGGGTGATTTCCTCAAACGACAGCAGCGCGTCTTGCGGCAAGTACGGGTAGTCCTGTCCGAACACCTCCTTGGGCATGCAGTAGCTGCATCGGAAATTACAGCGGTCGGTCACGCTGATGCGCAGATCGCGCAGCGGACGTCCCAGCCGGTCGAGCCCGTCGTCAGACCCGGCACCCGGGTTGACAACCCCGGTACCGGCCCACGGCTGCAGCCGAATCACTCGCTTGGACATGAGCCGATTGTGCCGCGCCTTCAAAGGGCGGGCACGGGTGCCGGATGCAAGGGCCGGCTGCCCGCGTGGCGCCAGAACTGGCTGAACGAGCCGGGGGTGCGTGCCGGCCATTCAAACAGGCGTGGGATCGCCACCTGGCGTGCGCCCAGGCCGGCGAGGGCCTGGGCATATCCTGGAAAGCCACAGGCATGGGCCACGAATCCTGCTGCTCCCGCCACCTGCAGGGCCTGCAGGTCCCCCACCCACACCGCATCGCAATGGGCGGCCAGTGCGCCGATCACGAAATGCCATCGGCGTTGTGACCAGGGCCAGGCCGGGTGGGCCGGCTGGTGGACCACGCCGAGCCGCCACGCGCCCGGATCCGCCACCAGCGCGCAGGCCCAGGGATGCACCAGTTCCACCTGCCGGCCCTGGGCGCCAGCCCACGTCACCAGGGCCGGCAGCGCCGCCCCGCCAGACGCACGGGGCGGGGCATCGGCCAGCGGTGGCTCGGGCGTGCCGACGCGTTGGCCCGGCTCGGGCCCTGCATCGCCCTGCTGGCGCGCCCGGGCTTCGAGGGCCTCGTACGAGGCGTCGACCACCGTTCCGCGGCAGTCCCAGGGCGAATCGTGGGCCGGGGCAAAGCGGGCCACGTTGTCGGCGTTGAACAGGTAAGGCTTGGTCGCAAACGTGCCGGCGACCCATTGCCAGCTCAAATGATTACTGGCCAGGTCGCCATCGAGCAGGTGCGCCCACATCCAGTCGGCACCCGCACGCCACTGCACCTTGCGCACATGAACCAGGTAGCTGGCGAGCCACAGCCGGGCGTGGTTATGCAGGTATCCGGTGGCATAGAGGGTGCGCACAGCCTGGTCGATCGCCCCCACCCCCGAGCGGCCCTCGCGCACATCCTGCGGCACCTGCGGCGCGTAGCGCCCCGGCCAGGGCAGGGTTGGGCGCAGGTCGTCAAGGATCGCCTCTGCCTGCCGGTCCCACACCTGCTGAAAAAACTCGCGCCATCCGAACTCCGCCACCAGCCGGTCCTGCGGGGTCAGCCGATGGCGGTCGGCGATCACGGCCGCTGCCTCAGGCAGCGAGATCAGACCGTGGGTCAGATAGGGCGACAGCCCCGTGACTGCGCCGTCGAGCCGATTGCGGGATCGGGCGTAGTCAGACGGGTCGACCCGCTCAAGGCGGCGCAGGGCCTCGGCCCGGGTCGGCTCGAACGCCGTCAGGTCGGGGCGTACTGCGGCCATGGCTGGCGCTACTTGAAGCCCAATGCCATGGGCAGCCAGGTGCTGAGCGCCGGAATGAACGTGATGATCATCAGGATGACCAGATGCGCCAGCAGGAAAGGCTTGAGTTCGCGCGTGAGCGCTGCCAACGGCACCTTTGAGACATTCGACGTCACGAACAGCAAGCCGCCGACCGGTGGCGTGATCATCCCCAGCGTCAGGTTGAAGATGACCACCATCGCGAAGTGAATCGGATCAATGCCCAGCTTGGCGGCGATCGGCGCCAGGATTGGCACCAGCACCATCACGCCCGGCAACGGCTCGATGAAGATTCCGAACAGCAGCAGGAAGATGTTCACGATGATCAGGAACATCCAGGGCGAAAGATCCTGGGCCGCGATCCATCCGGCCAGCTTCATCGGCATGCCCTCGATCGTCAACACCCATGCAAACGATGCCGAGGTGGCGATGATGATCAGGACCGATGCCGTGAGCAGCGCGGAGCGTGCCAGGATGTCTGGCAGGGCTTTCCACTCGAGGGTTCGGTAAATGAACTTGCCGCAGACCAGCGCATAGAACACCGCCACCACCGAGGCCTCGGTGGGTGTGAACCAGCCGGCGCGCATGCCGCCCAGGATGATCACCGGCAGCATGATCGCCGGTAACGCTTTGACCGTGGTGCTAAGGATTTCACGCCATCCGGGGTGCTCGCCATCGCCGCGGTAATTGCGCTGGCGCGAGACCCACCAGTTCACCGCCGACATGCCCAGGGCGATCAGCAGTCCGGGCAGCAGGCCGGCCACGAACAGCTTGCCCACCGACACGTTGTCGTCCTGCAGGGCGTAAATAATCATGATGATCGAGGGCGGAATGATCGGCCCCACGATGGCGGTGGCGGCCGTCAGGGCCGCTGCATAGGCGCGGTCATAGCCGGCCTTGTCCATCATCCGGATCATCATCGAACCCGGGCCGGCCGCATCGGCCAGTGCCGAGCCCGAAATGCCTGAGAAGAAGGTCAGGCCGGCCACGTTGGTGTAGCCCAGCCCGCCGCGTTTGTGGCCGACGAACTGGCTGGCAAAGCGAAGCAGCACCTCGGTGAGCGAGCCACCGCTCATGATCTCGGCGGCCAGGATGAAGAAGGGCACCGCCATCAGTGGAAAGCTGTCGATGCCGGTGAAGGTTTCCTTCAAGACGACCAGCAGCGGGAAACTCGAGCCGAGCACCAGCGCGGTCACGGTCGACAGGCCCAGCGCGAAGGCTACCGGCACACCGATGGCCAGGTAAATGCAGGCGCTGACCAGGAGGATGACACTGGCGCTCATAGGGAAGCACTCGCGTTGGCGTCGAAATGGTCGTCCGAGGCGAAGCGGCGCTCCAAGACGTAGTCACGCACGATGAACAGAAAATGCAGGATCAGGAGGACGCCTCCGACCGGCATGGCCGCATAGATGTAGGCAAACGAAATCTGCGTCGCTGCAGTGGTCTGGTACTGCGCCCGCTCCACATAGAGCAGGCCATACCAGATCATGAACATGAAGAAGGCGAGCATCAGCAGCGAGATCAGCACCCGCAGCGCGATTGCGCCGGCGCGAGGCAGCGCGTCCTGGAGATTCTCCACCGCCAGATGCCCGCCGTAGCGCAGCACCGGGCCAGCGCCCAGGAACGTGAGCCAGATCATCATGTGGCGGGCCACTTCCTCGGCCCAGGGCAAGGCCTCGCCATCGAAATAGCGGTCGACCACGTTGATCAAAATGATGACTGACATGGCCGCCAGCAGCAGGATCAGGGCCCACCGGTTGACGGCCATCACGGCCTGCTCGAATGTCTTCATGAATTCTCCTGGGGCCAGGGCCGCCCGCACGTGGGGTGCGGACGGCCCGGCGTGCTCCCTGCCGTCCGATCAGCGGACGTTCTGGATCGCCTGGATCTTGGCGGCGCCGAATTCCTTGGCGTACTGCTCGTAGGCCGGGGTCACCGCCTTGCGGAAGCTGTTGCCATCGACCTGGCGGATCACCTGCATGCCATCCTTCTCGAGCTGGGCGATGCCGTTGTTCTCGTCGTCATTGACCTTCTTGCGCTGGGCAGCGGCGGCCTTCTTGGCAGCTTCCTGGAAGACGGTCTTGTCGGCGGCCGACAGCTTGTTCCACACCATGGGCGACAGGATCAGCGCCGCCGGCGAGTACACGTGGCCGGTCAGCGACAGGTGCTTTTGCACTTGCGAGAACTTCGAGGACAGGATCACCGGAATCGGGTTTTCCTGACCGTCCACCACGCCCTGCTGCAGCGCGCCGAACAACTCGGGGAACGCCATCGGGGTGGGCTGGATGCCGAAGGTGCGGTAGCCGTCCATGTGCACCTTGTTTTCCATGGTGCGCATCTTCAGGCCCTTGGCGTCGTCGGCGGTGCGGATCGGGCGCTTGCTGTTGGTCATGTGGCGGAAGCCGTTTTCCGTCCAGGCCAGGCCGATCAGGCCCTTGGCCTGCATCGCCTTGAGCAGGTCCTGGCCGATCGGGCCGTCCATCACCTTGCGGGCATGGTCATAGTCACGGAACAGGAAGGGGATGTCGACGATCTTCACTTCGGGCACGAAGTTGCCCAGGGGGCCAGTGGAGGTGTTCACCAGGTCCTGGGTGCCCAGTTGAACCGCTTCGATCATCTCGCGCTCGCCACCCAGGGCGGAGGAGGGGAACTGCTGGCACTTGTAGCGGCCTTGCGTGCCTTTTTCGATTTCGTCGCAGAACATCGTCGTGCCGACGCCGTAGTGCGAAGTGGCGGCCGTGGCATAGCCGATCTTGAGCACGGTCTGCGCCTGGGCGCCACCGGCCGCCAGCAGGGCCGCGAGGGCCAGGGGCTTGAGCAGTTGTTGAACCTTCATCGTGTGTCTCCTAGTGGTTGAAGAAAAAGCGCACTTGCGTGCAACGGGGAAATCAGTCCAGCCCCAGCCCGCGCCGGGCCTCCGGCAGGGTCACTGCGCCGGGATGATCGGCCACGTACTGGCGGATCACGCTGGCGAAGTCGGGGTCGGCGCGCAGGCCCAGGGCCGGTGCGCGCACGCTCTCAAATCGTGAGGGCCAGCCGGCGACGATGCGCGCGGTGGCGGCATCGGGGATCTGCGACACCTTCGCGCGGGCCTGCGGCCCGGCCAGTTGTTCGAGGGCTTCGAGCATCTGTGACACGCGGGTGGTCAGCGCCGGCAGGTTGACCGCGATCCGCCCTCCGAGCGCTTCTCGCGAGGCCTCGGCCACTGCCAGTATGCCGGCGATGGTATTGGCCGGTGAAGACAATGCGACGGCGGTGTCCATCGGAACCGGGCAGTTGGCCGGTTCGCCGGCCAGGGGTTCGCGGATGATGCCCGAGAGGAAGCCCGAGGCCGCACCATTGGGTCGGCCGGGCCGCACCGACACCGTCATCAACCGCGCACAGCGACCGTCGATGAAGCCCTTGCGGGTGTAGTCGGCGACCAGCTGCTCGCACACGAATTTGTGCGTGCCATAGCTCGATTGCGGGGTGGGCAAGGTGTCGTCACGCACCACAGCCGGCAAGGGCAGGCTCGGATCGGCTCCGAACACCGCCACCGAGCTGGCGAAGAACACCCGGGCCACCGGCCCGCCCCGCGCGGCCTGGGCGCGACAGGCATCGAGCAGCCGGCGCGTGGTATCCAGATTGGCATGCAGGCCCAGGTCGAAATCTGCCTCGCATTCGGCGGACACCGCCGAGGCCAGATGGAACACCAGGTCCCAGGGCTGCGAGAAGAGGCCGTCGAGGCTCGCGAGCAGGTCGCCCGTGTGCACAGTGACCCGCGTATCGCGCACGAGGGCGTCTTCTCGGGGCGCCACCAGGTCCGCCAGCATCACCCGCTCGATCGTTCGGCCGTCGAAGCGGCCGACCTGCAGGAGCGTGCGCGCCAGGCGGGCACCGAGGAATCCGGCACCGCCGGTGATCAGGATCTTCATGCCGCTTCCTTCGCGTGGATGGCCTGCGCCGCCTGCGACTGTCGCCAGGCGCGCAGCCAGCCCAGGCCTGCCGAGGTTGCGCCGCGCGGGCGGTACTCGCAGCCGACGAATCCGTCATAGCCACGTTCATCCAGCAGTCGGAACAGGTGCGGATAGTTCACTTCGCCTTCGTCGGGCTCGTGGCGGGCCGGAACGCCTGCAATCTGCACATGACCGATGCCGGCCTGGTGCAGCTCGAAACGCTTGCTCAGGTCGCCTTCCATGATCTGGCAGTGGTAGAAGTCCATCTGCACCTTCAGGTTGGACCGCGCCACTTCCTCACGCACCGCATGGCCCTGGGCTTGCAGCGAGAGGAAGTAGCCCGGAATGTCCCGCTGGTTGATCGGTTCGATCATCGCCTCGATCCCGTGCGGCGCGAGCAGGTCACAGGCCAGGCGCAGGTTCGAGACGTAGGTGGCGTGCAGCTGCTCGCGCGGCACGCCCGGCGGGACGAGGCCGGCCATGATGTGAAGGCGGCGGCAGCCGGTGGCCTGGGCATAGCGCAGGGCGGTTTGCACCGATTCGCGAAACTGCGCTTCGCGCCCGGGCAGGCAGGCGATACCCCGCTCACCGGCCGCGAAGTCACCAGGGGGCAGGTTGAACAGGGCCTGGGTGAGGCCGTGGCGTTGCAGGGTCTGGGCAATCACCTCGGGCGGGTGCTCGTAGGGAAAGAGATACTCCACCGCGTCGAAGCCGTCGGCGGCGGCGGCACCGAAACGCTCCAGGAACGGATGCTCGGCGTACATCATGCTGAGGTTGGCGGCGAATCGGGGCATCTGGGAATCTTCAATGGCGGGTTCGTGGGCAGGGCTGGGGTGGGGTGGGGGTGTCGTGGGTCAGAGGCCGCAGTTGCGTCGCAGTTGCCGGTCCGGCCTTTACCAGCGGGCCCCGAAGGCCTGCGCGAGCCCGTCGATCTGTGCGTCGGTCAACGGGGCGGGCCGGGGTTGCGTCAGCAGCCACAGGCGCGCGGTTTCCTCCAGTTCATCGAGCAGGGCCATCGCCTGCATTGGATCGTCTGCCCAGACTGTCGGTCCGAGGCGCTCGTGCATCACCCCACGCAGGGGCCGGCCTTCACGTTGGGCGGCCTCCACCAGGGCTTGCAGACGGTCGGCCATGGCCGGATCCCCAGGTCGAAGGTAGGGCATCAGGGGAATGCGGCCCACTTTCATCACCTGGTAGGCCGTGAGCGGGGGCAGGATCGCGTCCGGCTGCCACACGCCAGCGAGCGAGAGCGCAACCAGATGGGTCGAGTGGGTATGGAGCACGCAGCCAGCCTCCGGCGCGGCGTCATAGATGCGGCGATGCAGCGAAAGCGTCTTGCTGGCCCGGTCCCCCGAACGCTGGTGCCCCTGCAGGTCGACCCAGGCGAGGCGGTCGGGTTCCAGAAAACCCAGGCAGGCATCGGTGGGCGTGATCAGGAAACCCTGGCCCTCGGGCAGGCGCACGCTCAGATTGCCGGCGGTGGAATGCACCAGGCGCCGCTCGAACAGCGAGCGGCCGACACGGCAGAGGGTCTCGCGCAGGGCGTTCATGTCGGTGTGAACCTCGGTCATCTCACCGCCCTCACAGCGCCACTGCGGCCAGCCGCAGGGCATCCTCGAAAAAATCCGGCCCGCCGAAATTGCCCGACTTCAGCGCCAGCCACAGCGGCTCGCCCGCGTTCACGACGGGGCCGGCAGTGGTCGCGGCGGCCGCATTCCATCGTCCTTCGGTCCAGGGCACGCCCGGGCAGATCGCCGGGCCGATGCGCAATTGGCTCAGCCCCAGGGCCTGGGTCACCGCGCCGGACGTTTCGCCCCCGGCCGCCACCAGCCGCCGCACCCCCGCACGCACCAGTGCAGTGGCCACCTGCGCCAGGGCCTGTTCCACCAGTTCACCGGCCCGGGCCGTGCCCAGGGCCTGCTGCACCTGCTTGACCGCCTCGGGACTCGCCGTGGCGTACACCAGCACCGGCCCGCGGGCCAGCGCGTCGCAGGCCTGATTCGCCAGCAGGTCGACAGTCTGAGTGCCACGAGCGAGCGCCAGTGGGTCGAGCCGGATCGCGGTGCGGCCGGCGGCCTGCCAGCGCGCCACCTGGCCCTGGGTCGCCTGCGAGCAGGAGCCCGACACGATCGCCGCCGGTCCATCCGCCGGGGTCAGCGTCGCGGCGCCGGCGTCGGGCGTGAGCCAGCCTCGTCGGGCGTACGCCGGGGGCAGTCCAAGCGCTACGCCGGAGCCTGCCGTCACCAGGGGATGGTCGGCGCAGGCTTCGCCGAGCGCCAGCAGGTCGTCGTTGGACACCGCATCGGCCACCGCCAGACCCACTCCTTCCGCCTGCAGCGCCGCCAGCTTCTCGCGCACAGCCTCGGCACCGCGCGTCACCACGGGCTGGCCCAGCAACCCGACCTTCTGCCGTGTCTGCGGCTGGAGCGCCCGCACCAGGTTGGCGTCGGTCATGGGTGTGAGCGGATGGTCCCGCATGCCCGAGTCGGACAGCAGCAGATCGCCGACGAACAGGTGTCCGCGGAACACCGTGCGCCCGTTCTCCGGGAAGGCCGGGCAGGCAATCGCCAGGCCGGCACCGAGTTCCTTCATCAGCGCGTCGGCCACCGGCCCGATATTGCCCTGGGGTGTCGAATCAAACGTGGAGCAGTACTTGAAGTAGATCTGCCGCGCCCCGCCGGCCCGCAGCGCGCGCAGGGCCTGCAGGCTCTGCGACACCGCCTCGTCGACCGGGCAGGTGCGTGTCTTGAGGGCCACCACCACCGCGTCCGCCTGCGGCAGCGGCCCCTGCGCCGCATCGGGCACTCCGATCACCTGCACCGTCCGCATGCCGGCGCGCACCAGCATGCCCGCCACATCGGTGGCGCCGGTGAAATCATCCGCGATCACCC
>Ga0315900_10012776_pt1 | contig 10272 bp, 10 predicted proteins | sample LakEriMetagenome_FD_203521 | JGI IMG/M metagenome (GOLD analysis project Ga0315900, IMG submission 203521) | Freshwater fungal communities from buoy surface, Lake Erie, Ohio, United States - Buoy 12 MA114 | ecosystem: Environmental > Aquatic > Freshwater > Lake > Lake biofilm | place: USA: Lake...
ATGGCCGGTGACCACCTTGCGCCGGGCCTCCGGCACGGTCGCGATCTCAGCGCGCACCCATTCATCGAGCACGGCGAGGCGCGCGCTGTAGGCCTCCACAGCCTCGGCATAGGCGGCGGCATTGGCCGGATCGGCAGCCGACAGCGCGGCGCCGATGGTCCGCACATAGCGGATGCCAAGGCGCAGATCCTGCCAGGCATGCGGGTCGGGCACCGTGCGCGGCTGGCCGCCCTGCTGCTGCCCCCCCTGGCCGCTGGCGCCGTGGCTGTGCCCATGGCTGTGGCCATGCGCATGCGGCGCCATGCGCCGCGGCGTGATGCCATCGGTCGCGGTTGCGGTCGGGCCGCGCCAATTCGCGGATCGCAGCATGCGGTCGAACCAGGAATCGAAGCCCAGCCCATTGCGCACCGCCAGCGACGCGCCGCGCAGCGCTTCGGCATCGGAAGGGCGCGGCTGGAAGGTGTGCGCATCCACATTCGGGCCCGCCACGGTGCGCAGCGCCACGCGCTCGCCCGCGATCTGGTGCGTCATGTCGCCCAGGATCGAGAAGGACGCGACAACCCGGAGCGGCCCCTCCGCACGCCCTTGGGCACGCCCAGACGCCGGGGCGATGGCCGGCAGCAGCAGGGCCGGGGCAAGCCGCAGAAGATGGCGACGGCGCATGTCTGGCCTCAGAAACGTTATACCATAACATACGCATCGCAAGGACGCCGGGCAAGACCCGGCGTCGGAGAGATCAACTGCGGCGCGCTGCCCGGAACGCTTCGAAGAAGCCGGTCGGGCGCAGGATGCGGTTCTCCATCTTGATGAGCATCCCCCGGGCGCCGGCTTCCTGCAGATAGGCCCCCCAGGCCGGGTCGGCGGCCATGGCCATCCGCCGCCGTTCCCGGTCGCCCTGGTCGGCATAGCCCCAGAGATGCACGACGGTGTTCAGCGCCCCTTCCACCGTCGTGTACCAGCCCAGGCAATTCTCCAGATACTTCAGCTGCAGCGGCCAGGCCTTCTCCTCATACAGCGCCACGAATTCGGCCAGGCGGTTCGGCAGCGTCGTGTAGATCCGAAGATCGGCGATCATGGGCAGGTACCTCCTTGGGCGAAGGGCTGCGGCGCGTGCCGGCGGCCATCCGCGGGGTCAGGGACAAGCCGGAAGCATCGCACCGATCGCGCAGGCCGCAAGCGGGACGGGATGTCAGAAGCCGCCGCCGCTGCGTAGAAGCTTGGGGCAGGAATGGCGCGCCGCCAGCCCAGGGCGGCGCCAGGGAGGGACGGCCGGCATGCTGGAGTTTCGGGGCCTGACGCGAAGGTTCGGCGCCGTCACTGCGGTGGACGGGGTCAGCCTGGCCATCCCCGACGGGCAGATGGTCGGCATCATCGGCCGCTCGGGGGCGGGCAAATCCACCCTGCTGCGCATGGTGAACCGGCTGACCGAGCCGTCCGCGGGACAGATCCTCTATGGCGGCCAGGACATCACCGCGCTGAAGGGCGCGGCGCTGCGCCGCTGGCGCACCGACTGCGCGATGATCTTCCAGCAATTCAACCTGGTGCAGCGGCTCGACGTGCTGACGAATGTCCTGATCGGGCGGCTGAACCATCGCCCCGGCCCGATGGGCACGCTGACCTCGCTGCTCAAGCTGTTCAGCGTCGAGGAACGCGCGATGGCCATCGCCGCGCTCGATCGCTTCGACCTGGCCGATACCGCCCTGCAGCGCGCCGACACGCTCTCGGGCGGGCAGCAGCAGCGCGTGGCGATCTGCCGCGCCTTGCTGCAGGAACCGCGGCTGATCCTGGCCGACGAGCCCATCGCCTCGCTCGATCCGCGCAATGCCAAGACCGTCATGGACGCGCTGCGCCAGGTGAACCGGGAAGACGGGATCACCGTGCTGACCAACCTGCATCACCTCGACACCGCACGCGCCTATTGCGACCGGATCGTTGCGATGCAGGCCGGCCGCGTGATGTTCGACGGCCCGCCCAGCGATCTCACCGCCGACCGCGTGCGGGAGATCTACGGCGTCGCCGAGCACGAATTCAACGAGCACCCCGCAGCCGCGGCAGCGCACGCCTGATGTCGGCCACCGCGATATCCTCCTCCCCGGCCATCGTCGCCTTCGAACGGCGGCGGGCGGAGCTGCTGGTGCAGCGCCGGCGCGCCACGCTGCTCTATGGCGGTCTGCTGGTTCTGGCCCTGCTGGTCTCCGCCTGGTTCAGCGAAGTCAGCCCGGCGCGGCTGGTGGATGGCATCCCCCGCTTCGGCGAGTACCTGGCGCAGACAGTGCCGCATCTCGAATGGCGGCACCTGTTCGCGGGGACAGAGCAGGAAGGCTCCCTCGCCTATTGGTTCTACCGGCTCGACAGCTGGGCGCTGCTGCTGCTGGAGACGGCGAATATCGCCGCCTTCGCAACCTTGTTCGGCACCGTCATCGCCTTCGCGCTCGCCTTCCTTTCGGCGCGCAACACCGGCGTCGCGCCCTGGATCAGCGCGGCCGTGCGCCGCGTCCTGGAAGCCTGCCGCACCGTGCCGGAGATCGTCTATGCGCTGATCTTCGTCTGGGCCTTCGGCATCGGCCCGCTGGCCGGCATCCTCGCGATCCTGATCCACAGCGTCGGCGCGCTGGGCAAGCTCTTCGCCGAGGTGATCGAGAACACCGACCTCGGCGCGGCGGATGGCGTGAAATGCGCCGGCGGCAATTGGGTGCAGCAGATGCGCTTCGGCGTGCTGCCGCAGGTGCTGCCGAATTTCCTCAGCTACGCGATCCTGCGCTTCGAGATCAATGTCCGCGGCGCCAGCGTCATCGGCTTCGTCGGCGCGGGCGGCATCGGGCAGGAGCTCTACGCCGTCATCGCGCAGAACTACTACGAGGAGATCAGCGCGATCGTCGTGCTGATCATCGTCACGGTGACGCTGATCGACCTGGTATCCGAACGGCTGCGCAAGCGCCTGACCGAGGGGGGCCGGACATGACGCCCCGCACGACCCCTGGCATGACGCCCGAACAGATCGCGCTGGCCCGCGCGCGCGTGCCGCTGGCCTTCGTCGAGCCCTTTCGCAAGCGCGCGCTGCGCTGGGGCCTCTGGATCGCGGCTATCCTCTGGATTGCGCTGTGTGCCGCCTGGTTCGACATCACGCCCCAGCGCATCCTCGGCGGGCTCGAGAATCTCGGCGTCATCGTCAAGCTGATGATCCCGCCCCAGCCGGGCGAGCATTGGGACGAGATCGCGCAATCCCTGGCCGAGACGGTCGCCATGGCCTTCCTCGGCACCTTCGTCGCCGCGCTGATTGCCGTGCCGCTGGGGTTCCTGGGCGCGGGCAATGTCGTGACCAACTGGCTGTTCCACTTCTCGCTGCGTCGGGTGTTCGATGGCTTCCGGGGCGTGGACCAGCTGATCTGGGCGCTGGTCTTCGTGCGTGCCGTGGGGCTTGGCCCGCTGGCCGGCGTGCTGGCCATCGCGGTCGCCGATGTTGCCGTGCTGGCGAAGCTCTATGCCGAGGCGATCGAGAATGCCGAGAAGCGCCAGGTCGAAGGCGTGCGCGCGACCGGCGCGCGCAATGCGCTCGTTGTCCGCTTCGGCCTTCTGCCGCAGGTCTTCCCGGTGATGCTCGCCCAGGCGCTGTATTTCATCGAGAGCAACACGCGCTCCGCCTCCGTGCTCGGCATCGTCGGCGCGGGTGGCATCGGGCTGTCCATCGCCGAGCGCATCCGCATCCGCGCCTGGGACGAGGTGGCCTTCATCATCATCCTGCTGCTGGTCACGGTCGCGCTGATCGACTGGCTTTCCGCCCGCGTGCGCAACCGCCTGATCGGCACGCGCGAGGGGGCAGTACGCTAGCTGACGGGCAACCACAGCTCGAGCGTCCGCGGCGCGGGCTGCGGCTGAAAGGCGCGGAAATCCTGGGCCACCCAGCCCTGACCAAGCCGTTCGGCCAGCGCCGCCGCGGCCGCGCGGTCCGCGTCGTGGAAGTATCGGACCACCGGTGTCGAGGGAACAAAGGACGCCCCGCGCAGCGCCTGCACCTCGAAGCCGCTGCCGCGCAGCGTCTCGGCCACAGCCGACGCCGCGGCAGCAGCAGGTGCAGAATTGGCCCGGTGGAGCACGACGATGCGCAAGCGGCGGTCGGCGTCGGTCAGCGGCGCGATCAACGGACCAGGCGGGCGGACCAGCGCTTCGGGTGCGACCGAGGGGGGCTCGGGCTGCAAGGCCTCTGCCGATTGGCGCAGCGCCTCCAACTCCTGTTCGAGATGACGCCGTGCATCGCGCAAGGCCGCAAGGCGCGCCTCCTCCGCCGCGATCTCGGCACGGCGCGCAATGGCGGCCAGGTCAGGCTGATCCGACACGAAAGGCGGCAACGCGGCTGGCGGCGATGACAGGCCTGGGCTCCCAAGCCGCGCAGTCGGTGGGGCGCTTGGGCTCGCTGCCCAAAAGGCGACGGCCAGCAGCACCAGCACGCCGAAGGTGATCCAGAAGCCTGCCCGACGAACAAGGCGCGGGCGGTGCGGCCCGCCTGACAGTCTCTCCCGTCGCATCCCTATCGTCCGCCCCCAGGTCCCGTGTCACGGGCCGCGCATGAGAGGCGCCGCGTCACGCCGCGCCGTCGCGCTCCGCCTGCGATTGCGCGGCCAGCGCGCGCGCCATCTGGCTCAGCGCCTCCTGGTGCTTCTCGTTGTGGATCAGCGCGAAATTGCGCGCGAGTTCCAGGCACATGCGCTGGCGGGGGCTGGCCTCCTGCGTCACCGTCTCCGGCGCCAGCCCCTCGAAGAACCAGGAGACAGGAACGCCCAGCACCTGCCCGATCTCGAACAGCCGCCCGGCGGAAATCCGGTTGAGGCCACGTTCGTATTTGTGCGCCTGCTGGTAGGTCACGCCGATCATCTTCGCCAATTGCTGCTGCGACAGGCCCATCATCACCCGCCGCTCCCGGATGCGCGCGCCGACATGGCGGTCGGCGGCATTGGCACGCTGCCCCGGGCGCTCGGCGGGGCGTCCACCCGCGCTGTGCCGCTCTGTCTGCGTGGTGACCATCTGCCTGATCCCTGCCCGGTGTGTCGGTCGCCTAGAACTCTCTAGCGCACGGCCTTCCGTTCGGCCGTTCACAGCCGAACGGAACGTGCCCTAGACGAATGCGCCAACGACGCATGCGTTCCACCGGAGCGCGCATGACAAGCGCGTGAGTTTCGCCCGGACGGCAATCCGTCCCGGTCTGTCATGCCATATCCCATTGATCACGACCGGCGCCCGCCGAAGGCGGGCGAGCGCCCGAACGGGCGCCGCCGCCTATGCGGCGAAGCCAAGCGCGCGAATGCGCGCGCCGGCGTCTGAGGGCGGATCGGTCACGATCCGCGAGATTTGGTATCACCATCACGATTGCGACAGGGTCTCTGGCTGGGGCTGCACCAGCATCGGCTTCCACAGGCGCCAGGTCGCGGCCAACGCCACCAGCCCCTGCACGCCGACCAGCGCCGTCGCGGCGGGCGCGCCGAGCCATTCGGCCAGGAGGCCGATCTGCAGGAAGCCCAGCAGCCCCGTGCCGATCGCCGTGGAGAGCACGCCAAGCGCGCGGCCGCGCTGCTCGGGCGGCACGACCAGATAAGTCAACGTGGCCTGCATCGTGGCGAAGCCCGCCCCGCCGATCCCGGTGAGAAGCAAGGCAAGGCCTGCCAGCTTCGGGTCCGGTGCCAGCGCAAAGGCAATCATCATCGCCAGATAAATCGTCGTGCCGCCGACATAGATCAGCGGATAGCGATCCGGCCGACCCAGCAGCCCGATCATCGCCGCGCCCAGCAGCGCGCCTAGCCCATCCATGCTGGCCAGCACCCCGACGCCTTCCGCCCCAAGCCCGAGCGCCGCCTGGCCGATCACCGGGACCATGCTGGTGCAGGGCCAGGCAAAGAGGTTGAAGACGATCGTGACCACCAGCACCGCGCGCAAACGGGGCAGCTGCATCCCGAGCTTCAGACTGTCCCGCATCTCCCCCAACACGGAAACGCCGCGCGGTGGCGCCGGCGTCGCCCCCACACGCAGGCCCACGGCCATCAGGACAGCCAGCAGGTAGAGCAGCGCAGCCAGGCCGAATGCTTCCCCGGCGCCCAGCGTCGCCAGCACCGTGCCCCCCAGCGCGGGGCCGGCAACGCGGCTGGCATTGTTGCCCAGTACGTCGAGCGACATTGCCGGGCCCATGCGCGCGGCGCCGACCGATTCGCCGATCATCATCCGCCGCACCGGATTGTCGGTGGCCCATCCCAGACCGCCGCAGAAGCAGGCGATGGCGAGGTGCCAGACCTCCAATGCCTCGGCGAAGGCCAGCGCCGACATCGCGCCGAGCGCAATACCCTGCAGCGCCAGGACGACGACCAGCGAACGCCGCCGCGGCACGCGATCCGCCAGCACCCCAAGCAAGGCGCCGAACAGCCCCATCGGCGCCAAGCGCAGCAGCGTCATCGCCGCGACAAGGAAGGCCGACCCGGTGACCTGGAACACGACGATGCCGACCACCAGCATCTCAAGCCAACGCGCGACGGACAGCGCCAGCCCGACCAGCAGAAGGCGCCGGAAATCCGGCACCGCCAGGACTGCACGCCCTTGCCCCTGGTCCAACGCGTCCACCCGATCTCGTCGTTCCGCGAAGCTTCGCAGGCCTCGGCGGCCCGCTCAATCCCTGTCCGGGGTCAATGCGACGCCGCGCTGCGGTCGGCCTCGGCCGTGACGATGCGCCCATCCTCCATCGCCACGATGCGGTCGGCGATGTCGAGAATGCGCGGATCATGCGTGACCAGCAGGATCGGCACGCCGCGGGACTTCGCCAGGTCGCGCAGCAGCTGCACCACCTCATGCCCGCTGACCTTATCGAGCGCGGCCGTCGGCTCATCCGCCAGCACAAGACCCGGCTGCGCGGCCAGCGCGCGCGCCACCGAGACACGCTGGCGCTGCCCGCCCGACAGCTTCGCTGGCAGCCGATCCTCATGGCCCGCAAGGCCGACCGCCGCCAGCAATTCGCCGGCGCGCGCCAGGCGCGCGCGCTCATCCAGCGCGCCATCCTGCTCCAGCGCCATCGCCACATTCTGCCGCGCCGTCAGGAAGCCGAGCAGGTTGTGGTTCTGGAAGATGAAGCCGATCCTGCGGCGCAGACGTACGCGCACCGGCTCACTGGCCTCGGCCAGTTCCTCGCCCAGCACGCGCGCGCTGCCTTCCTGCATCGCGCGCAGCGCGCCGATCAGCGTCAGCAGCGTCGTCTTGCCGCTGCCAGAGGGGCCGGTGAGCAGCACGATCTCGCCCTCGCGCACATCGAGGTTCACGTCCCGCAGCACCGGGCGGCGCAGCTCGCCCTCCCCATAGGCATAGGTCACGCCGCGGAGTGCGACGGGGGTCACGGCGCGCATCCTCCAGGATGAGGCGCTGGCGGCCCGCAATGCGGGCCGAGCGCGCGAAGGCGCGCCGCGCACAGACCGACCGTGCATCTGGCACCGACTGATGCCTGCGCGAAGCCAAGCTGGCGGAGCCGGCGCCCGGCGTCTGAGGGCATGGTCAAAACATATCCGCGGGGTTGGCGTCGCGCAGCTTGCGCACCGCCAGCAGCCCGGCGATCGCACACATCACGAAGATCATCAGGAACACCGACACGCCCATCTGAAAGTCGAGCCGCAGCGGCAGGAAGGTCGCGCTGCCGACGAAGTCGTACATCACGAAGGACAGCAGCAGCCCAGGAATGAAGCCAGCCACGGCCAGGATCAGCGCCGCACCCAGCACGACGCGCCCCAGGTAGAAGCCGGAATAGCCCATCGCCTTCAGCGTCGCATATTCCTTCAGGTGGCCCGCGATGTCGCTGAACAGGATCTGGTAGACGATCACCATCCCGACCACGAGGCCCATCAGGCTGCCGAAGGCGAAGATGAAGCCGATCGGCGTCGCTTCCTCCCAGTAGCGGCGCTCATGCGCGCGGAGCTCCGCCTGGGTCATCACCATCACATCGGGCGGCAGCAGCGCGCGCAGCCGCGCCTGGGTCTCGGCCAGGTCAGCGCCGGGGCGCAGCTTGATGGCGACAAGATCCACCGCCGCCACCTGGCGTTCCTTCACCACGCGGCGGAAATTCACCTCCGACAGCACCACATTGCCATCGGCGCCAAAGGACGGGCCGATCTCGATCAGGCCAGCAACCTCCATGCGGCGCTGGCCGATCTCCACCTCGATCGACCCGCCGCGCTCGGCCAGCAGCCGACCGATGGGGCCGAATTCGGGGCGAGAGCGCACATCGAAGGCCACCGTATCGGCGCGCTTCAGCGCCTCGATCAGATCGCGGTCGAGGCCGGGGAACTCCAGCACGCCCGCGGCGGTATCGACGCCGATCAGCTGCACCGCGCGCCGGCTGCCATCCACCGGGTTCCGCCAACTGGCCTGCGCCAGATAGACGGGCACGGCGCGCTCCACCTCCGGCAGGGCCAGCGCCTGTTGCGCGCGCACACGCGGCAGCGGCTCTGGCCGAAAACTCGCGGTGGTCAGCGGATGCATCAGGAACAGGTCGCCACGCATCGCGCCGATCAGGTTCGTCGCGCTTTCGAACAGCGCGCCGCGGAAGCCAAGCTGCATGAAGACCAGCACGCAGGCGAACAGCACGCCCGCAATCGCCGAAGCCAGCCGCGCCTTCTCCGACCGCAGCTGCCGCCAGGCCAGGCGCAGCGCCAGCAGGCTGGACGCCGCGAAACCCGGCGCGCGGCGGTGCGGCGCTGGCGCCACCTCGCCCACGCGTTCGGGCGCCCAGGGCAGCAGCTGCTCGGCGGGCGGGATCTGGTTCATGGCCGGATCGCCACCTGCACCTGCATGTTGGAGCGACGGGCCAGCGCCTCGGCCGCTTCGGGCGCCAGGGCGAGGCGCACCTCCACCGTCCGCGCATCCACCGCGGCCACCGGGTCGCTGGTGGCCTGGGTGTTGCGGCGCACCTGCCAGCCGATCTCGCGCACCGTCGCGGCGAAGCGCGCTGCCTCGCCGGGCACCAGCACCTCGGCCGCAGCGCCAAGGCGCAGGCGCGGCAGATCGGTCTCATAGACATCGGCAACGACATCCATGCGCGACAGGTCGGCGATTTCCAGCACGCCATCGGCGCCGGCGCGTTCGCCGCTGCGCGCGATCACGCGGATCACCGTGCCACCGATCGGCGCGCGCAGCCGCGCCAGGGCGGCTTCGGCCCGTGCGCGCGCAACCGCGGCCTCCGCGGCGGCGAGTTCCGCCTCAGCCAGCGCCAGATCCTCCGGGCGCGGGCGCAGCAGCGTCTCCAGCGTCGCCTCCGCCTCGGCGCGTTCGGCGCGGGCGCGGTTGGCGAAGAAACGGGCGCGCTCGGCCACGGCTTCGGCGCCAGCACCGGCCCGTTCCAACCGCTCGGCGCGGTCGGCCTCGCGCCGGGCGCTGTCCTCGGCATTGCGCAGCGCCTCGATCCGCGCGCGCTGCGCCGCGATCTCGGATGGCCGGCCCGCGGCGCGGGTGCGCTCCAGCCGCGCACGCGCCTGGGCGAGTTGCGCCGCGGCCTGTTGCAGCGTCGCATCGCGCAGCACCGCGTCGCTGAACTCGGCCAGGACCTGACCAGGCTCAACGCGGTCGCCTTCCACGACCAGCACGCGCTCGATCCGCGCGCCATCCTGCGACGGCGCGGCCGCGAGGCGCAGAATCCGGGACGCCGGCTCGACCCGGCCAAGCGCGCCGACGCCGACCGGCCCTGCCGCGACGGGCGCGGCCTGTGGCGCGCGTTCCGCCTCGCCCGGCGCGGTCCAGAGGAAGCCGGCGCCGCCCGCCGCGGCCAGCAGCAGCAGGCCGGCCAGAAGTTTCGCGCGGCGGCTCATCGCCCGGCCTCCAGAAGTCGCTGCAGCGCGGCGCGCATGGCCTGCCGCTCGGCCTCGCTCGGGCTGTAGAGGCGGAAGATGCGGGCCATGAACATGCCATCGCCCGCGGCGCTGATCGCATCGCCATGGCCCGGCGGCAGCCCGTCGGCGGCGATGTCGGCGCGCATGCGCCCGATCACCTCGCGGATCGGGTCCAGCAGCACGGGATCGTGGTGGAAGGCGGCGAGGAAGACCGCCGCGGCGCGGTCATGCCGCTCGTTGCAGGCGAATTCCCCCTGGCCGAAGCCCCATTCCAGCATGGCCCGCGCCACGCGGCCCGCGCCATCGGGCTGCGCCGCAACGCAGGCGCGGTATTCCTGCTCCATGAAGCCCGCGAGGCGGCGCAGCAGTGCGTCGAGCAGCGCTTCCTTCGAGGCGAAGTGATAGAGCAGCCCGCCTTTCGAAACCCCGC